>Ga0265313_10000247_pt1 | contig 58813 bp, 50 predicted proteins | sample 4123metaG_FD_203122 | JGI IMG/M metagenome (GOLD analysis project Ga0265313, IMG submission 203122) | Rhizosphere microbial communities from Carex aquatilis grown in University of Washington, Seatle, WA, United States - 4-1-23 metaG | ecosystem: Host-associated > Plants > Roots > Rhizosphere >... | reverse complement strand
CCTGACCAACGCGCGTATCTACGAGACCGGCGTCAAGCAATTGCTGTGGGACAACAAGGCAGAGTGGACGCTCGCCGCCTACGATATCAAGCGCAATAACGTCTACGTGCAGATCACCGATACGACCTTCGACCTTGCCGGGGAAATCGCCACCAAGGGTATTGAACTAGCAGGCGCGGTGCGGCCGATCGAGGGCTGGAAGCTCTGGGGCAATGTTGCCTGGACGCACGCGCGCTACGAGAATTTCAACAGCGTCAATGGAGATTGGACCGGCAATGCGCCCTCTAACGTGGCGCCGATCGTCGTCAACGCCGGTGCCTCCTATCGCTTCGAGCATTGGCGATGGCCGCTGGAAATCGGCGCCTCGGTTCGCCACGTCGGCAACCGCTACCTGTTCGAGGATGATGCTACGACGATGGACGCGTACACGACCGCGGACGCCTATGCGTTTGTCGATGTTCCCGCCAAAGATCTTGCGATGTTGAAGATCGACACCATGCGGATCGCCTTTCGAGTGCGCAATCTGACGAATGCCCTCTATGCGGCATTTTCAGATCCGGGTTATCCCGATCAGGTTTATCTGGGCGACCCGCGCACCTATGAGGTGGCCTTGTCGGCCAAATGGTGAAGCGCCGACATCCGCGGGCTAACGCTGCTGCACCGCTCGCGACGAATGAGCAGCGGGCTTCGATGAGTGCCGAGCAGCGGCCCGGCGACCGGACGTTAATCCGCGGGCTGCTGCTGTTCTTCGCTCTTGTTTACGTGGTTGAGGGACTCGCACAGCCGGATGGCCTGATCGCGCAACCTCTCAGCTACTATCTGAAGACCTCGAAAGGCTGGACGCCCACTCAGATCGCCGCCTTCACCTCGCTCTTGTACGTGGCTTGGATCATCAAGCCGCTCTACGGGCTGATTTCGGACTTCGTCCCGCTGTTTGGTTACCGCCGCAAAAGCTACGTTGTCATCGTGAACATTGCAGCGGTTGGCGGTTTTATCTGGGTAACGCAGCTCTCCGCGCCGAGAGCGCTGTTTTTCGCTTTGGCGGTTACTGCCTACGCGATGGCGATATCGAGCACGCTGTGCGGCGCCGTGCTGGTGGAAAACGGCCATCGTCTTCGCGCCAGCAGTCGCTTCGTCAATCAGCAATGGCTTTGGTATAATATTGCCGCCATGGCGGCCGCGGTCGCCGGCGGCCAACTCGTTCAGCACTTATTGCCGCAAGATGCGCTTCATGGGGCCGCGGCGATTGTCGCTTTCACGCCTGTCGTGGTTATCGCCGGTGCACTGTTTCTGGTTCCAGAGCGGAAAGCACGGATCAACGTTCAAGCAATGAAGGACTCCCTCGAGAGTCTCAAATCGTCGTTGAAGCGCCGAGAGTTGCGGCTGATTGCAGGATTTTTATTTTTGTACAATTTCAGCCCCGGTTTGAGCACGCCGCTCTATTTCACCATGACCGACACGCTGAAATTTTCCCAAGGCTACATCGGCATCTTGTCTTCGATTTCGGCTTTGGGTTGGATCGTCGGCGCCTTGCTCTATCGGCCGTTATTCGGTGCCTTGAGCCTGAAGCGATTGCTGAACGTCAGCATCGGACTGGGCGCGTTCACAACCGCGGCATTCCTGTTTCTCTCAAGCGAAACCTCGGCGGCCATTATTTATTTTGGCGCTGGTTTTGCTGGAGTGCTTGCCATGGTCGCCACCCTCACACTCGCCGCTGACTACTGCCCGCCAGGGGCCGAAGGCTTCACCTTCGCCGCGCTCATGTCCGCAGGCAATCTCGCGTCGACCCTGGCCAACAATGTCGGCGCGCTTCTCTATACGCGTGTTTTCGATCAAAACTTGCCACCGCTTGTCGTCATTTCGGCGGCAGTTACAGCCGTTGCCTTCTTGGCTGTGCCTCTGCTCCGTCTCGGTGAGAAAATGCAGGGCGAGCCGGGGTGATTTCGTCCGGGCGAAAGTGCGGCTATCCCACGCGTAGCGGTCTTCCAATTATAGTGCTTCCGCGATCCCGCGACCGGCCTTATGGTCACCGGCTTGCATCAGGTTTCGTCAAGCCGCCAGGGAGATACGATGCACGGTCAGATCGAGGGCGAAAGTATCAGCAACGCGGCTGCGGCGGACGAGCAGCATCTGCGCTACCAGATCGCAGCGGTCACGCGACTCCTCGTCAGCGAGGGTCTGCTCGGCTACAGCGGTCATGTCAGCGCGCGTCTGCCCGATCGCGATGCGATCCTGATTCAGCCGATCCACCACGGTCGGTCCGAGCTGCGGCCAGAACATCTTCTCGTCTGCGATATGGACGGCCGCGTGATTGGGGGCCCGGAAGGGGAACGGCCGCCGTCCGAAATTTATATCCATACCGAGCTCTATAGGGCTCGCGCTGACGTCAACGCGATCGCGCATTACCACCACGATCTCACCACCACCTTCAGCCTCGTCGAAGATGTGCCGCTGCGGCCGATCAAAAATCATGCGGTCCGCTGGGCGAGCGGCATTCCGGTTCATCCCGAGCCCGACCACGTGAATACGCCGGCGCTTGGCCGCGCGCTGGCCAAAACGCTTGGGCCGCATCAGGCGCTCATCATCCGCGCGCACGGCGAGGTCGTGGTCGCCGAGACACTGCCGGCGCTGCTGATGGACTGCATCCACTTCACCGAAAATGCCGAGGCGCTTTATCACGCCTCGCTGCTCGGCCCGGTCGTCGCGTTGACGCCCGACGAACTCGAGCGTTTCGGCCAATCCCTCAAGAGGCCCAAACACTCGGTCAAATTGTGGACCTACTACATTGGCCGCGCCTTGGCCGATGGCACTCTGCCGAAAGATTGGGGAAGAGACCTTGAGTTCGAGGAGCCTGTCGCGGGCTGAGCCGTTCGCTATTGGTGTTCCACCTGCACGGTGACGTGCGACAGCGAACGGAACCGCCGCAGCAGCGACTGGTAATGCTCGGCGCTGCGCGGGTGCTGCGTCGCCACCGACAGGATCGCGCCGAGGTGGCCGGGGCCGAGCCGCCAGAGGTGGAAGTCAGTCAGGCGGTCGCCGTCAGCCTCGATGATGGCGCGCATGCGTTCCGCCATGGCGCGGTCGGGCGTCATGTCGAGCAGGATCGCGCCGGTGTCGCGGATCAGCGTGTAGGCCCAGACGGCGATGACAACAGCGCCGAGGAGACCAACGACGGGATCCATCCAGGCCCAGCCAAGGAGCCATCCGAGCACCAGTCCGGCGATGACCATCAGCGACACCGCCGCGTCCGCCAGGACGTGAACGATGGCGGCGCGCATGTTGTTGTCGCGATGCGCCGCCGCGTGCGCATGTTCGTGCTCGGCGAAGGTGACGTCGTGGCGCTCGCCGCCGAGATCGACGAACGCGGTGAAGGCGTGCGGCTCCGGAATTTCGTCGCTTGATTCAAGGTAGCCGGCGCACGCCGTCATGACGAAGACTTGGCGCACGCCTTCGGGACGCAGCGTCTCGACGACGACCTCGTGCGCGGCGAGTTCGCGGTCCGCGCAGGACAGCCGAAAGCGCGGCGGCGCGCCGTCTTCGAAAATCTCAAGTCTTACGGTCCCGGCGGCGGTCGAGAGCGCATGCGCCTGATCGTGCGCGCGGTGGTCGTGGCCGTGGCTGTGCCCATGACCATGTCCGTGTCCATGATCGTGACGGCCGCCGCCGCTGAGCAGCAGCACGCTGGCGACGTTGACGACGAGGCCGAGGACGGCGATCGGGATCGCTTCGCTGAAATGAATCGGAACGGGCCAGATCAGGCGCGTGACCGCCTCGTAAGCGATCAACAGCGAGATCAAAGCAAGGATCACTGCGCTGGTGAAGCCCGCAAGGTCGCCGAGCTTGCCGGTGCCGAACGAGAAGCGGCTATCGCCGGCGTGACGGCGCGCATAGTTGTAGGCGAGCGCGGCGAGCAAGAGCGCGCTGGCGTGCGTCGACATATGCAGGCCGTCGGCGACGAGCGCGATCGAACCGAACAAAAGTCCGCCGGCGATCTCCGCCGCCATCATGACGGTGCAAAGCGCGATCACCATCCAGGTGCGGCGCTCGTTCCGCTCATGGGAATCGCCGAGAAAGACGTGGCTATGCGGGTCCGCGTCGCTGTGTGCCATATCGCTGTGTGGCATGGCTGCTCTCGTATTAGTGTTCGCCGGCGTCACTTGAGATAGGCGCGCACGACCTCCAGCAGATCGTCGGCGCCTTCGGTGCGCTCGCGCGGGTCGAGCGTCACCGCAACGACGTGATTGCGGACGTGATCCTCGATCACTTCGGCCATCAATCCATTGATGGCGCCGCGCACCGAGGCGATGACCTGGAGCACGTCGGCGCAGCCGACTTCTTCTTCCAGCGCCCGCTCGACCGCTTCGACCTGGCCGCGGATGCGGCGGACGCGCGCCAGGAGCTTGGTTTTCTCGCGAATGGTGTGGGTCATGGTTCGTTCCTTGGTATCTATAGTATAGGGGGGTAGTCTATATTGTCGAGAGTGAACTGGCTCTTTTTTCATCATTTGCGCCGGGCTATTTGGCGTCGATCTCGATCGGCGCTGTCAGTTTCAAGTGCTTGCCGGAAGGTAACAGCGCGTCGACGGCGACGGTCCAGTTGCCTGGCGCGGCGAGCGCGAGGCCGTTGACGTGCCATGTGCCGTCGGCGTCAACGATGCCAGAACGGGTTACGGCCTTGCTGCCGGGTGCCGGCGCAGTCAGCGTCAGCGTGAGCTGCCGGGCGACGAGCGTATCGAGATCGTCGTTGAGCAGATGCACGGCCGCGCTCGCCACGCCGACGTGGCCCGGCTCGATGGTCACGTCCGCCATGCCGTCTTCGCCGTGAATGTGCTGGAACGCGGCGTCGGGTGGGATCAGGCCTTCAGCCGCGTGATGATTGGCGTGGCTGCCAGGCGGCAGCGTTCCGAGCACCGCGACGATGGCGATGATGGCAGTGCCAAGCGCCGCCTCGATCGTGGCGTTGCGACACAGCGCGGAACGCGCGCGTTGCGCGGCGATTGCGTCGGCATCGGCGACGAGTTTCGGCGTCAGCCGCATGCGATTGACGGCGGCAACGCCGACCATGGCGAAGAACAGCGCGATCTTGATAACGAGGAGACGGCCGTAGTCGGTTTCGGTCAGCGCGTCGACGCTGCCGGCGAGATACCACGTGTTGACGATGCCGGTGACGAGCAGCGTTGCCACGCTGACGATACCGAGTGTCGAGAAGCGCAGTGTCGCGGTGCGCGCTACGGCAAGTGACGTTGAGTCCTTGCGGGTCGCCGCAAGCAGCAGCGCCAGCGGCACAAGCGATCCGACCCACGCCGCTGCGGCGACGAGATGCAGTATGTCGGCGGCCGGATGAATGATGCCTTCCGCACCCTCGGCGCCGATGGCGTGGCCCGCGAAGGCCAGCGATCCAACCAGCACCGCGGCCAGAATAGCGGCGGCGGCCTTCAGCCATGGCGAGGCGGCGCCATTCGCCGACAAGAGCGGAACAAACGTGCCCGCAAGAGCGCAGGCAGCTACCAGGCGAACGAACCAGTCGTTGCCGAAATCGGTCTGCGACAACACAGTCCATAACGCGTCTTGCGCACAGATCTGCGCCAGTGGTTGCCCGCTCATCGACGCCGCGGTCAGAACGAACCAGGCTCCGCCCGACAGCACGCAGAGTGCGAGGCTGATCCAGGCGATCCAGGCAAAGCGCCGCCGCAGCGTCGCGGCAAGAAGACTGCTCGGCGACTTGCGAAACGCCGGCTCGGCGACGCAAACGTCAAACAAGACGATTCCCGCGGCCATCATGGTCGCGGCAAAATGAACGGCGCGTGCGTAGATGAGCAGGTCGTTCACGTCATCCCCTCTGCGCCGGCCGCCTGCCGAACAATCAGTGGCCGCCGACCGTGAAGGTGAAGCTGCCCTGCGTCTTGTGCGTGTCGACCGAGAGCGCGTGCCAGTGAACATGATAAGCGCCCGGTCCCGCGCCTTTGATGCCGACGCGCATGGTGTTGCCGCTGACCTGCGCCTTGCCGCCGACGCTTGAGCCGTTCGGACCCGTCACTTCGACGCCGCTGAAGGCCGGCTCCAGCTTTTGCGTGAATGAAAGCGTCAATTCGTGCGGGGGGGCTGCGACCGTGCTGCCGACCCGTGGGTCTGAGTGGTCCAGAAATGCGTGGGCGAGTGCGGGCGTGGACACGAGCGCCGCGAGGAGTGCGATGGCAAGAGGAAAGAGCTTTCGCATGGTGCGTTTCCTTTAAAGGGCTTTGGCGGTGGCCGGCGTGCCGCCGAGGAGCGGCTTGCCGAATGTGTCGGGGAACATGTCGTCGAGATAGAAATGCAGCTGGCCGAGGAAGCCTATGCCGGTGCCGCTTTCGCGGGTGACCGGGATGGTCGCTTCCAGTCCGACCTGAAAGTATGAGCCGACCCAGATCACGCCGGGATTGATGGTGCCGGTGGTGGCGTTGCTGTTGCCGAAATTATTGGCGACCGGCGTCGCGAACTGCGCCTCGACGATCGGGATCAGATGATTGATGAAATCGGGAAGCTCAAGATCTTTGATCTCCGATTTCAGGTACGGCATGCTGTATTGCAGCGATCCGCCGTAAACGAGCATCTGCGGGATGAAGGCGTTTTGCGCGGCCTCGTAGGACGTGGTCGGGATCTGATAACCGACCTGGCCGGTGACCGCGAAGGCGCGCAGCCAGCCGGCGCTGTCGGGCAGATCGCCAAATCCCTTGCCGACATACCAGGTCGGCGTGACCACGCTGTAGGACGTGCCGATGCCGGAATTGACGGCGCCGGTGCCGCCCCAGTCGACGATGAGGCCGAGCAGCATCGCGAGCTCATGGGAGTCGTTTTTCATGAGCTGATACTGGAAGGTGGTTTCGAGATCGGAGAAACCGGCCATCTTGAAACCGCCCGGCTGGCTCACCTGCGACCAGGTGTTGCCGATCGAGACGCCGAAATCGTCGGTGATGCGCCGTGCCAGTTCTCCCGAGATGTCCCATTCCTGCGCCGGCGGCACGTCGGTGGTGCGCGACCAGGCGACGGTCGGCAGCGACAGCTCGTCGGCGACGCACGGGTCGTCGGTCGCGAGCGTGGCGGGAAAGAAGCGCGCACCGACGAAGCAATGCGCAAACGAAGTGGATAGCGACAGCGGAATAAACAAGAGCGCGACAGCGATCGCGCGCGAACACAAAGGATTGCGAAGCATGATGAGCCTCCCTCGCAGCATGACGGACGGGAACGCCGCGGCGGTGGCCGCGGTCGGGCGTCATGCGGCGCGGGGAGGGGCGCGCGACTGATGCGATGCGGTGTGGGCAACAGGGACGAACGTAACGACTGCGGCGAGCAGCAGCGGCCGACCGCCGGACAATCGCGGCGCTTCGGCGCCCTTGGCCGGCGGCGGCGGCAAGGCCGCGGTCAGCATCAGGCAGCCGATGCAGCACGAGGCGTCGCAAAGTCTGCCGTCCGGCTGGCTGCCGGCCGGCGCCGCCGTTCCGCCGACGTCGCTGTGGCAGGTGATCGTGCCGGGCGCCGGGACTGCGGCGCGGGCCACGTCGAAACTGACGATCAGGCCTGACAGCACGATCGCATAGGCGGCGGCGAGCGCGATCAAGCGCCGTCCCAGCGGCCGACGGCCGAAGCGTCTGGTGGCAATGCGTCTGTGCACGAAAGGCAGCCCGGTGTTTAAGCCTCGACGGCAGGAACAGCTTAGCGGTGAAAATATTCCCGGGCCAGTGGGGTTGAGGCTTCGAGGATCGCCAACACCGCAAATTGCGGCGAAAGCGATCTGGAAGATTCGCACCTTCGCGCCGGCGCGGCTCTTCGACTCGCGCCAGGGACAATCGTGACAAGGCTGCCACAAGCCACGGTCGCGCTGTACAATTTCGCACATTATGCTCATTTGGCCTATAAATCGCGTGGCATGCGCTGGCGCGCTTCGCGTTCGGGCGCGGCGATATTGTGCGGCGTCGCCGCGAGAATCGTTTGCCGCGCCGCAACCTGTATTGGTTGCGGCACACGGGCGAGGGCGCGGTTGAGGCAGGCATGAATATCGCCGTTGCAGGCGCGACGCCGCCGGCAGATCTTGTGCCGGCACCGGCGCCACAGTGTAAACGCCTCGCAATAGCGCAGCGCCTGCGTTTCGGACTCAAGGGCAACGCGCCGCGCGTGCGTCACCGGATCAAGCTTGGCTTTGCGCTTGAGCCCGGCTTTCAGCATGGCGGAGAGCACGCGGAATTCGGCGTTGTCCATGCGGGCATACCCTCTTGCTCTCGCGGCGCGTTTTTGTTGACGCCCGAGTTTTGTTGAAGCTGCCGCTGGCAGCGCGATCTGTTGCAGATGAGCCCGGCGGTGGTGACCGGCTCCCATTACGATCGCGCGCAGCGCTGTAGCGGCTGTTCCCCGGGTATCGCTGCGCTCAACCCGGGCTACAAACTGCTACGAACAAACAAAAAAGAAAAAGAAGGATGCGGAACGCCGTAAGACGCAGACCTATCCACCGCAACTTGCGTTGCGGCGCGCATCCTGCAGGGCGCGCTCGCCTTCCGGCGTTCCACCGCGGCTCTTCCCTCGGGACTCACGCATCCCGAGGTGCGACTCCGGACCAGGTTTCGCGGCGCTGGCGCCTTGGATGGCGGGGGTCTCCCACCGGCGTCGGCCCCGGTTGCAGCGAGCACCTCGCGTGCCGGTCATAATGCCGGCAGACATGATGTCCGAAACCGCCCGGGAACGGCCTGCAAAGCCGCCCGCGGGCGCCGTCCTCGCCCGATGATCCGGCTTGCCTCCGGACCACCTCCTTCACGAAGGCGAGGATCTCTCAGTACCCGAACCAGAGATAAAAGTCAAGTCAATGGTGACAACGTTGTCACAGAAAGGACGATTCGCTCCTGGCTCACACCGTGAAATTCCAGAACTCGGCTTAGGTGTCTGGCGCAACAACGGCTTTGCGCTAAAGTGAGCGATGTCTGACGATCCGGCCGAGTTACGTCGAAAAGCCGAAGCTTGCCGGCGCCTAGCCGACATGAGCGAAGCGGTGGAGCGCAAGGCACTCTGGCTGCAACGCGCGGATGAATGGGAGCAGCGCGCAAGAAAGGCCGAGAAACAGCCGCGATCAGGCAAGCAGTAATGTGCGTGATTGCCTGGGGGTGAAGGCGTGCGGTTCTCGCTACCAAATGGCTGGACCGAGTCCGCGATGCGAATCCGGCCCTATTCCGCCGCTGCGGCGATCGTGGCCACGGCAAGTCTTGGCGGGGCGACCCTCTTGCGTATCGCCGTCGGCTGGCTCGGTGTCAGCGCTCCCTTTTCGACGTTTTTCCCTGCGGTTCTGGTCACGGCCTTGCTTGCAGGCGTCCCGGCCGCCGTGGGCGTTATCGCCGTATCCGGTGTCATTGCCTGGTGGACGTTTCTACCGCCGACGCGCACGTTTAATGCCCTGTCGGCGACTGATCTGGCGAACATTTCAATCTTCGTCGTTTCCAGTGCGCTTATTGTTGTGGTCGCGCATCTTTACCGCGGATCGCTCCGGCAACTGCGGGACAGGAACAACGAGCGCGAACTGCTGATGCACGAACTGGAGCATCGCGGCCGAAACACTTACGCAATCGTCGAAACCATCGTGCGAAACACGCTCGGCGCCGAGCGCGAAAAAGCGGACATCATCGCGGCCCGCGTCAGGGCCGTGAGTTCGGCGAACGATCTGATCAACTGGTCGAACACGCGCACCGTCCCGCTCGCCAAGTTGCTGGCCTTGGTCTTTGGCGCCAACGCGGAAAGCATTTCAACATCCGGCCCCGGGGTCGAGTTGTCTCCGGGCGCCACGCGAACGCTGAGCCTCGTGTTCCACGAGCTTCTGACGAACGCAATAAAGTACGGCGCGCTGTCAATTCCGAATGGCACGATTGCAATTTGCTGGACGCAGAGCGGCGATAAGGTTCGGCTGACCTGGACCGAATCCGGCGGTCCTGCCGTAGCGAAGCCCGCCCGCAGCGGGTTTGGCACGACCGTGGTGACCCGCAGTCTTGCCGCGCTGTCGGGCGGGATCGATTTGGCGTTCGACGCTTCCGGCTTGCGCTGTACGATCGAATTCAGCCCACAGCCTTAGAGTATCGGCCGCTGTCGCTCGGCTGAAGCCTATTCATCAGTTTGGCCGGCGAGCCGTCCGGCATGGGGAACCGACACTTGAGTGGCAGGTTGACGGTCTAATGTCACCTTCGATGTCGGATTGCAAACGTGCCGCTCACTCGCATTGAGGCGTTGGATGATGCGCGGCGCCTTCAGCTTCTGATTGATGGAGTTGTCGATTACGCCGTCTATTTGATCAGTCCGCAGGGGCGCATCGCTACCTGGAACACCGGCGCGCAGCGGCTGAAGGGGTATAGCGCGTCGGAAATTATCGGGCAGCCATATGCAACTTTCTTTACCGAGGAGGATAGAAGGGCAGGTCTTCCCGACACCGCTCTCAAGACAGCCGCCGCGAACGGCCGCTGGGAGCAGGAGGGCTGGCGTGTTCGCAAGGACGGGACGCTCTTTTGGGCGATGGCCGTTCTGGACGCCGTCTTCGACGATAAAGGCGACCTCATCGGTTACGCCAAGGTCACCCGCGATGTAACCGAACGTCTTCGGGCCCGCGAACGTCTTGATGAGAGCGAGGCCCGCTTTGGCGAGTTGGTCAATGCGGTTATCGATTACGCGATTTTTCAGCTCGACCCGAACGGCAACATCCTCACCTGGAACAGGGGCGCGCAACGCATCAAAGGCTACAACGCTGACGAAATCATCGGCCAGCATTTCAGCCGCTTTTATACCGAGGAGGATCGCCGCTCCGGCCAACCTCAGATTGGATTAACAACGGCCGCTCGAGAAGGCCGCTTCGAGTCCGAGGGCTGGCGGGTTCGCAAGGACGGCTCGCAGTTCCGCGCCCTTGTCATCATCGACCCCATTCGCAACGACAGCGGCAATCTCGTTGGCTTCGCCAAAGTGACTCGCGATGTCACCGAGCGATATGAAGCGCAACGCCTGCTGCGAGAAACCCAAGAACAATTGGCCGCTTCACAGAAGATGGAGGCGATCGGTCAGCTCAGCGGCGGCATCGCCCATGATTTTAACAATCTGCTGATGATCGTGCTCGGCAATCTTGAAAGCATCGAGCGCCACATCAAGGCGCTGCCGGGCTCGCATCAAAATCTGCAGCGTGCCGCATCCAATGCGCTGCGGGGCGCCCACCGTGCGGCGGCGCTGACCAGCCGGCTTCTCGCCTTCTCGCGGCGCCAGGCTCTCAATCCGCGACCGATCGATATCAACAAGTTCCTGGTCGCTGCCGCCGACTTCATGCAGAGAAGCCTGGGCGAGAGCGTGGACATTCAGGCGGTCGGTTCGGCCGGATTGTGGCAGATCGAGGCCGATCCGAATTATCTGGAAACGGCGTTGCTTAATCTCGCGATCAACTCCCGCGACGCCATGCCGGCTGGCGGCAAAATTACCCTCGAGGCGGAGAACATTTTCGCCGACGACGAATATTGCCGCAAAAATCCCGAGGTCTCTTCCGGCCCCTATGTGGTCATCTCCGTGAGCGATACGGGATCTGGCATGCCGGGCGACGTCCTAAACCGTGTCTTTGAGCCTTTCTTCACGACCAAAGAGCCAGGGCAGGGCACCGGCTTGGGGTTGAGCCAAGTTTATGGGTTCGTGAAACAGTCGGGCGGAAACGTCAAAATCTACAGCGAGGTCGAGCAAGGGACGACCGTGAAGTTGTATTTTCCCCGGTACGTCGGAAGACCTGCCGAGGATGATGACTTGGCTGCCGAGCCTGCCGGCACGGGCGAAACGGGCGAAAGCATTCTGCTCGTCGAGGATGACGGCGATCTTCGCGCCTATGTTACTGAGATTTTGCGCGGCCTCGGCTACCGGGTTCGCGCCGTGCCGGACGCAGCAGGCGCCTTGGTGGCTCTCGGCGAGACGGGACAACGCATCGATCTTCTGCTCACGGATGTGGTCATGCCCGGCCGCAATGGCCGCGAGCTGGGCCGGGAGACGCAAAAGCTGCGGCCCGGACTGCCGATCCTTTACATGACGGGTTATTCGCGAAATGCCGTCGATCACCACGGACGGCTCGATCAAGGCGTCGAGATGCTTCAGAAGCCGATCGCCCAGCACGTTTTGGCAAGCCGCGTCAGGGATTTGCTGGACCGCACCAAGCGGTAGCCGCACTGGGTAGAGGCTGTGGCGCAGACAGGTCCGCCCCACGTCCTTTCGGAACGCAACCTAAAGGACCACGAGCAACACTAAGTGCTGGTGGAGCTTTTGGATTTGACATTCGCTACCGGAGCTCGCGGCTGGGTGGGTAGCGAATGTCAAATCCGCTCCCCTAATGCTCGAGTATCCGCAGCAGTGTCTTGTGTACCGTGACAAAACCTTGCCGGCGGTCGTAGCCGATGTAGCCCAGCCGGCGGAATTTGTTCATGAAATGGCTGATGCGGGAGCGCGTCGTTCCGATCATGCTGGCGAGATCGGTCTGGCTTAGTCGCGCCGAGATCGGCTGCGGTTGCTCGCCGAGTTCGTCGCCGGCAAGGCGCAGCAAGGCGCGCGCCAGGCGCCGTTCGCTGTCGTCGGTCAGTTGATCGACCAGCCGATGCTGATCGCGGAGCTCCTGCCGCACCAGATAGGTCGCGAAGAACTCGGCGAAGTCCGGCTCTTCCCGGATCAGCCGGCGCAGCGCAGCGTTGCCGGTCCGCACCAGCGTGCAGTCGGTCAGCGTCGTCACGGTCGCGAGGTGCTGGTGGCGCTCGATGAGGCAGCGGGTGCTGAAGAACTCGCCGGGCCCGCGCAGTGAAATCACGGCCTCTTTGCCGTTTGAGGCGCTGACCGACATTTTGACCCAGCCCTGTTCGATATAGTGCAGCGCATCGCTGATGTCGCCTTGCGCGCAAACGACGCTGCCCGGTGCGCATTGCAATCGCGATTGGCCGGGTCCCCGTCCAGTAAGAAAGCGCTGCGCTTCCGGCCTGTCGCCGGATTGTCGTTCGAGCGCCATGCAACGCCCCATCGGGTCGACATGGCCGGTTTTCAGTACCAGCTGATCAACAACCCCGCTCTGCGAGCGGGTATTCCAACGAATGCCCCAACTTCTAGTTCAGGCCAGAGTATTGCAACTGCAGCAGAAATTAAGCGTCGAGGCGCCCCTGGACGGCCATTATTCTGTTTTGCACAACTGCGGCAAGTTGCCGCAGTTGTGCCGCCATTGGGCAGCGACAACCCCGGCGCGCTGTTGAATTCTGACCTTCGCATCAGAGGCTTCCGGACCCGCTCGCGGATGCTAGAGTTGCCGCATGAGCCTGCGCGGCCGAGACGCCGAACCCCAAGCTATCATGACGCAAACAACTGAAAGCGCTGCAGCGCACCAGCCCAACGATCTCGAATCGTTCTGGATGCCGTTTACGCCCAATCGCGCCTTCAAACGCGCGCCGCGGCTCGTCGTGCGCGCCAAGGATATGCACTACTACACCGCCGACGGCCGCGCGGTGCTCGATGGCACCGCCGGGCTGTGGTGCAGCAATGCCGGCCACAGCCGCGATCCGATCGTGGCCGCGATCGCGCGCCAGGCCGAAGACCTCGACTACGCGCCGGCGTTCCAGTTCGCCCATCCGCAGGCATTCGAACTGGCGAGCCGGATCGCGGCGCTCGCGCCGGCCGGCCTCGACCGGGTGTTTTTCTGCAATTCCGGGTCCGAAGCGGTCGACACTGCGCTCAAAATCGCGCTCGCGTACCATCACGTGCGCGGCGAGGGCGCGCGCACCCGGCTGATCGGCCGCGAGCGCGGTTATCACGGCGTTGGCTTCGGCGGCATTTCGGTCGGCGGCATCGTCAACAATCGCAAATTCTTCGGCACGCTGCTTTCCGGCGTCGATCATCTGCCGGCGACCTATAGCCGTGAGCACCAGGCCTTCACCAAGGGCGAGCCGCCATGGGGCGCGCACCTCGCCGACGATCTGGAGCGCATCGTTGCGCTGCATGACTCAGCAACCATTGCGGCCGTCATCGTCGAGCCGATGGCGGGATCGACCGGCGTGCTGCCCCCGCCGCAGGGTTATCTGCAAAAGCTGCGCGCGATCTGCGACCGCCACGGCATCCTGTTGATCTTCGACGAAGTCATTACCGGCTTCGGCCGGCTCGGCTGTGCGTTCGCGGCCGAGCGCTACGGCGTGACGCCCGATCTGATCGCGTTCGCCAAGGGCGTGACTTCAGGCAGCGTGCCGATGGGCGGCGTGATCGCGCGGGACAACGTCTATGACGCCTTCATGCACGGCCCGGAGCAGGCCATCGAACTGTTCCACGGCTACACCTACTCGGCGCATCCGCTCGCTTGCGCGGCGGGACTGGCGGCGCTCGACCTCTACCGCGACGAAGGGCTGTTCGAGCGCGCGCGCAAGCTCGAGCCGCTGTTCGCCGATGCCGCGATGGCGCTTCAGGGTCTGCCCGGCGTGCTCGACATCCGCACAGTGGGGTTGACCGCCGGGATCGATCTCGCGCCGCGCCCGGGCGCACCGGGTGCGCGCGCCGCCGAGGCGATGAACCGCGCCTTCCACGACGAGGGCCTGATGATCCGCATCACCGGCGACACCATCGCGCTGTGTCCGCCGCTGATCGTGCGCGAGGCGCAGATCGGCGAGATGTTCGTGAAGGTCGCCAAGGTGATCCGCGCTACGGCGTAAGTGCCTGTGGAATCCTGCATTTTCCGATAGCAATTCCATACTGGAACGTATAGTGAACAAGTGGAATCAGTCTGGCAGAGGTTGGGCAATGGGTAGGACCGCGTCGGTACGGCAGGTCGGGAAGAAAAATACTGGCTCAGACCCTGCACATCTCCCGATGTCACATGGTGCGCATCGTGGACCTCCTCCTTTGCCCCGCTCTGACAATGCCCCGGGCGCACTTGCGGCGCTTCGTGCAGCAAACCTCTACTACCGAAACACGGGATGGCCGAAGCCGTTTGATGCCACCGAACACCGTGTGCATCTTGGCGACGCGCGCGACTTATCATGGATTCCAGACAGATCGGTGCATTTGATAGTGACTTCTCCCCCGTACTGGACACTTAAGAAGTACGAGACGCGAAGTGGCCAGCTGGGAGACATTGAGGAGTATGGCGCATTCCTCACGGAATTGGCGAAGGTCTGGGAGCACTGCTCTCGCGTTCTTGTCGAGGGCGGCCGTGTCTGCTGCGTTGTTGGCGATGTGTGCATTCCACGTCGGAAGGACGGACACCACCGGGTGATGCCGTTGCACGCCGACATTCAGGTTGGAGCTAGACGCCTCGGCTTGGATTGTTTGACGCCCATCCTGTGGCACAAGATCGCCAATGGCGTAACTGAAGTGGAGGGCAACGGAGCTGGCTTCTACGGCAAGCCCTATCAGCCGGGAGCGGTCGTCAAAAATGACGTCGAATACATCTTGTTTCTTCGCAAGCCTGGCGAATACCGTAAAACAACCATGCTACAAAAAGCGCTTTCGCTGCTTGCGAAGGACGAAATGCAGTCATGGTTCCGGTCTTTCTGGACGGACATTCCCGGGGCTTCGACGCGGAACGGTCATCCGGCGCCATATCCGGCGGAACTGGCGGAGCGCCTAATTCGCATGTTCTCGTTTGTTGGCGATACGATCTTGGACCCGTTTCTCGGGACTGGGTCGACCACGATGGCGGCGATCCGGGCAGGGCGGAATTCCATCGGCAACGAGATAGAGCCAAAATATCTGAAAGTTGCGAGCGCCAATATTGACGCGGAGGTCACGGCGCGACCTGATACCGGTGCCCGATTTGTTGCCGTGACGTGATGCCCACCAACTTATCCGATGTTGTTGACGATCTTCTTGGCCGGCGCACGCAGGATTCAGGCCGGCTCAATCTGCTTGCGACCTACTGCATCGAGGCATTTTCGACGCTCGGGCTCCACGGTGTCCGTGGTGGCAAAGCTGACGAAGTGGGAATTCGCGGTCTTGGTCGCCAAAAGGATTGGGACCTTGCATTCGTGCTTGCTGGCAAACCTCGACTCCTGGTTTCGCTAAAGTCGATTCTGAGAAATTTGGCCGGGACCGTGCCCAATCGGCTCGATGACCTTATGGGAGAGGCCGCCAATGTGCAGCAACTGTCTCCGGAGATTGTCATCGGTTATGTCGTCATAATGGACGAGGCGGAGGACACGGTCCGCCGCGATGGAAAGGGAACGTGGAGCGATCATTTCGAGAGCAATCTCAAGAAAATTGCCATCCGGCGCGCGCCGCTCTGGAATCAAGGGCTGATCGAAGGAGCGTGGCTTATTCGCATCAATAGTCGGAAGCCGCCGGGACAGCGAATTGCAAATACTGTCGACATGGACGCTAGAGGTACAAGCTTTTTCCAGGCGTTACTCGATGAGCTTTACCTCCGCGAACCTACGTTGCGGCCAATCCAGGCCGGTGCTCCGCCGGAGGCGCATTGAGGGCTTAGCGTCACTGCGGCGGCAGGATTGCCCAGCCGATATGCTCGAGCGCGTTGCCGAAGCGGCGCGCGGGCAGCGTGAACGGCGCGCCGACCTTGGCGTCCGGCGCCAGCGCCGCGAATGGCGCGGGCAGTTTCTGCAAGTCGCCGACGTCCCAGACCAGGAGCGCGCCGTTTCGGCGCATGTCGGCAAGATCGATCCAGGGCGAGCGCCGCGGCAAGCCGTCGATCAGGACATGCGGCTGGTCCGGCGAGTAGTGCGCGAGATTGCCGGCAAGCCACATCGAGCCGACCACGTAGCGCAGCTTTTTGTCGCCGGTCGCCGCATGGAAGCGCGGCGTCAGCGTCGCCGCCAGCGCGTCGCCGGGAAAAAACGCGGCGCGATAGCGATGATCGATGAGCGGCAGCACCGTGTAATCGGCAATGAAGACGAGCGCGAGCGCCGCGAATACCGCGCTCCAGGCGACGACAACGCGAGACAGCCGCGCCAATTCGAGCGGCCGCGGCACAAACAGCACGATCCACAGCCCGCAAAACAGCCAGAGCGGATAGCCCCACATGGTAATGGCGCCGCGGCCGCTCACCGCGATCAGCGCCAGCATGGCGGCTGCGGGACCGAACGCCAGCAGCGTGACGATGCGCCGGTCGAACGCGTCGGCGCCGAACTCCGCCCGCAACGGGGAGGGCGAGGCGTTTTCTGTCGGCCGAGGCCACACGAACATGGCGGCGATCGCGAGCGCCGGCAGCATGAAGAAGACCTGCCCGGCGGCGAAGAACGCCGGATGCCAGATGTAATCCCACCAATGGCTCGCCGGCGCCGAGCGGGCATCCACATAGGCGAATGGCGCGAAGTGATTGTCGAACAGCCAGACGACGTGCGGGCTGGCGATGACGAGCGCGAGCGCGATGGCGAGCCACGGACCGGGCGTTCGCAGCGCCGGCCGCGCATCGCGGTCGAACAGGACGAACAGCAAGTAGGGCGCCGCCAGAACGACGACGAAATATTTGGCCCACAGCGCGCCGCCGAAGGCGATGCCGAGAAGGAGCCAGCGGGCGGTGCCCCCGCGCTTGAGGGCTGCGACAAACGCGAAGCCCGCCAGGGCCCAGAACGGCAGCTGAATGACATCGTGATTGAACTTCACCGCCGTGTACTGAAAGTAATGCAGGCCGTCGATGATCAGCACGGCGACGAGCGCGCGCGCCGGTCCGACCAGCGGCCGCCCGGTCGCATAGACCAGCGCAAATGCAGCGATCACCACGATTTCGGCCAGCGCGTAATAGGCGGCATCCACGCCGAACAGCCGGTACATGATTTCAACGAGCCACCACGGCAGCGGCGGCAGCTTGTCGGAGCCGAGCACCCATTCGCGGCCGTAGGTCAGCGCCTCGATCAGATCGAGCGGCAGGTTGGCGTAGAGGAGCGACGGCAGCGCGGTCCAGACGGCAAAATGGAGCGCCAAAAACGCGCCAAACGCCGCGTCCGGGCGCCGTGCGATCCAGCCGATCAGGCCCTGCAGAGGCGCCGCATCGGGAGACGCCGCCGTCGCGGCCGTAGCATGGGGGGCCTGGCTCATGGGCAATGGACAAATGGCGACGGACAAACGGGGACGGGACAAATGTCTGGGGGTGACGATTTCACCATCATTCACCGCCGCCGGGCGACTGTCTTATAGAAGCACGCCGCCGCTTTGGCTACGATAGCGGCACGCGATACCGCGCGTTCCAGTGTGACGGCGCGTATGGACACCGGGCAGGCGACGCTAGAGAGTATCTGGTCGGCGAATCGGGGCGGCGCGGACCGTTCGCAGTGAGACATAACGAGGTTCGGCATGGTGCGCGTCAGTGCGATTTTCATCGCCATCTGCATGGTGCTCATCGCCGTCTCGCTCGGCATCGTGCTTTATTTGCGCTTCGGCTTTACCGGTGTGGAATCCGGTGTGGTGGCGCTCGGCGCGCTCACCGCGCTCGCGGTCTACAATGCGGTCGCAGCGCGGATGCGGGATCGCGCTGAGGCCAGCGCGCAAATCTCGACGCTGTCGCGCAGTTCCGGCGATCTGGCGCGCCAGCTCGCCGAGTTCAGTCTGCGGCTCAATGCCATGGACAGCAAGGTCGAGCACGTTCTCGAGCGCTCGCTCCAGGCCGCGCAGCCGCTCGCTGCGGAGATCGAGGAACTTTCGACGCTGGTGAAACAGCTCGCCGATTCGGTCGCCGGCCATCAGTTGGCCATTGGCCGCATCGGGGCGAAATTCGACGCCGTAGCGGCCACGCGCCAAACCGGCCCGGCCGCCCCGAGCGCCGATGTGGACGCCGCGCCCGCCGCGCCCGCTCCAAGACCCGCCGCGCCGGCTGTTGCCGCTCCGCCCCTGACGACGGCCGCGCCGGCCGCCGCCGTGCCGGAACCGGCCGCAGCACCCGCCGCGATGGTTGCCCCGCCGCCCGTCCCAAGCGTCACCGAGCCTCCCGCCGCAACGCCGGCGCCTGCGGCACCGGCGCCGCCGCCGCGCACCGCCCCGGTCGAATCCACCGTGCCGGCCTTTGCCGGGCTCGACCGCGCGGGCATCATCGCGGCGATCGGTTCCGCGATCGAGGGCGGGCGGATCGATCTCTACCTGCAACCGATCGTCATGCTGCCGCAGCGCAAGGTGCGCTTCTACGAGGCGATGTCGCGGCTCAAGGCCGACAACGGCGACATGGTGGCCGCCGCCGACTTTCTCAAATACGCCGAGGCCGGCGCGCTGATGCCGAAGCTCGACCACCTCACGGTGCTGCGCTGTGTGCAGGTGGTGCGGCGGCTCCTTCTGAAAAACCGTGAGATCGGCCTGTTCTGCAACGTGTCCGGCCTGACGCTGACGGACGCGAGCTTTTCGAGCCTGCTCGAGCTGGTCGAGGCCAACCGCGCCATCGCCACCTCGCTGGTCCTCGAATTTACGCAGAGTGCAGTGCGCGCCATGGGGCCGATCGAGCACGAGAGCCTCGCCGCGCTCGCCGAGCGCGGCTTCCGCTTCTCGATGGACAACCTGACCGATCTTCGGGTCGAGCCGCGCGAGCTCACCGATCGCGGCTTCCGCTTCGTCAAGGCGTCGGCCAACTTGTTGCTCAACCGCGCCGGCGCCGCCTCGACCGATATTCACCCGGCCGACTTCTCCGATCTGCTCGGCCGCTACGGCATCGACCTGATTGCCGAGCGGATCGAGAGCGAGAACGTCGTCGTCGATCTGCTCGACTACGATGTGCGTTTCGGTCAGGGCTTTTTGTTTGCACCGCCGCGCCCGGTTCGCGCCGAAGCGCTGCAGTCGACAAACGGCGAAGCGCCCAAGGATTATGCCAGGGAGCAGGGCAAGCCCGGCCTCGGCGAGGCGGGCAGGAGCACGCTCGGGCCCGCCCCGGCCACGCCGCAGGTTGCCGCTCCCGTCGCCGCATCGCGCGGCTCGCTGGCGCAACTCATCCGCGCCGGCGCCAGCCGCAGTTGACCGGCACATCACCGAAGCGACCAGGCGCGCTTGCTCCTAAAATTTCGGCCGCGCACGCGTTCTTTTCAAATCCATGCGATGATCGCGTCACAGCGGCATGACTCGAAATGCCGACCGCGAATGTCGGTCAGGATCTCGCCCGACGCCCAGCGATTGGACGGTCTTTACCTGATTCCGCAGCCATTTGACCGGGAGGCTCGCGACCTGCCGGAGCAAACATGTTGAGCGTGAACCAGGAACGGAACGCGCGCAGATCGTCGCGCGAACCGTCGATCCGCAATCGACCGTCACGAATTGCGCGATCGATCGGAACATGACCGAGCCATACCTGCGTGAGCGCGCGCAGACCGGCTTCAATGAAAAGCGAGACTTCAAAGCCGGGATTGCGATAGCACAGGTCGACAACGCCCCCTTCGAAGACGAGCCAATAACGCCGCCGGCTGATGGGAACGCCGGAAAGTCGAAATTCGACAACGTACCGGCTTTCGCGCGGCGGAGATTTGGCAAGAACGTTCCGGCGGATGTCCCACATCAAAAGGTCGGAATCCAGGTTGGCGGTGTCAACGAGATCGTGCCGGAGCCAGCGCTGCGCCCAAAGGCCCATTTTCTCGACGACTGGAAATAGCTCCCGGCCGGCCGCGGTCAGGTGGTACTCGAGCGCGCCGCCTGTGCCGCGGCGGCGCTCGACGATGCCCGCGAACTGCAGTTCTTTGAGACGACGCGACAGCAGCGCCGACGACATGCGCGGTACGCCGCGTTGCAGGTCATTGAAGCGAACGCTGCCGCACAGCAACTCGCGAACGACGAGCGGCGTCCATCGCTCTGCCAGGACTTCGGCCGCAAGGGCGACCGGACAGAACTGGCCATATCCTCTCTTCTCGACCACGCGCGATCCTCCCATGCACAGCAAGACCGCTTCACATATTAAAGTTGCCGGAACGGGCGGCGACGTTCAGCCTTGCGGCAAATGCTCGCAATCAAGGATGCGGCCATGACCCGATTTCTCGACCTGCAGGCGCTCGTCCAAATCATCGGCCCGCGCTTTGCGGAAGGCGCGGCAGAGCGCGATCAGAGCGATGCGTTTGTTGCCGAGCACTACGACGTTCTCAAACAGCACCGGGTTTTTTCGGCGCTCGTCCCCGCCGACCTCGGCGGCGGCGGAGTGCGTCACAGCACGATGTGCGAGTTTCTGCGCCGGCTTGCCCATTATTGCCCCTCCACCGCGCTGGCGCTGTCGATGCATCAGCATCTCGTCGCCGCGGCCGTCTACCATCACCGCAACGGCAGGCCGGGAAAGAAGATGTTGGAGCGGGTCGCCGCCGACGAGACGGTTTTGATTTCCACCGGCGCCAACGACTGGATGGAATCGAACGGCACGGTCGAGCGCGCCGACGGCGGCTTCCGGATCAGCGCCAGGAAGCCGTTCGGCAGCGGTTCGCCCAAGGGAGGCGTCCTGGTGACTTCGGCGCCGTATAACGATCCCGAGCAGGGCTGGCAGGTTCTGCACTTCGCCGTTCCATTCACCGCTCCCGGTCTATCGCTGGCGAACGACTGGCGCAGCCTCGGCATGCGTGCAACCGGTTCGCACACGATCATCCTCGACAACGTTCTCGTGCCGGACGACGCAATCGCGTTGCGGCGGCCGCGCGGCCGTTTCCATCCGGCATGGAACGTGATCCTCACCGTGGCGCTGCCGCTGATTATGTCGCCCTATGTGGGCGTGGCGGAGGCCGGAGCGGCAATCGCGCGGCAGCAGGCCGGCAAGCGCCAGGCCGACCCGGCGGTGCCTTATCTGCTGGGCGAACTGACGAACGCGCTGACAACCGCGCAGCTCGCCCTCGACGACATGATTCGCCTCGCCAACGACCTCGATTTTGCGATGACGCTCGATGTCGCCAATGCCGCGCTGGTGCGCAAGACGATCGTCGCCGAGCACGTGCTCGCCACAGTCGAGAAGGCATTGGAGACGGCCGGAGGCGCGGGGTTCTATCGCAACATCGGACTGGAGCGGCTGTTGCGCGACGCCCACGGCGCGCAATTCCATCCGCTGTCCGGCAAGCGCCAGCACCGTTTCACCGGCCGCATTGCACTGGGCCTCGATCCGATCGCGGACGCCGCCTGACGGCGCTTGTTGAACAACCCACGGCAAGGCGCTGAAGGTGAACAACAATAGAAACAGCAAGGAGAGTATGTCCTGACGAATAACTCGATCGCGCAGACGACACGGCATCTCGTCGCCGGTTGTTCACTGACGTTACTCATTGTCACAGGCGGCGCCGCTCTTGCTCATCGCGGCGGGCCCAGTGGTAGCGACCACGTCGGCAACGGCGGCGATCATTCTGGCAGCGCCGGGCACGGCCGCTGCATCGACTGCAGCGGCAGCAAGTGGACCAGCGGCGGGAGCAGGAGCCATGGTGGCGAATACCACCATCACCACCATCACCACCATCATCCCACGATGACGAGCGACGGGCCGCCGCTGCACGGCCCGGGCTCGAGCCATAACCCGATCGTTTACCATCCTGTCCACGGGCCGGGCTCCAGCCACAACCCGATCGTTGTCAGCAAACCGGGAAACGGCATGGCCCCCGGAACGGTCGTTCGCGATCATCGCAATGGCAAGAACTGCTGGTACGTCGTCGGCGCCGGCGGCGTCATATCAGACTCAACCTGTCCTCACGGCGGTCATCGCTGAACGGCGCGCCGCTAACTCGCTTCGCGACGCAGCCGTTGCGATGGCTGCTCGCGCCACCAGGAAGGCTCAAATGCACAAGAAATCCGCTGCTGTCGTCGTTCCCGCACTGTTCGTGGCTGCGATACTCGTGTCCACCGGCGCTTCTGCCTACCATAAAGTCAGCATTGGCGGCACAGTGAGCCGCGGCCAGCTCTTAAAGGACTGCGATGCGGTCGGCGGGTTGTGCGGCAACTGTAAAGGCACAACAGGCGCATATTCCTGTACAAACACAAACAACCCGGGAGGGGAGACTAGCGTCAACTGCACTTCAGGCGGCAAGTGTACTGGATATGTACCGCGCAAAAGCAGTCCATCGCATACAATCGGCGGAATTCTGCATTCGCCTGTCGGTATCAAGTCATCAGGTAGCGAAACTCCGCCGCGAAGTCGGCACCGTCCGGTGAGCATCAGCGCGTTCAAGCCGCCCTCACGAATGAAGACCACGGGCTGCAACAACACGACCGTTACGATCGGCCACGTGGAACATCATTCCGGCGGCCATAGGTAGGCCAACGTCGGTCGTCTACTCCGCCTTGACGTCCGCGAACTTGACCACCTTGGCCCATTTGTCGATCTCGCCGGCAATGAATTGGCGAAATTCGGCGGGCGTCATCGATTTCGGCACGACGCCGATGGCCAAGAGCTTCGCCTTGACGCCGGGGTCGGCAAGGGCGGCATTCATCTGCTGATTGAGCTTGTCGACGATCGCGGCGGGCGTGGCGGCTGGCGCGGAGATTCCGTACCATCCGCTCGCCTCGTAGCCCGGCACGAATTCCGCGAGCGTCGGCACGTCCGGCAGGGCTTCGGAACGCGTCATCGACGTGACCGCGAGCGCCCGCAGCTTGCCGGCGCGCACATAGCCGATGACCTGTGGCAACGGGCTGAAATAGAGTTGCACCTGCCCGGCGATGAGGTCGGGAACCAGATTGCCGCGATAGGGCACGTGGACGAGCTTGATGCCGGTCAACATCATGAGCATTTCGCCGGCGACGTGCGGCGACGTGCCCACGCCCTGCGAGGCCATGTTGATCTTGCCGGGATTGGCTTTGGCATAGGCGATGAATTCGGGGATGGTCTTCGCCGGGAATGACGTCGGCACCACCATGACGAAAGGCGTGGCGCCGATGAAGCCGACCGGCGTCAGGTCCTTGGTGAAGTTGAAATTGAGATTCTTGTAGAACGTGGCGTTGATGGCGTTGGTCGAGACGGTGACCAGCAGCGTGTAGCCGTCCGGCGCCGCCTTGGCGGCCATTTCGGTCGCGATATTGCTCGAAGCGCCCGGCCGGTTGTCGACGATGAATTGCTGGCCGAGGTGCTCGGAGAACCACTGGCTCATCAACCGCCCGGTGATGTCGGGCCCGATGCCCGCCGGGAAGCCAACGATGACGCGCACCGTGCGCGTCGGATAGTCGAGCGCCCACGCCGCGCCTGGCACGATCGGCAGCGCGGCGGCGCCGGTTACGAGACGCAAGAACTCACGGCGCGGAAATTCCATCGTCTTTCTCCCCTGAAGCGGTGTCGACCGGCACGGCCGCAGCTATATTCGGTAACGTCAGCAAGCCTTTGACGCGATTGCAGCCCGCAGAATCGTCGCAAACGGCGAAAGGATGAGATATCACGGTCCCCGGCGCAGCACATGCAAAAAGCCAAAGATCGGTCCAAAATTCGTACTTCTTCAGCAGCTTGCTAGAACTGATATTTCGCCGCTAGCACGTAAGTGCGGCCCGGGAACGGGTGGAACAGGAAATATTGTTCGTTGAAAATATTGTCGATGCCGGCATCGAACGAGAAGTTTTTCGTCGCGTTGTAGTGCAGCTTAGTGTCGACGACGAAATAGTTATCGAAGGCGCCGTAGACGTGCGGCACGATATCGGTGTTGTCGAGCGTCGAATATTGCTTGCCGCTGTAGCGCGCGGCGACCGTCCACGCCCAACTGTCGTCGGCCCAGTGGTAGGTGTAGCCGAACTTGGCGCGCCAGTCCGGCACGTAAGGCACGCGTTTGCCGACGACTGTATCGGGCAGGCGGGTCAGCGGATTGGTGCCGGCCCAGTTCGGGTCGGACAGAATGCGGGAATCGACGTAGGTGACGCTTCCGAACAGTCGCAGTCCCCTGATCGCCACATTATCCTTGTCGGCGTAAACCTCGGCGCCGCGCATTCTGATCGCGGCGACGTTGCTGATGGTGGTGGTGGGCGTTTGGACACCAGTCGTAGGGGTGGTCACAAGATTGGTCTGCGAGATGATGGCGTTGTTGGTACGCTCATCGAACACCGTGAAGCGCACGCGGCCATCGGTCCACTTGCGCTCGATGTTGAGTTCGCCGTTGAGATCTTGCTCCGGCGTCAGGAATGGATTGGCGAATGTGGCTACGCCGTTCACCGTGACGTTCTGGTAGAGTTCGGTGACGGTCGGATAGCGATAGGCTTCGCCGAAGTTGGCGGTGACGGTCCAGTCCTTGTTCGGCTCGAAGGCCAACGATGCTTTGGGCGAAAGGTTGGTGGCGCTGAGGCCCGGTTGATTGACCGCGGAAGTCGATGTGATGGCCCCAGCCGACGTCGCCACAGTGTTGATGTTGAAGCCGTCCAGCGCCTGCCAAGTCTCCAGCCGTCCGCCCAGCGTCAACTTCCACATCGGGGCGAAACGCCATGCATCCTGCGCCCACAGCGCGCCGGTGCGCGTCTCGCCGATGCCGTCCGAATAGGTCTGACTGGTGACGCTTGAGGCCTCGTTCCAGACTGACGAGCCGTACACCGGGTTGGTCAAGTAATAGCGGTCGCCGTGAATGCCGAAGCTGATCTCTTGCGGACCGCCGTAACCATCCGGCCGCCAGATGCCCTTGCCGTCGACGTTCTGCCAGTTAGTGCCGTCGTTGCGCGTGATCTTGCCGTTGTGCGAATAGCCGTACCCGGTCGCTGTCACCGTGTACGGATTGAGCATGATGTCTTGCAGATAGTTGTAGCTCGACGCCGAAAGGTCGAAATCGAAGGCGCTCTTGGTGTCGCTCTTGAGCGACACCGCATTGCTCACGTGCGTCTGGTTCCAGATATATTCGTTGCTGGCGAAACTTGAGACGCCGCCGAGCGTCGGCAGGCCGGTCGCCGTGGAGGTCAGGTAGCTCTGCGGATTCGAGTCTGCACGTTATTCCAGACGCCGAGTGAGTAGGTGGCCTGGACCGTGGGCAAAAGATCGTAAACCGCCTTGAAATTGGCCGAAGTCTGCTGCGTGTGAATGAGCGCGCCGGTACCGACCACGTCGGCGACGACGCCCTGCTTGTTCAGCGCCGCGATCGTTCCGCTCGTGCCCGCCGGCGGCGCAGCCACCGTGGTGTATGTCAACGGCTGTTGGAAGCCGTCCAGGAAATTCGCCGCTACGAACCATGACAGCCGGCCGTCGCGGTTGCCGACAAACATGCTGGTGACGCTGTCCGCGTAGGTGTTCTTGGTGTCGTATTGGTGCCAGGGCTGGACCGAGACCGTCTGCTTGATGTCGGCTTCGAATTTGTCCGGCATTTTGGTGGTGACGAGTAGTACGCCGCCCATCGAGTTGCCCGGATACATGGCCGCATAAGGGCCATTGATAAAGTCGACGCGGGCAATGGCCTCCGGCACGATCAGGTTCCAGTGCGGCGAGGCACCGGAATTGTTGTTGCCGATCAGCGCCGAGACCAGAAGATCGTCCTCATAGATCAGCGTGCGAGCGCTGGAATTAAGCCCCCAGGTCCGCGTCGCCAGCACCGCCTGGTTGTCGCCGTCGTTGCGTTTGCGCACGAACAGGCTCGGAAAATATTTGATCGCGTCTTCGGGGTCTTTGAGGCTGACGGTCTCCTCGATCTGTTTGGCCGTCGTCGAGACAGTATCGTTCGGCAGTTGAAAGCGCTGCACGACAGGCGGCGTTGCGAAAGGATTGGATGCCACGCCGCCCTGGCCAGTCTGTGTGGCCGCGGTCGGGGAGGTTTGCCTCGGCTCTGCTGCTGCCGCCCGTGCTGCCGCGGCGTGTCGACGTGCCTGGCGGTGTCGGACGATCGGGGGCTTTTTTCCGTTCACCTGAATTTGCGGCAACGGTACCGCCGTCGGCGGATTGGCGGTTTGGGCGTGAAGCGATACGCAGAATCCGACGCTCGTCGCCACGGCGACGGCTCCGGCCGGCAAACGGACAGACATAGCGGAGTACTCCGATTCAGGGGCGTGGAATGGCGCCGCGCGCAGAGCGCGGCAGAGTCACGCCGACTGTGGAGGTGCTCGCGATCGATGTGATTTGGTTTGCGGATCGGAACGAAATCCGATGGCCGCCGGCAGCACTAACAGCTCGCCAGCGGATTGCTCGGCCGAGGCTGATGCGTTCGGCGGTGGCGGTACCGCGGCCAACTGGATGAGGCAGCCGGCGCAGCACGATTTGCCAAGGTCGCCCAGATCGCTGCCCGGCGTCGGATTGCCAAGCTGCGCTCGCTCGCAAATGACGACATTTGCGGAATTTGCATCCGCGACCGCCATGCGGACCGCGTTGAAGCTTGCGATTAGTCCCGACAGCGCAATCGCATAAGCGGCAGCGAGCGCGACGACGCGCCTGAGCAGCAGCCACTTGGCGAAACGCTTGTGCACGAACCCAGATCCCCGTGGGGAGCATGCTGTAAAGCGAGGAACATCGTAGGCGCAAAAAAATTCCCCGGCCAGCGCCAGGGCCTGTCTGCCGTGACGGTTCAGGCTAGGTGTGACTTAAATGTCTCTGTTTGGACGTTGCTGTCTGATGCTATGCTGCAGGCGATGTTCGACCTTCGGCATTTCCGATGGTTCCGGCGGCTGGGCCGTTTTTTAGCGGTCTGCCTCGCCTATGCGCTTGCCGTTCAGGCGGTGGTCGCCAGCGTCGGGGCGGGCATGTCGGCTTTCGCGGCGCCTGGGCAAGCCGGCTTGGTCATTTGCGGGCAGGTTTCGGCACCAGGGCCTGCCAGCGATCACCGTCCGCCAAGCTCCGTTCCGCAATGTCCATTCTGCTTTGTGGCGGCGCAAAGCGTGGGACACTTCGCGCTGACCGGCACGGCCCCGGTGGCCCCGGCCTATACGGCTGTGGCGTTTGCCTCGATAGCAGACTCGACCGGCCGTGTTGCTTTCGTCCCAACTTTCCGCCGCACAGTCGGCGATCCGCGCGCGCCTCCGACGTTCTCCGCCTAACGCTCACACCCGCCCCGTTTCGGCGGAGCGATCACTCATGCGTTTAAGGAGAACACCATGCGCATCCTGTCGAAACTCGTCCTTCTCGCGGCACTCATCGCGGCCACTCCAGCGGCCTTCGCCCAGAGCGGTGGCAATGCCAAAATTGACGTCGAAAAGCCTTACGCCCGCGCCACGCCTGCCGGTGCCATGAGCGGGGCGGCCTACATGACGCTCGCCAATGAGACCCAGACCGCAGACCGGCTTACCGGCGCGTCGTCGGAGGTCGCCGCCAAGGTGCAAATCCACGAAATGAAGGTCGTCAATGGTGTGATGAAGATGCGCGAGGTTGCCGGTGGTCTCGCGATTCCCGCCGGCGGATCGGTGGCGCTCAAGCCCGGCAGCTATCACGTGATGCTGATGGGGTTGAAAAAGCCGCTGGTCGCTGGCCAAAGCTTTCCGCTGACGCTGACATTCGCCAAGGCCGGGAATATTTCGGTCACAGTGCCGGTCGAGGCCATGGGCGCAACGAGCGGGAACGGCGGCATGAGCGGAATGAGCGGCATGCAGCAGGACAAGTCTGGCGGCATGGGTAAAATGGAGATGAAGTGATGCAGGCCCGCCATTGGATTATCACGGCGGCGGCCGGGGTTGGCGGCTTTGCCGTAGCTGCATTATTGATCGCTCTTACAATAACCTCACAGCAGTCTGGGCAAGCCGGTATTGCTTCGATCGGCGGTCCATTCAAGCTCGTCGACGATACCGGCAAGCCGGTGAGCGACAAGACGCTCGCCGGCAAGCCTTACGCGATCTATTTCGGCTATACCTACTGCCCTGAAGTGTGTCCGACGACGTTGTTTGATCTGACTCGTTGGATCAAGAAACTCGGCTCGGATGCAGACAAGCTCAATTACGTGTTCGTGACGGTCGATCCGGAACGCGATACGCCGAAGCTGATGCATTCCTACCTGTCATCTTTCGACAAGCACATCCGCGGCCTCACGGGCACGCCGGCGCAGATCGCCAAGATCACCGGCGAGTATCGCGTCTACTACAAGAAAATACCGACCAGCGACGGCAGTTATGTCATGGATCACTCCTCCATGATCTATCTGATGGATGCGGAGGAGAAATTCGACACCATCATTGCCTATCAGGAGAATGATGCGTCCGCTGTCGCCAAGCTGAAGAGTCTGGCGTCGGCGCCCACATCCTGACGACGGCAACCCGCGCTGCGGGCTGGCAGCGAACTGCCGGCCCCTGGAACGGACTAAACGCAGCTTATCGCGTTAAATTCAGCAGTTGACTAACTTCGCCTGATGCCCCACGCCGTCGATAGCAACGGTCGGGTCTTCTGTCGATACTTTGGCCGCCGTTGCGACGGCAGCGTTTTCAGACTCCCCCATCTGGTGTTGTTTCCCGTAATGACATCATCACCGCAATCACCGCCATCGGAACACAGTGTGCCACTCCTGGAGCATCTTGAGCCGCTCGTGCGCGACTATGACGTGCTGCTCTGCGATGTGTGGGGCGTGGTGCACAACGGCATCGCGGCCTTTCCCGAAGCCTGCGAGGCGCTTACGCGGTTTCGCCGCGCCGGCGGCGCCGCGATCCTGGTCACCAACGCGCCGCGGCCCGGAGCCGCCGTGGTGCGCATCCTCGACCGGTTCGGTGTGCCGCACGAGGCCTACGACGCCATCGTCAGTTCGGGCGACGTCACCCGCGGCATTGTCGAAAGCCGGCTGACCGAGAGCGTGTACCACGTCGGCCCGGAACGCGACTTGCCGATCTTTGCCGGGCTGAACGTCAAGTTCGCGCCGCTAGAACAGGCCGACTACGTGGTCTGCACCGGCTTGTTCGACGACACCAGCGAAACGCCTGAAAGCTACCGCGACAGCCTGGCGCGCATGCGGCAACGCAAATTGTTCATGGTCTGCGCCAATCCGGATGTCGTGGTCGAACGCGGTGACGCGTTGGTCTACTGCGCGGGTGCGCTGGCCGATGCCTACGCTGCAGAGGGCGGCGAGGTGCTTTATTGCGGCAAGCCGCATGCGCCGATCTATGAGACGGCGCTCGGCAAGGCCGCGGCGTTGCGCGGCGGCAACCCGCCGCCATTGCCGCGCGTGCTGGCGATCGGCGATTCGGTGCGCACCGATATTGCGGGCGCCACGGCGTTCGGGCTCGATTGCCTGTTCGTGACTTCGGGCCTTCACGCCGAGCATTACGGCTCGCGCGAGGCGCCCGATGTGGCGGCGTTGAATGCGATGTTTAACGCCGCCGGCGTCGCCCCCAAGGCGATCGTGCGCGGTCTGGTGTGGTGACCTGCCGGAATAATATCAGAAAGAAACCGGCCTTCAGCGCGCGCCTTCGGCGACGGTTTCCCTGTTCTCGGCGAACACCGCTTCGATCTTGGCCTTCAGCGTCTGGGCGTTGAATGGCTTGACGATGTAGTTGTTCACGCCCGCCTTTTTGGCCGCGATCACGTTCTCGGTCTTGGATTCGGCGGTGACCATGATGAACGGCGTGTTGCCGAAGCCCGGATCGGAGCGGACCTGCTGCAACAGGTCGTAGCCGGTCATCGGCTCCATGTTCCAGTCGGAGATGACCAGCCCGTAACGCTTGGCCCGCATCTTATCGAGCGCGGCGGCGCCGTTATTGGCGTCATCAACGTCGGCAAACCCGATCTGCCGGAGGAGGTTGCGGATGATGCGGATCATCGTGCTGTAATCGTCGACGACGAGCACGGGCATTGACGGGTCGAAAGCCATGGCGTTTCGCTTCCTGGCAAGCGCAACTACGAACAACCGGTTTTTACGCCCATCCGTCTGTGACCAAATCGACTTGGTTCGAAATTCGGGTCGAGACCTGATTCGAAGCGTGGGCCGAAATGGGCATAAGTCGAAAATGGATTCGTACCGGCTCCTACGATCGTCAGGCCGAGCGTTGCCGAAGGCTGACCCTGCCTAACGAGACGTAAAAGTACCATTGCGGGTTTGAAGATCGGGTTAACCGGCCCAGAGGGCTTAGGGGGCGCGTTACCATGGAACGGGGCGCCGACTTGACTCAGCGCCGGTCGCGACGGCACCTACGCCGCAGGAATTTCTTAACCATTGCCGCCCAATGCCGACAAAAAACTTCCTCATCGTGCGCGACGGCGGGGGCGACGGTGGCTTGCGGGGCGCAGTCGTCGCCATCGGCAATTTCGATGGCGTGCATCGCGGCCATCGGGCCGTCATCGCCACGGCGCTCGATCGCGCCAGAATTCTGGGAAAGCCGGCCGCGGCGCTGACGTTCGAGCCGCATCCGCGCGCCTTCTTCAATCCGCAGGAAAAGCTGTTCCGGCTGACCGACGAGGCAAATAAGCTGCGGCTGTTGTCCTGCACCGGGCTCGATGGTGCGATCGTTCTCACCTTCGATGCTGCGCTCGCCAAGCTGACCGCGGAAGAATTTGTGCGGCGCATTCTGGTTGATCGCTTTGCCGTGAGCGGCGCGGTGATCGGCTTTAACTTCCATTTCGGCATGAGCCGCGCCGGCTCGCCGGATTTCCTCGCCGCGGAAGGCAAGAAATGCGGCTTCGCGGTCGATGTGGTGCCGCCGTTTGAGGACAACGGCCGGCCGGTCTCTTCGGGACCGATCCGCGAGGCGCTGATCGCCGGCAGGGTGGAGGAGGCGGCCGAATTTCTCGGCTACCCCTGGTTCGTGACCGGCGAAGTCGTGCACGGCGACAAGCGTGGCCGCGAGCTCGGCTTTCCGACCGCCAATCTGGTGCTCGACGCCTCCTGCGGACTGCGCCACGGCATCTATGCGGTCCGCGCCGGCATCGGCGGCCTGCGCTACGATGGTGTCGCAAGCTTCGGCCGCCGGCCGATGTTCGACTCTGGCGTGGTGCTGCTTGAAGTCTTTCTGTTCGATTTTTCCGGCGATCTCTACGGGCAGACGATCGACGTGGCCTTCATCGCGTGGCTGCGCGAGGAGGCGGCGTTCACCTCGGTCGACGCGCTGGTGGCGCAGATGCACGAGGATGCGCGCCGCGCGCGCGAGGCGCTGATGCGCGCCGGCGACGCCTTTCCGCCGATCTAGGGTACGCACTTAATCAATGCGTCATGTCGGCTTTGCCCTCGGACATCGCCGGGTGACCACGGCATGTTTGCTAAGTGCCAACCTCTGCCGTGTGCCAGCGCAGCAGCGTTTACCACCATTGTCCACCCCCCTTACTCGAGCATTAAGGCTGCTTTGGCCGATACAATTACACGTCGTTCAATGATTGGGTGCGGCGAACTAGTGAGAGTAACTGGCGGACGCGGCACTTGAAGCCGTATGGGATCTCGCTTCTCGCCATCGCGAGCTTTGCCGTGATATTCGCGGTTTGGCTCAACCGCGGCTATGTGGGCTCACCGAGCGATTTAGGGGCGAGAACCATGGCCCCCGGTGCGCAAACCGATATTGTACGCTTCAATTTGCTTGGACCCGACTGGGCCGAAATTCCAAAAGGTTACACCGGGCTAATCCCTGATAAAGTTGTTGCTGAGCTACACATTCCGGAGGAATACGTGGCTCATAGTACTAAGCTACACGGCGACCAGTCGTCAAAAAAAGCGGTAGAGGAAATTCCGATCGACACCGATCGCGTCGGGGGGCAGACTTTTCTGGAAAATGTTCTTTAAACCTCAAGCTGATGAATGGTCCGGTTCGCGGTGCGCAGCCGCCCGCTCAATTCGCGCCCGATCGCTGCCATGAACAGGATGGCGGCGGAGGGCGACGTCTCGGCGAGCTCGGCATAGTCGGCGCGGCTGAGCGCATAACAAACGAGATCGGCGTCGGCGACGACGGAAGCCGAGCGCGGCCCGTGATCGAGCAGTGCGAGTTCGCCGAACACCGTCCCCGGTGAAAATGTCGCGAGCCGGATGCTGGCTGCATTGACGCGCTGCAGATAGGCGCTCGCCGTGCCTTTGAGCACGATCAGCACTTCGTCGCTCGGCTCGCCTTCGTGAAACACGATGGTGCCTGCCGGGTAGGTCTTGCGCTTCATCTGCGCGGCGATCGTCTTGACGTCGCCTTGCGGATAGCCGGCGAACAAGCCGATATCCCCGGCGGCGAGCTCGGCGCCGCCGTCGCGCGATCGTGTGCGCAGGAGGTCATCTTCCGCCCGCTCGACGGCGCGATCGACATCGGGAAAGATCTCGGTCGCATCGAACGCCGCCAGCGCACCGAATTCGCCGAGCCGTTCCATCGCGGTCGTAGCTGTGCCGACGGCGAGCAGCAGGCTGATCTTGCGGCGCGCCAGATCGGATTTGATTTCCAGGAGCGTGCCGGTCCCGGTGCTGTCGAGTTCGGTGAGGCGGCGCAAATCGAGGACGACGCAGGCGCTGTCGTGACCGAGTTCGCTATCGACTCTTTTGGCGATGGTCTCGCCGGTGCCGAAGAACAGCGCGCCCTGCAGCTCCATGACCAGGATTCTGCCGCCGGCGGTTTCGAGGTAGGTCCGCTCCGGGGCGGTGCGCGATTTGCGCGAGTGAATGGCGTCGCAGCGGTAGCTCCTTCGCACTGCCGAGCGGCTCATGTGAAACACGAACAACACCACCGCGATGGCGACGCCGATGAACACAGCCGCGACGATGTTGAGAACGATGGACAGTATCGCGACCGTTATCACGACGACCAGATCGGTAATCGTGCTGACGCGCAGCGAGCGCGGCGCGGTGCGGACGCGCCGCAACAGGCCCAGGCTCCAGACGTCGAAATGCTGCACGGCGATCACCATGATCACTGCCGACAGCGCGACGCGCGGAATATAACCGAGCCAGCGGAACATCAGCAGGCTGGCGACCAGCAGGGCTGCTGCATTGATCAGCACGGATACCGGCGAGCGGCCGCCGAAGCCGCGGTTGGCGATGCTGGCGCCGATATTGATGCCGCAGGTGATGCCGCCGAAGCAGGCGCAGGCAGCGTTGGCAAGGCCGTAGCGCAAGAGGATGCGGTCGGTGTCGCGGCGCGGTTCGTCTGGCGCCGTGACCAGCTTGGTGCATAACAGCGCGTCGATCGAGGCGACGATGGCGAGCGCCAGCGCGCCGCCGATGATGGTGGGCGCAAAGGCGAGGAGCGTCGCTGTATCTTCGAGGCGCGCGAAATAGGGCAACGCGCTGAATTGCAGCGTCGAGGTCGACGCGCTCGCCATGACGGGGCCGAGCAGGGCGCCGAGCCCAACGAACTGGCAGACATAATAAAGCGCGCAGCCGAAGAAGAAGCCGGTCAGCATCGGCGGCACCTTCGGGATGAGCTTGCGCGCGTTCCACATCACCGCAAATGTCAGGGCCGCAATGACCACGCTGAGCGGTTTGATCGACGCCCAATGGGCCGGTACCTGGGTGAATGCGATGTTCTGATCGAAACCGCAGACGTTGCCGAGCTGCACCAGGAACAGCAGCAGCGCGGCGGCGTTCTGAAAGCCCGCCATGACCGGCTGCGGCGTGAATTTGATCAGGCTGCCGAGCTTGACGAAGCCGAACAGCGCTTCGAATGCCCCCGCCAGCAGCACAATGGCAAACACCATGGCGAGCACCAGCGGAACGCCGCCGGCGGCGATTTGCGGTGCGCCGGAATGAACGAGGCCGTAGGTCAGTGCGCCGAGAAAAAACGAGCTGATGACGCGCGGCGCATAGACGGTCGTGGTCGGGTCGCCAAGCACCACACAGGCGACGCCGAAGACCAGCGCCGTGATCAGGCCGGCCAGCGCGCCGGCGGCAAAATAGCTGTCGCCGAACGACGCGAACGCGAACATGCCGTAGCCCATGGCGAGCGGAATTGCGACAGCGGCAGAGACCAGGCCACCGGCCGCTTCGCCGCGGACATCCAACGACTCCGGCAAATTGTCCCCCCAGATCGGCGCCGATTGCCCCCAAGCTCGGCCTTTGTTGTGATTGAGCGTTTCTCTGGTCGCAGGGTCAAGAGCCTTGAGGGTCGTATCAAAGTAGAAAGTCGCGGCCCTGAGATCGTCACTGCGGGTTTCCCATCGGCGCCTGCGCCATTATGCTCGCCATCGTCAACGCGGTGGTCATGAAGCAGGATTTCACAGACGGATCGGACGAGCGACTGCGCCGGGCGCTGACCGCGTTCCTGCGCCAGGAAGTGCAGGCGCCGGCGAGCGCAGTGACCGACTTTCTCGATATGATCATCGAGGACGCCCGCGCGGCCCAATCGGAGGAGATTCTGGCCGATCTCGGGCGCATGCGCAGCGCCAGTGCGCAGCTCAACGCCTTCGTCAAAAGTCTCATCCAGGAATCGTCGTCGGATCGCAGGGCGGGCGAGGATTTCGAGGCGTTTCATCGCCGCCTGCGCCACGATCTGCGCACGCCGCTCAATGCCATCAAAGGCTACAGCGAACTGCTCATCGAGGACATGCCGGCCGGCGGCGAGCAGCCGCTGCGCGCCGACCTGACCAGGCTCAAGGCCTCGGCCGACCAGCTGCTCGGCCAGATTGACGCCATGATCGTCCTGGCGCGGCAGGACGGCGCCGCACCGGGCGATGCAGACAGCCGGGCGCAACAGTTCAATCTCGTCGCCGAGGCGCTGCGCAGCCTTACACCCCTTGCCGCCGGCAACGTCATGCGCGACGCCGCGAAGGCGAGCCGCATCCTCGTTGTCGACGATAACGCATCCAATCGCGACGTGCTGGAGCGGCGGCTCGTGCGCGAAGGCCATCGGGTGGTGGCTGCGGCGACCGGCGCAGCCGCGCTCGAGCAGACCGCGGCCGAAGAGTTCGATCTCATCCTGCTCGACCTGATCATGCCGGAAATGAGCGGCTTCGACGTGCTGCGGCGGCTGAAGGCCGCCGATCATACGCGGCACATCCCGGTCATCATCATCTCGGCGCTCGATGAACTCGACAGCGCGGTGCGCTGCATCGAGGCGGGCGCCGAGGATTATCTGACGAAGCCCTTCAATCCGGTCCTGCTTCAGGCGCGGATCGGCGCCAGCCTGGAACGCAAGTGGCTGCGTGACCGTGAAAAGGAGGTGGCGGCCGATCTAAAGCTCGAAAAGCAGCGCTACGAGGACCTGCTGTTGAACATCCTACCGCCGCCGATCGTGCGGCGCATCCGCAACGGCGAGGGCCTCATCGCCGATCACTTCGTCGACGCGACCATCCTGTTCTGCGACGTGGTCGGTTTCACCGCGCTCAGCCAGGAACTGACGCCGGCGCGCACCATCGATTTTCTCAGCCGGATTTTTTCGGCGTTCGACCGGCTGGTCGGCGAACTGGAAGTCGAAAAGATCAAGACGATCGGCGATGCCTATATGGTGGCGGCCGGAATCCCACAGGTGCAGCCCGACCACGCCGACCGTATTGCCCGTCTCGCTCCGCGCATGCTCGATGCGGTCGAAGCGGTCGGACGCGACATCGCGCTCAGCCTTCAGGCGCGCATCGGCATCCACAGCGGCCCGATCGTGGCCGGCGTGATCGGCACGCACAAATTCGTCTATGACGTCTGGGGCGATACCGTGAATACGGCGAGCCGCATGGAATCCCACTCGCTGCCGGGACGCATTCAAATCTCCGCCGCGACCCGCGCCGAACTCGGCGACCGCTACGACATTGAGCGGCGCGGTATCATCGACATCAAGGGCAAGGGCATGATGGAGACGTTCTTTCTCAACAGATGAGCTTTTCCTGCCGTCCCCATATACACGGCCGTGCTGTGACCATGGCATTGATTGATTTTGATGTCCGACCTTGACGCCATTGTCATCGGCGCCGGCCATAATGGGCTCACCTGCGCCGCCTATCTCGGCATGGCGGGCTTGCGCGTGCGCGTGGTCGAGCGGCGCGCCGTTGTCGGCGGCGCCTGCGTGACGGAGGAATTCCATCCGGGATTCCGCAACTCGACCGCCGCCTATACGGTCAGTCTCCTTGCGCCCAAGGTCATTCGCGATCTCGATCTGCACCGCCACGGGCTGCGCATCGTCGAGCGCCGCGCGCAGAACTTTCTGCCGTTGCCCGATGGCCGCTATCTGCTGACCGGCGAAGGCCGCACCGCGCGCGAGATCGCCAAGTTCTCAACGCGTGATGCCGAGCGTTACGCCGACTATCAGGCCGAGATCGCCCGCACCGCCGCGGTGCTGCGCGGGCTCGTGCTGAAGGCGCCGCCCAACCTTTTGCTCGGTAATTTCAACCGCACCCTTGGCGAATTGGGCAAACTCGCCGGACTGGGCAAGCGGTTGTGGAGGGCCGACGGCTTCAAGGCGGCGTTCAATCTGTTTCGCAAGTCAGCCGGCGAAACGCTCGATCGCTGGTTTGAATCCGACCCGATCAAGGCGGTGCTCGGCTTCGATGCGGTGGTCGGCAATCTGGCGAGCCCCTACACGGCGGGCTCCGCCTATGTGCTGCTGCACCACGCTTTCGGCGAAGTGAATGGCCGCCCCGGCGTGTGGGGGCACGCGATCGGCGGTATGGGGGCGATCACGCAGGCGATGGCGCGCGCCGCGTCCGAGCACGGCGTGCGTATCGATGTCGGCAAGCCGGTGCGCGAAGTCATCGTCGAGGGGAGTCGCGCCAGCGGCGTCGTGCTGGACGACGGTACGGTGCTGCGTGCCCGCGCCGTGATCGCCAACGTCAATCCGCAAAGCCTGTTGCAGACGCTGGTGCCCGGCCAGGCGGTGCCGCCACGCGTGGCGGCGCGCATGAAGCGCTGGAAAGCCGGATCGGGCACGTTCCGCATGAACGTCGCGCTGTCGAAGCTGCCGGACTTTTCTGCGCTGAAGGGCGAGGGCGATCATCTCACCTCCGGCATCATTCTGGCGCCGAGCCTTGGCTATATGGACCGCGCCTATCGCGATTGCGTGCGTGACGGCTATAGCCGCGAGCCGATCGTCGAGCTGGTAATTCCTTCGACGCTCGACGACAGCCTCGCGCCGCCCGGCGCGCACGTCGCGAGCCTGTTCTGCCAGCACGTGTCGCCGGATTTTTGCGCCGGCCCGATGGCGGACCAGCGCCGGGAGAAGCTCGCCGACCTGATGATCGACACGGTCGAGGCTTACGCGCCGGGCTTCAAGGCGAGCGTGATCGCGCGGACGAGCCTGTCGCCCGCCGATCTGCAGCGCGAGTTCGGGCTGCCCAACGGCGACATCTTCCATGGTGCGCTGACGCTCGATCAGCTGTTCTCGGCGCGGCCGATGCTCGGCTTTGCCGACTACCGCATGCCGATCCCTGGTCTTTATCTGTGCGGCTCGGGTGCCCATCCGGGCGGCGGCGTCACCGGGGCGCCGGGGCACAACGCCGCGGCCGCAGTCATTGCCGATCTCGCTATTCATCCACACCCGCGTGCCTGAACAGGGTTTGCGGATGACAGCGCGCGAATCCGCGGCTATTCGAAAACGCATGTCTCGCTACTTCCGCATCGGCCGCTCCAGGACCGGGCTTGGCATGTTCGCGACGCGGCCGATCAAACGGGGCGCCTACATCGCCACGTACCGCGGCCGCGTGATTCCGGACGAGGAAGCCGAGCGCCGCGAAGCGCGCGGCGCCCGCTACATGTTCGAGCTGACCAAAAAACTGACAATCGACGGCTCGCCGCGCTGGAACATCGCGCGCTACATCAATCATTCCTGCAGGCCAAATGCGAGGCCGGTGGGGCGCAACGGCGGCATCGTCATCGTGGCGGACCGCCGGATCGAGCCCGAGGAAGAAATCACCTACTCCTACGGCAAGGAATACCTGCAGTATTTTATCGAGAGCGGCGGTTGCCGGTGCGACGCCTGCCGCAAGAAGCGCGCCCGCAAGCGCAGGAAGCAGCGCGAGGCACGTCTTGGTGCGCGCAAATCGCGTTCCGGTGCGCGCAAGTCGCGCTCTGTCGGGCCCAAATCGCGTTCGGGTACGCGCAAATCGCGAGCCGGCGCCGGACGCAGGGGATGATGCCGGCCGCCTGCGCCAATTGCGCTCCTGTCGATTGGTCGCTCATCCGGCCCCTAGCATTGTAGGTTTGGTCGCATTTTTCTCGGAAAGCCGGTGCCACCCTCGGATCAAGTCCAAGGGCAAGCTTTTCCGGAAAATGCTTTAACTGCTACAGGTGTTCGCCGTGTCGCGAATATTTGTCAGCCATTCGAGCAGCAACGACGCCGAGGCCGTCTGCATACGCGATTGGCTCGCGGCGGCGGGCTGGGACGACATTTTTCTCGATCTCGATCCCGAGCGCGGCATTGCCGCCGGCGAGCGCTGGGAGCGGGCGCTCAATCAGGCGGTGAATCGCTGCGAGGCCGTGCTGTTTCTGGTCTCGCGCGCCTGGCTCGATTCGCGCTGGTGCCAGCGCGAATTCAATCTGGCTCACAAGCTCAACAAGCGGCTGTTCGGTCTCTTGATCGAACCGCTCGACCACGCCGACCTGCCGCCCGACCTGACCGGCAACTGGCAGGTGACCGATCTGGCGTCGGAGCACGACGCAACGTTCTTTCAGGTGAAAGTGCCGCGCACCCACGAAGAGGTGAAGGTCGGCTTTTCGCAGGAGGGGCTGGCGCGGCTGCGCGCCGGGCTGGTCAAGGCCGGGCTCGATCCGCGTTTCTTCGCCTGGCCGCCCGACAGCGATCCGCAGCGTCCGCCTTATCGCGGGCTCCGCGCGCTGGAAGCCGAGGACGCCGGCATTTTCTTCGGCCGCAACGCACCGATCCTCGAAGCGCTCGACCGGCTGCGCGGCTTGCGCGAGGCGGCGGCGCCGCGACTGCTGGTGATCCTCGGCGCGTCCGGCGCCGGCAAGTCGTCGTTTTTGCGTTCCGGCCTGCTGCCGCGGCTGGCGCGCGACGACCGGCATTTCTTGCCGCTGCCGATCATTCGGCCGGGACGCGCGGTGATGACCGGCGAGACCGGCCTCATCGCGGCGCTGGAGGCGGCGCTGGCGGCCGCAGCCAACAGCGCGGCGAATTTGGCGGCGGTGCGCAAAGGCGAGGCGGGCGCGCTCGGCCCCTTGTTGCAGAGCCTGGTCGATAAGGCCGTCGACGAAAGTCCCGGCACCGATGCCAAGGCCAATCCGCCGATCCCGGTCATCGCCGTCGACCAGGGCGAAGAGCTGTTTCGCGCCGAGGGCCAGGACGAGGCACAGACGTTTCTTGCATTGCTGCGCCAGGTTCTGCTGGCTGACGAGCCGGGCGTGATCGTGTTGCTCGCGATCCGCTCGGATTCCTACGGCTACCTGCAGGAAGCAAAATTGCTCGATTCGATCGGCAAGGTGCCGTTCGACCTCGGCCCGATGCCCCGAGGGTCCTACGCCGAAGTGATCAAGGGACCCGCCGCACGGCTGGAAGGGTCGGATCGGCCACTGAAGATCGAGGATGCGCTGGTCGATGATCTGCTCAGCGACATCGAGGCCGGCGGCGCCAAGGACGCATTGCCGCTGCTCGCGTTCACGCTCGAACGGCTTTATCTGGAGCACGGCGGCGACGGCAAGCTGACCGCTTCCAAATATCGGGCGCTGGGCGGCATCAAAGGCTCGATCGAAGCTGCCGTCGCGCGCGCCCTGCAGAATGCCGACGCCGATCCAACTATTCCGAGGGATACCGCAGCGCGGCTCGCGCTGCTGCGCCGCGGCCTCATTCCGTGGCTTGCCGGCATCGATCCGGACAATGGCGCGCCGCGCCGCCGTGTCGCCCGCGTGCCTGAAATTCCGGTGCGGTCGCGGCCGCTCATCCAGAACCTCGTCGAGCAACGCCTCCTGATCACCGATGTCGCCAAGGAAACCGGCGAGCAGACCATCGAGCCCGCGCACGAGGCCTTGCTGCGACAATGGGGTGTACTTGACGGCTGGCTCGTGGAAGACGCGGCGCTGCTTGCCGTGCTCGAAGGCGTCAAGCGCGCCGCGCGGGAATGGAAAGATCACGACAAGAACGCAACCTGGCTCGCGCACACCACCGACCGGCTGGCGGCGGCGGAGCGGTTGAGCGCGCGGCCCGACCTCGCGGCCAGCCTGGAGCCAGGCGACTATGAATATCTGGCGGCCTGCCGTAGTGCGGAATCGTCGGCGCGCAGAAGGCGCCGCAGCATCCAGGCGCTCATCTACACGCTCTTGGTCGGCATCATCGTCGGCCTGATCGGGTGGATGAATCAGGCCTATATCCGCGAGCGCTTCAATTGGTTCGTCACCATGCGGCCGTACATGCTGGCGAATTTCACGCCCTATGTGCTCACTGCGGCGGCCGAGCGGAAACTGAAACCAAAAGATACGTTTCACGAGTGCTCGACAAACTGTCCGCAGATGATCGTGTTGCCGCCGGGTAAGTTCATCATGGGCTCGCCGGAAGGCGAAGCTGGTCGCGTCGCGAATGAGGGACCGCAGCATCCCGTCACCATCGCCAGGCAATTCGCGGTTTCGATCTATGACGTGACGTTTGACGAGTGGAAGGCGTGCGTGAACGTCGGCGGCTGCCCCAAGGTCGCCGACAGCGGTTATGACGCCGGCAACACGCCGATTACGAACATTACCTGGAACGATGCCGAGACTTACGTCGAATGGCTCGCCAAGATGACGGGGCAGCCCTACCGGCTGCCGACCGAGGCCGAGTGGGAATACATGGCACGAGCCGGCACGACCACGACCTATTACTGGGGCAACGATCTCGGCACCGGCAACGCCAATTGCATGGTGTGCGGCACAAAATTCGACGACAAAGGCCTGTCGCCGGTCGGGTCGTTCAAGCCCAATCCGTTCGGCCTCTACGACGTGACCGGCGACGCGTGGCAGTGGTTGGCGGATTGCTTCCACAAGAATTACGTCGGCGCCCCGACCGACGGTTCGGCATGGACCAGCGGCGACTGTAGTCTGCGCGTCGATCGCGGCGGCTCATGGATCAGCGCCGCGTCGAATTTGCGGATTGCGTTTCGCGGCAGCTATCCGGCTGGTAGCCGTAATTACAGCCTCGGCCTTCGGGTGGTGCGGACGCTGACGCCGCCATAAAAGTCGATCAACACCGGACGGCGGCGCACAGGCGCTGGGGGGAGGAAGCAATGCGGATTGGGGTCGATCTCGGCGGTACCAAGATCGAAGCCATCGCGCTGGATGATAGCGGCGCAGAGCTGTGGCGGCGGCGTATTGCGACGCCGGCCGCCAACTACGACGCAACGCTCGCCGCTATTGCGGGTCTGGTTCTGGCCGCTGAGAGCGAACTGTCGCGCCAAGGGACGGTCGGCATCGGCACGCCCGGCGCGATCTCGGCTGTGACAGGGGTGATCAAGAATTCCAACAGCACCGGTTTGATCGGCCGTCCGCTCGACCGCGACCTTGGCAAACTGCTGCGGCGCCCGATCCGTATCGAGAACGATGCCAATTGTTTTGCGTTGTCGGAAGCGACCGATGGCGCGGGGCGCGATGGGCGTGTCGTGTTCGGCGTGATTTTGGGCACTGGCGTCGGCGGCGGTGTCGTCATCGACAAAAGCCTTGTCGCCGGCCGCAACCGTATTGCCGGCGAATGGGGACACAACACGCTGCCCTGGATACGGCAGGAGGAGTGGCCCGGCGCACAATGCTATTGCGGCAAGTTCGGCTGCATCGAGACCTATCTGTGCGGGGCGGGCCTGGCGCGGCAGTATCATGCGCTCACGCAGCGCAGTTTGACCGCGACCGATATTGCCGTCGCGGCGCGCAGCGGCGATCAGGATGCGCTCGACAGTTTGTCGCGGTATCAGAGCCGGCTGGCTCGGGCGCTGGCATCGATCATCAATGTCCTCGACCCCGACGTCATCGTACTCGGCGGCGGTCTCTCCAACATAGAGGCGATTTATAAGGGGCTTCCCGAACTCATCCTCAAATTCGCTTTCACCGACGTCCTGCACACCGAGATCGTGCGCGCGGTGCATGGTGATTCGAGCGGGGTGCGCGGCGCCGCGTGGCTTTGGCCGGCTGATGCAGCGCCGCTGACGTGAGCGGCTGGGCGACGGCCTGCTATTTGTCTGCGCCGCCGTCTTCGCCATCGCGGCGCTGATTGCGATATTCGCGCGCCCATTGCGCGATCAGAACACCAAGCAGCGCGACCGGAACGAGGCGCTGCCAGCCGAGCGTGCGGCCCACCTGCATGGCGGTGGCAAGGATGCGCGGGTCGAGCAGCCATGACCCGCCGTGCGCGTGCGCGGCGCGTGCGAGGATCGCGCGTTCCCTGGCGCGGCGCCGCGCCAGCGCCGCGAACAGCGCCGCGATCAGGCCCACCAGGATGAAGAAACCCGCGACGATCAGGCCGGCATGGACGCCGCCGAACCGCGACGCCAGCCAGACGTAAGCCGTGATGCAGAGGAACACGAACGCGGTCAACGCCGCGAGCGCGGCTAGGCCGAGCCAGATGAAGACGCCGGTCGTCGCACCGGTCTTCGACTGGATCGCGAGTGTCGCCTCGCGCATCAGGCCTTTGATCATGGAAGCTCCGCGCCGGCTTGCCGCGCCTCAATCAGCGCCGCCAAGCCACTCCGAACAGAAATCCAAGCGCGGCGGCGATCGCGAGCGTCGCGTAAGGCCGCTCCTTGATCGACTGGTCGATCGCCTCGACAAAATTGTCCGATACGTCGCGCATCGCGCCGACCGCTTCCTGTCCTTTGGACTGCGCGTCGGAGACCACACCGTCAACGCCGGTCTTGGCGCGCTGCCATGCGGCGTTGCCCTTGCTGGAGAGAATGGCGGTGACCTGGTCGGCGAGGCGGCTGAAATCGTCGCGCAGTGCCTTCAAGTCGTTTTGGATGTCGCCTGAGGCCGCAGCGGCGGCGTCTCCCGCCTCGCGCACGCCTTCGCGCGCTTCCTTCAGGCCGTCACGAGCGCTCTGCGAGAAATTGGACGCGGTATTCATAGGAATACTCCATGAAGCGAAAGGCGACACCGCCCGGTCAATTAGCAGGGGGCGAGAAAGTTCCATTTGATCATTGTCAAACCCGGCGCGCAATTCAGTCCGGTAATTTCACGTCTTCATTCGGGAATAGGTGGCTGAAAACGACCAGCCCGACGATCGAAAGCGGCACGGCGAGAAATGCCCCGATCGGCCCCCACATCCAGGTCCAAAATGCCAGCGCCAGCACGACCATGAGCGGATTGAGCGTCATTCTCCGGCCGACGATGGTTGGCGTGATGAAATGTCCTTCGACCGTGCAAAGGCCGAGGAGCGCCGCGGGCGCGATAAGGGCGTGGCCGAGCGAGGGAAAACTGACGAGCCCGACGGCGAACATGATCGTCATCATGATGGCCGGTCCGACATAGGGCACGTAATTAAGGAGCGCGGCGAGGAGCCCGAAGATCGCCGGGTCGGGCAGACCGATGAGCCATGCTCCCAATGCGACGACGGCGCCGAGCGCGGCGTTGATGATGGTCACCACGGCCAGATAACCGGCGAGGTTCTTCTCGATGTCGTTGACGATGCGCAGGAAGCGGAGCCGCGCTTCCTGACTGGAGAACATCAGCACGAAGCGGTTGCGAAGCCCGATCTGACTGCCGAGGAAGAACAGGAGCGTCCCGAAAAACAAGAACAGCCCGCCGGCCGCTGGCGTGAGGAAGGCGACGACCGGCACTACAACGTTTGGTGCCCCGGCTGCCGGCGCCGCGCCGCCGCTGCCGAACAGCGAGGTCTGCAATTCGCGCAATGCCGCGAGCGGCGGATCAAGGACGGAAAGCTTCTGCTTGATGGTGGCGCCGATTTGCGGCGCCCGCCCGATCCACTCGCTCACCGGCCCGGCAAGCGCCGTCGCGGCGAGCGCGAGCGTGCCGACAGCGAGCGTGACGATGAGGGTGCTGCTGATCCAGGGCGAAATACCGTGTCGTTTGCCGGCCTTGATCAGCGGCGCGAGCGTCAATGACACCACCGCCGCGATCAGGATCGGCAGCAATAATTCGCCGCCCACATAGAGCACGCCGCCCAAAAGGACGAGAAAAATGCCGATATTGGCCGCCTGGCCCATCGATGCCCAAATGGACTGAGGGTTGGCTAGCGGCTGCGGATCGCTGATGATGAGGGCGTGGCGCGGCTCACGGCTGGCACGGACGTACTCCACCTTACCCTCCGGGTCTTCCGCGTTTGGCCCGCCGGCGACTTGTTCAGATTTGGGCAGATCGATTCGCCCACTTTTTTCGGCAAATTCGTAAGGTAACGCCGCCTTGGGGTGCAGGTTCCAGGGGCCGTCACGGCATCTTCCCCAGTCGGGCTTTCCGCACCGCAACAGGCTTGTTAGAAGGCGGCCACACGAGACCTGCAGCATGAACGAGACGCCGACCAAAGCGCGCAATTACAGCGAGACGCTGTTTTTGCCCAAGACCGACTTCCCGATGCGCGCCGGGCTGCCGGCCCGCGAGCCCGAAATTCTGGCGCGCTGGAAGGCGCTCGACCTCTACGGGCGGCTGCGCGCGGCCGGCAAGGGGCGCGATAAATTCGTGCTGCACGACGGACCGCCGTATGCCAACGGCAACATCCATATCGGGCACGCGCTCAATAAGATTTTGAAAGACGTGGTGACGAAAAGCCAGCAGATGCTCGGCTTCGATTCGAACTACGTGCCGGGCTGGGATTGCCACGGCCTGCCGATCGAATGGAAGATCGAGGAGGAAAACTACACCGCCAAGGGCAAGGGCAAGCCGGATTTTTCCGATGCGGCGGCGCTGGTCGAATTCCGCAAGGAGTGCCGCGCCTTCGCCGAACACTGGATCAAGGTACAGCGCGACGAGTTCGAGCGCCTCGGTGTGGTCGGCGACTGGACGCATCCCTACACCACGATGGCGTTCGCGGCCGAAGCGCAGATCGCGCGCGAGCTGATGAAGTTCGCCGCCGAAGGCATCCTCTATCGCGGCTCCAAGCCGGTGATGTGGTCGGTGGTGGAGAAGACGGCGCTCGCGGAGGCGGAGGTCGAGTACGAGGAATATGTTTCGGATCAGATTTGGGTGAAGTTTCCTGTCCATCGTTCATCGGCTGAGACATCGGCTGAGAGCCGCAAGCTCGCCGGTGCTTCGGTCGTGATCTGGACGACGACGCCATGGACGATCCCCGGCAATCGCGCGATCAGTTACTCGCCGCGTATTGAATACGGACTTTATCAAGTGACCGATGCGCCGTCCGGCAATTGGGCGAGGCCGGGAGATTTGTTGGTTTTGGCCGATAAGCTGGCGCTGGATGTGTTGCGTCAGGCGCGGGTTACGGCATTCAAAAAAGTCCAGGATGTTGCGGCCGACGACTTAGCGATGATGCTGTGCGAACACCCGCTCAAGTCGTTCAACAAGGGTTATGACTTCAAGGTGCCGCTGCTCGCCGGCGATCACGTCACCGATGACACCGGCACCGGGTTCGTGCACACGGCGCCGGGTCACGGCCGCGAAGACTTTGATGTTTGGACGGCGAACGCGCGCCCGCTCGCTGCGCGCGGCATCAACACCGCGATCCCCTATACGGTTGATGGCGATGGCCGCTTCACCGAGCAGGCGCCGGGATTCACCGGCAAGCACGTCCTCACCGAGACCGGGGCAAAAGGCGATGCCAACGAAGCGGTGATCAAGGCGCTGATCGAGGCCGGCATGCTGCTCGGGCGCGGCCGGCTCAAGCACGAGTATCCGCATTCCTGGCGCTCGAAGAAGCCGGTGATCTACCGCAATACGCCGCAATGGTTCATTGCGATGGATAAAGACATCGCCAAGCCGAACGACACGCTGCGTCACCGTGCGCTGGCGGCGATCCGGGCCACGCGCTGGGTGCCGGCACAGGGCCAGAACCGCATCACCGGCATGATCGAATCCCGCCCCGATTGGGTGATCTCGCGGCAGCGCGCCTGGGGCGTGCCGATCACGGTGTTCATCCAGGAAAAGCCGGACGGTTCGGTGGAGATTCTCGACGATCCGGAGGTGAATGTCAGCATCGTCGAGGCTTTCGAGGCCGAGGGCGCCGACGCCTGGTACAAGCCCGGCGCTCGCGAGCGCTTCCTCGGCAAGCGCGGCAACGAAGGATGGCAGAAGGTCGACGACATTCTCGATGTCTGGTTCGATTCCGGTTCGACCCACGGCTTTGTGCTGGAAGACCCGAAGCATTTTCCGGGGCTTGCCGGCATCAAGCGCAAGGCCGCCGGCGGCTCCGACGCAATCATGTATCTTGAAGGCTCCGACCAGCATCGCGGCTGGTTCCAGTCGTCGCTTCTGGAGAGCTGCGGCACGCGCGGCCGCGCACCATTCGATGTTGTGTTGACCCACGGCTTCGTGCTCGACGAACACGGGCGCAAAATGTCGAAATCTGTCGGCAACGTCACGGCGCCGCAGGACGTCATCAAGGAGTCCGGTGCCGATATCCTGCGCATGTGGGTGTGCGCCGCCGATTACGCCGACGATCTGCGCATCGGCGGCGAGATTCTCAAAACCACCGTCGACACTTATCGCAGGCTGCGCAACACGTTGCGCTGGCTCCTTGGCAATCTGGCGCATTTTCATGCCGCCGAGCGCGTTGGGCACGATCGGATGCCGGAACTTGAGCGGCTGATGCTGCACCGGCTTGCCGAGCTCGATCCGCTGGTGCGGGGAGCTTACGCGGATTTCGACTTCAAGCGCATTTTCGCAGCGCTCAGCGCCTTCATGACGTCCGATCTGTCGGCGTTCTATTTCGATATCCGCAAGGACACGCTCTATTGCGAGCCGTATTCCTCGCCGGCGCGCAAAGCCTGCCTGACGGTGCTCGACCGGTTGTTCCGCTGCACCGTGACCTGGCTCGCACCGATGCTGTGTTTCACCGCCGAGGAGGCGTGGCTCGCGCGCGATCCGGCGGCGACCTCGGTTCACCTGGAGCCGTTCCCGGACGTTCCGGCCTCGTGGCGCGACGATGCGCTCGCGGAAAAATGGCGCAAGCTCCGCACCCTGCGCCGCGTGGTTACCGGCGCGCTCGAACTCGAACGCGCCGCAAAGCGCATCGGCTCATCGCTTGAGGCGCACCCGCTCATTTATGTCTCGGACCGCGACCTGTTCGACACCGTTGTCGACGCCGATCTTGCGGAGTTGTGCATCACGTCGGGGGCGGCATTGATCGAGGGTGACGGGCCGTCGGAGGCCTTCCGGTTGCCGGATGTGGCCGGCGTGGCGGTCGTCCCGCAATTGGCGCAGGGCCGTAAATGCGCGCGGTCATGGAAGATCACTCCGGCGGTGGGTGAGGATCCGCAATTTCCCGATGTGACGCCGCGCGACGCCCAGGCGCTGCGCGAGTGGGAAGCCATGCGCAAAGCGGCAGAGTAGGGGGCAGCGTGGCCGACGCGGCGCCCGCCAAGGTGGATCGAAAGACGGAGCAGGACGTGGATCCCTCCTATCTGTGGGGGCCGCAGAGCGCGTTCGGACTTTCCGTCGCGGTGTTCGCCTGCGTCGCCGACCAGGCCTTGAAGTTTTGGCTGTTGCTGGTGGCGCATCTCACCAGCCTCGAACCGATCGTGTTGACGCCGTTTGCCGAGTTGGTGCTGACCTGGAACACCGGCATCAGTTACGGGCTGTTTCCGCAGCGCGGGCCGATCGGACCCTGGGCGCTGCTCGCATTCAAGATCGTCGCGGTCGGCTTTTTGTGGGCTTGGCTGTCGCGCGCCCGGTATCGGCTGACGGCCCTGTCGCTCGGACTGATCATCGGCGGGGCGGTCGGCAATGCCGCGGACCGGCTGCATTGGCCAGGAGTGATGGATTTCGTACTGCTCCATGCCCAGATCGGCGGTCGGACCTTTGACTGGTACGTGTTTAACCTTGCCGACGTCGCCATCGTTGCGGGGGTTGTGGGACTCCTCTATGATTCGTTGTACCCGGGCAGCGCCGCAAAAGCGCCCTGATCGGGTATATAACGGATCGCAGTGGGGTATTTCTTTAGGGGCGTGAGGCCCTTGGGGAAGAGTGCCGAACCGGCACCTCAGGGTGAGGGCATGCCGCAGCATCGCTTGCAGAGCCGAATCGACGGCCAGCCTACGGATTGGCGTCGGCCATTAACGCGCGCCGTGTGCCGTGCCGCATTGGCGGCCGGAATCATATGTGCCGCGACGGCCGCCGCCCGCGCCGGCGACGACGATACTCAGGCGTCCAGCGGCGGCTTCTATGACACCATCTTGCAGGTGATTGGCCTCTCCGGCGGCGCTAACATCAACTATAGCGAACGCTCGCCGCTGGTGGTGCCCCCAACCAAAGACTTGCCGCCGCCGGCCGCCGACGCGGCGCCGCCCGTGCCGGACTGGCCCAAGGACCCGGACGTTAACCGGCGCGCCAAAGCCAAAGCTAAAGAAAAGCCCCATCCGCACCCCGATTACGTTGTTGATTCGTCGCGGCCGCTGCGGCCGGACGAACTCAACGTGCCGGGCGCCAATACCGGCCGCCGTGGCAATGCAGGGACGCCCGGTGCGTCGTCCAACGCCGACTATCCGGAGCGCGACTATACGCCGCCGAAGAAAAGCGTTTTTGACCTTTTCAATACCAGCAAGCAGCAATACGCGACATTTACCGGCGAGCCGGCTCGGACCAGCCTGACGGATCCGCCTGCCGGCTACATGACGCCGTCCGCCGACCAGCCCTACGGCATCGGACCGGACCAGAAGAAGTACAAGATCCCGACCGTTGCCGATCGTGCCGAACTTAATAGCGGAACCGCGGGCTCCAACGAGGCCACTCCGGGGCACTGACAACCGGGTTAAGCAGGCAAGCGTGCCTGAGGCACGTCTTTGCTCGAACCGGCGGAGACTAGATTTTGTTTGACTGCGTCCTTTCCGTAAGGCGCGCGCGACGCACATTTGTGCTTGCGTTTGCGCTCGCCGCCGTGGCGACGTGCGCCCGCGCCGAATCCAGCCCGCAGGTTGCGGACTTTAAACTCGCCAACGGTCTCGAAGTCGTGGTGCTGCCCGATCATCGCGCGCCGGTCGTCACTCACATGATCTGGTACAAGGTCGGCGCCGCCGACGAGACGCCCGGCAAATCGGGACTGGCCCATTACCTCGAACATCTGATGTTCAAGGGCACGGTGAAAAATCCCGGCAATACGTTCTCGCAAGCCGTTGCCGCCATCGGTGGCGAGGAGAACGCTTTCACTGCCAGCGACTATACCGGCTTCTACGAGCGCGTCCCGCGCGAGCACCTCAAGGAAATGATGGCGTTCGAGGCCGACCGCATGACCAACCTGGTGCTCACCGATGCGGTGGCGCGTCCGGAGCTCAAGGTCGTGCTCGAAGAGCTGAACATGCGGGTCGCCAACAATCCAGGCGCCCGGCTCGACGAGCAGATGGATGCTGCGCTTTATCTCAATCATCCCTACCATCGGCCCGTCATCGGCTGGCGTCACGAAGTCGAAAAGCTCAGCCGCGACGATGCGCTGGCGTTTTATCGCCGGTTCTACACGCCGAATAACGCCATCGTGGTGGTGGCCGGCGATGTGACGCCCGACGAAGTCAAGACCGATGCCGAGGCGACCTATGGCAAGGTGGCGGTGCGCAGCGAAATCGGCCCGCGGGTGCGGCCGACCGAGCCGGTGCAGGACGCGCCGCGCACGGTGACGCTCGCGGACGCGCGCGTCGAGCAACCGAGCGTGCAGCGTTATTATCTGGCGCCCGCGGCGTCGACCGCGAAGCCCGGCGAGGAAGAAGCGCTTGACGTTCTTGCGACCGTGCTCGGCAGGGACGCCAATAGCCGGCTTTATAAGACGCTGGTCATGGACAAGGGCCTCGCGCTCAATGCCGGCTCCTTCTATTCCGATACCGCGCTCGATTACGGCAAGTTCGGTGTCTATGCGGCGCCGAAGCCCGGCGTGACGCTGCACACGGTCGAGGCCGCAATGGATGGCGTGCTCAACGACGTGATCGAGCACGGCATCACCGCCGACGAGCTCAATCGCGCCAAGACCGGGCTTATCGCCGACGCCGTATACGCACAGGACAACCAAGCCACGCTGGCGCGCTGGTACGGCGCGGGGCTGACGACCGGTCAGACGGTTGCGGAGGTCGGCGGCTGGCCCGACCGGGTGCGTGCGGTGACGGCTGCGCAGGTGCAGGAGGCCGCGCGGCAATGGCTCGACATCCGCCGGTCGGTCACCGGCTATCTCAGAAAAAGTCTACACGGTGAGGAGAATCGCTCGTGAATGCACTGGGTCGCGCGCTGTCGCTGATTGCCCGCAAGCAGGAAACGGCACGGCTGGCGCAGTGCGCCGGCGCGGTGGCGATTGCGCTGACGCTGTCGGCAGCGCCGGCGTCGGCGACCAATATCGAGCGCATCGTCAGCCCCGGCGGCATCGTGGCGTGGCTGGTCCATGAGACCGCGGTGCCGCTGATTACCGTGGATTTCGCGTTTGACGGCGGCGGCGCGCAGGATCCGGCCGGCAAGGCCGGAACGGCCAACCTGATGGCGTCGTTGCTTGATGAAGGCGCCGGCGATCTCGACGCCACTGCGTTTGCCGAGCGGCTCGATCGCAAGGCGGTGCAGATGCACATTCGCGCCGCCCGCGACCACATCCGCGGCACGCTGCAGACGCTGTCCGAAAACCGCGACGAAGCGTTCGACGATCTGCGGTTGGCGCTGACCGAACCGCGTTTCGACGCTGCCGCCGTCGAGCTTAATCGCGAGCAGCTTCTTTCCGGGCTGCGCCGCCAGCTCAAAAGCCCGACCGATCTCGCGGCGCTGCGCTGGTGGAGCACGGCTTATTCCGGGCACACTTACGGCCGGCCGGTCGGCGGCACGCTGGAAAGTGTCCCCAACATCACCATCGCCGATCTGAAAGCCTATCAGCACCGCGTGCTGGCGCGCGATCATCTCACGGTCGCGATCGTCGGTGATATCGACGCTGCGGCGGCGAAGGCCATGCTCGACCGCGTGTTCGGTGCGCTTCCGGCCAAAGCCCAGCTGGTGTCGCACCAGGTCGTCCCGCCGCGGGGACTTGGGCAGCGCATCAATATCGATCTCGACGTGCCGCAGACCGTGATCGATTTCGGTGGCACCGGCATCGCCCGCAACGATCCGGATTTTTTCGCCGCCTACATCCTCAACCACATTCTCGGCGGCGGCACATTCTCCTCGCGGCTGACCAGCGAAATTCGCGTCAAACGCGGCTTGGCCTACTCGGTGTCCGACAGCCTGGTGTGGTACGAGGACACCGCCTTGTTCTTCGGATCGACGGCAACGCGCGCCGACAGCGCCGACGAGACCGTCAGCCTGATCCGCAAAGAGATCCGCGATCTCGCCGAGAACGGTCCGACTGCGGACGAACTCGCCGCCGCCAAGTCCTATCTGAACAGTTCGTTCGTGCTCAATCTCGACACCTCGGCGAAAGTCGCTTCGCTGCTGCTGCAGCTTCAGCTCGACCATCTCGGCATCGACTACATCGACGCACGGAAGCAGAAGATCGCCGCCGTGACACTCGACGACGCCAAGCGCGTGGCCAAGCGGCTGTTTGGCGGCGGCATGCTGTTTACCGTCGTGGGCCGGCCGGCGACGTTGGCCTCGGCGAGCGAAGCCCCGGCGGCCGGGGCCGTTCGCGCGCCGGCGCCATTGCCGGCGGCCATCGGTGGCGCGGGCGGCGACCTGCGCTAAAGTCCGGTGGCGGGCGCACGATCCGGGCTCGCGGACTTGCGCGATATTTGCTGGCGCAGCCGCTGACGGCATGCTCTGGATGGCCGGAGCATGACGGGGCGCCGGCCATGATTCGCATCACCGGCAGGATCAGCATCGACGAGCGCGAGATCGCCGAAACCTTCGTGCGCGCCTCGGGGCCGGGCGGCCAGAACGTCAACAAGCTCTCGACCGCGGTGCAGCTCCGCTTCGACGTGCGGGGCTCGCCGTCGCTGCCGCCCGATGTCGCGGCGCGGCTTGAGCGGCTCTCGGGCTCGCGGCTGACGCGCGACGGCGTCCTCGTCATCACTGCGCAACGTCACCGCACGCAGTTGCGCAACCGGCAGGACGCGCTCGACCGGCTGATCGATCTCGTCCGCCGCGCCGCCACGCCGCCGGTGCCGCGCCGGCCGACCAAACCGACCCGCGCCTCGCGCGAGCGCCGCATCGAGGGCAAGAAACACCGCGCCAAGGTCAAGGGTCTGCGGCAGGCGAAGCCGGGGTTCGACTAGGCTTCACGGTGCGGTCGCCGTTTGTTATGATCAAGCCATGCAAACAAAGCTGCTGGAAAAGGCAATCGACAAGGTTCGCGAGCTTCCCGAGGATGAGCAGGAAGCCGTGGTCGCGGTGATGCTGCAAATGGCTGGCGGCGATGCGCCACTCGTGCATCTCGATGATGAGACGCGCGCGGCGGTCCGCGAAGGCGTCGAGCAAGCTGAGCGCGGTGAGTTTGTGCCCGATGAGGTCGTAGCGAAAGCCAACAAGCGCCGCGGTCTATGAGGATCCGCTATACGCCGCGAGCTTTCGCGGACCGCGAAGCGATTTTCGACTATATCGAAGAGCGAAGTCCAAAGGGCGCCCTGGCGATCAAACAGGCGATCGAAATTCGATAAAGCGGCTCGAAGACTTTCCTTATTCCGCTCCGGCGGCCGACGCATACGATGTCCGCGAATTGATCGTGCCACGCCGACCCTACAAGGTCTATTACCGCGTCGTCGAAGACGAAGTGTGGATTGTCCATATTCGCCATAGCGCGCGGCGGCCATGGCTCGGGGAAAGGGCATAGGCCAGACCTCCCCGAGTTCGCGTCGCGCCGCTAAAGTTGGGGCGCTTTCTAACCGAGTCGCCCATGCCCGTCCGCCAGCTATCAGAGGCCACCGTCAATCGTATCGCCGCCGGCGAAGTGGTCGAGCGTCCGGCGAGCGTGGTCAAGGAACTGGTCGAGAACGCACTCGATGCCGGCGCGCACCGCATTGACGTGCTCACCGACGGCGGCGGCCGGCGGCTGATCTGCGTCACCGATGACGGCGACGGCATGACGCGCGCCGATCTGGCGCTTGCCGTCGAGCGGCACGCCACCTCGAAGCTTGCCGATGACGATCTCATTTCCATCCGCACGCTCGGCTTTCGCGGCGAGGCGCTGCCGTCGATCGGTGCCGTAGCGCGGCTGTCGATAACGACGCGCCACGCCGGCGAGCCGCACGCCTGGACGATAGAGGTCGATGCCGGCGTGAAGTCGCAGCTCAAGCCGGCGGCGCTCGGGCAGGGCACACGCGTCGAAGTGCGCGACCTGTTCTACGCCACGCCGGCGCGGCTGAAATTTCTCAAGCTCGACCGCACCGAGGCCGAGGCGGTGCGCGAAACCGTGCGGCGCCTCGCCATGAGCCGGCCCGATGTCGCCTTCACGCTCGCCGGCGAGGAGCGGGCCCCGGTGACATTCGCGGCGGCGCTGCCGGGCGGGCCCGGGCGGTTGGCGCGGCTCGGCGACCTGCTCGGGCCTGAGTTTCGCGCCAATGCGGTCGAGATCGCAGCCGAGCGCGAGGGCGTCGTTATCGACGGCTACGCGGCGCTGCCGACGCTGACGCGAGCGAACGCGCTCGGCCAATATTTGTTCGTCAACGGCCGGCCGGTGCGCGACAAGCTTCTGCTCGGCGCGGTGCGTGGGGCCTACGCCGATTACCTGCCGCGCGACCGGCACCCGGTGCTGGCGCTGTTCGTCACGCTCCCGGCGCGCGAGGTCGATGTCAACGTACACCCAGCCAAGGCCGAGGTGCGGTTCCGCAACGCCGGCTTGGTGCGTGGGCTGATCGTCCACGCGCTGAAGACGGCGCTCGTCCGCGAAGGCGGCCGCGCCGCAACGACCGGCGGTACCGCGACCATTGCGGCGTTTCGTGCGGCGGGATCCTTTCCATCCCGCACCGGGGGTGCGAGCCGGCCGCTCGGCTGGGACTGGCGCGGCTCACCGTCGGCACCGGGGGCGGCGCGCTTTGCCCACGCGGCGTCGCGCGGCGGGCTTGCCGAAGCGGCGCAGGCGGCGTTCGATACCGGCCTGCCGGCGGCCGATCTGCGCGAGGCGGCCGAGGCTGCTGCCGTTGCCGAGGGCGAAGCGTCACCCGAGACGCTCGATCATCCGCTTGGCGCGGCGCGCGCGCAGATCCACGAGACCTATATCGTGGCGCAGACCCGTGACGGCCTCATCATTGTCGACCAGCACGCGGCGCACGAGCGCATCGTCTATGAGAAACTGAAAGCCGCGCTGGAGAAAACGGGCGTCGCCCGGCAGCTTCTGCTCATCCCCGAAATCGTCGAGCTCGATGAGGCCGATGTTGAACGCCTCGCGGCACGCGCAGAGGAGCTGGCGCGGTTCGGCCTGGTGCTGGAAGCGTTTGGTCCCGGCGCGGTCGCGGTCCGCGAGACGCCGTCGCTGCTTGGCGAAATCGACGGTTCAGGCCTCGTGCGCGATCTCGCCGAGCACATGAACGAATGGGACGAAGCGCTGCCGCTTGAACGCCGGCTGATGGCGGTCGCGTCCTCGATGGCGTGCCACGGTTCGGTGCGGGCCGGCCGGCGGCTCAAGTCCGAGGAGATGAATGCGCTCCTTCGCGAGATGGAAGCGACGCCGAATTCCGGTCAATGCAACCACGGCCGTCCGACCTATGTGGAGCTCAAGCTCGGTGATATCGAGCGGTTGTTCGGGCGGCGCTAGCAGATGGAGAGAATCATGGGGAGCGACCGAGTTCTGTTGGGCGCCTGTATCGGCGTTTTGCTTTGCGGGGGCGCCAGCGCCCAGGACTGGCCGACGCGGCCGGTGACCATGGTGGTGCCGTTTGCACCCGGCGGGGTCTACGACACGCTGGGTCGCGTCTACGCCGCGGCGGTCTCGCCGATCCTCGGGCAGCAGGTCGTGGTCGAGAATGCGCCCGGCGCCGGCGGCATGACCGGCGCGACGCGCGTCGCCCGCGCCGATCCGGACGGATATCAGCTGTTGTTCGGCGGTGAATCGCCGAATGCCCAGGTGCAGCTCATGCACCTCAAACCGCCCTATGACGCGGCACGCGATTTCGCGCCGGTGGCGCTGGTTGCCGAGCAACCGCTGATCCTGACGGTGCGCAGCGGCATCCCGGCCGGCGATTTGCACGCGTTTATCGCCTACGCGAAAGCCAACCAGAGCAAGATGCAGTACGGCTCGCCGGGCACCGGCAGCGGCTCGCACTTGACCTGTGCGCTGTTTGACGCAGCGGTGCAGATATCGGTCACGCACGTGCCCTATCGGGGACTGGCGCCCGCCATGCAGGACCTGCTCGCCGGCCGCATCGATTATCTGTGCCCGACGATCACCACCGCCATGCCGCAGCTTCAGGCGCACAAGATCCAGGCGCCGGCTGTCCTCGGCGCCAAGCGTTCGGCGGCGTTCCCCGACATTCCGACCGCGCAGGAACAGGGGATCAAGGACTTCGACGCCAATAGCTGGAACGCGATCTTCATGCCCAAAGGGACGCCCGCGCCGATCGTCGCCAAGCTCAACGCCGCCGTGATCGCGGCGATGGCGCGGCCCGAAGTGCAGGCGCGGCTCAAGCAACTCGGCGCCAGCCTGCCGCCGCCCGACGAGCGCAGCCCGCAATACTTGCAATCGCTCGTCGAACGCGAGGTCAAAACCTGGGGCGGGGCTATCAAGGCCGCCGGCATCACGCCGGACTAACAGCAACCCAGACCCGGACGGGGCACAGCATGAAGAGAACAGTGTGGTTGATCGCGTGCGCTTTGACGCTTGCCGGTGTGGCGGCGGCCGCGCCGGCTCTGGCGCAAAATTGGCCGACGCGGCCGATTACGCTGGTGGTGCCGTTCGCGCCCGGCGGCGGGGTCGATGTCAGCGCGCGCATCCAGGCGCAGAAGATCGGCGAACTGCTCGGCCAATCGATCGTCGTCGATAATATGGGCGGCGCCGCCGGGATGACCGGCGCGCAGCACGTCGCGAACAGCACACCTGACGGTTACACGTTTCTGATGGGCAACAGCGGCACGCAGGCCTTCAGCCAAGCGCTCTACAAAAAGCCGCTGTATAATTCGGTCAAGGATTTCACCCCGGTGGGACTGGTCACCGATTCGCCGCGCATCCTTATCGTCCGCAAGGATTTGGGGGTCTCGAACCTGCGCGAATTCATTTTCTATGTGAAGGCGCACCAGGCCAACATGCAGTTCGGCTCCGCCGGTGTCGGCTCCGGCACGCATCTGCCGTGCGTGCTGCTCAACATGGCGATGGGTGTCCACGTTACCCACGTGCCGTATCGCGGCGAGGGGCCGGCACAGCAGGACCTGATCGCCGGTCGCATCGACTACATGTGCTCGACCATCCAGACCGGCGCCAATCTGGCCAATCAAGGACAAGTCAAGGCCATCGCGGTGATGGCGTCGAACCGGTCCAATGTCGTGCCGAAAGTGCCGACCACGGGCGAGGATGGCCTGCCGGGCGTGGAAGCAAGCGTGTGGGATGCGTATTTCCTGCCGCGGGGCGCACCGGCGCCGATCGTCGCCAAGCTCAGTAAGGCAATTGGCGACACGCTTGACGATCCTGCGATCCACAAGCGCCTGACCGATCTCGGGCTTGAAGTCGCCGGCCCCGACCGGCGGACGCCCGAATTCCTGGCCAAGTACCTGCCCGAAGAAGTCGCGCGCTGGACGAAGGTGGTGAAGGCCGCGGGCATCAATCCGCTTTAGCCGAGGCGTTGAGGAAGATCAGTTCGGTCTCGTCATAGCGGCGGCGTTCCGCCTCGCTAAAGCCGTCGGGCGCGACGAAGCCCGCCTTCGCGGCTTCTTCGACGACGACGAGCGCGCCGGGCTTCAACCAGCCGCCGTCGCGCGCCGAGACGAGCGCCTTTTCCGCAAGCCCCCGAGCATAAGGCGGATCGAGAAAGGCGAGGCCGAAGGGTTCGAGCGGGTAAACCGGGCCGAGCTTGGTGGCATCGCGGCGGAAGATGCGCGTCGTGCCGCCGAGGCCGAGGGTGGCGACGTTCTCGCGGAGCAGCGCCCGCGCCTCCGCGGCTTCGTCGACAAAAAGGACAAACCCGGCGCCGCGCGACGCCGCCTCGATGCCGAGCGCGCCGGTGCCGGCGAAAAGGTCGAGCACGCGCGCGCCGGCAATCGGGTCGCCATAGGCGTGCGCCAGGATGTTGAACAACGTCTCCCGCAGCCGGTCGGCGGTCGGCCGGATCGCCTGCGAGTCCGGGGCGGCCAGCGCACGGCCACGCAACCGTCCGCCGACCACGCGCATCATCGTCCTCGCGGATGCTTCGGGTGCGACGGGCGCGGTCCGGAGGCGCGGTCGCGCCAGCGGCGCGGATGGGCGCCGCCGCGGCCGCGCTTCGGTGGACTTTCTTCCGGCTGTGGCGGTGGGGACGGTTTCTGGCCGAAACGTTCGACCGCGACACTGCGGCCCTTGCGATCGGTGAGTGTGCCGGCGCGCACCTCGGCGGTGCGCTCGTGAGTTTCGTCACGTTTACGATGCGCGCCGTGAAATTGGCGCCGCAGCGGCTTCGCCGGTACATCAGCAGGCGCGCGCCAGGCGTGATGCACGGCCTTGCGGTCTTTGCCCTCGCGCGGCTCCTTGCGTTCCTGCCGCGGTTTATCGACGCGCGCAGAGGAGAAATCCGCGCCGGACTGCGCGATAAGGCCGTCGCCGAGCTGATCGCGCAAGGTGCGGGTGCGCACTTCTTCGATGGCGCCTTCGTCGAGTTCGCCGAGCTGGAACGGGCCGAACGACACGCGAATGAGGCGCGTGACGGTGAGTCCAAGATGGCCGAGCACGTTACGCACTTCGCGGTTCTTGCCCTCGCGGATCGCAAACGTCAGCCACAGATTCGCGCCCTGGACGCGGTCGAGCGCGGCGTCGATTGCACCATAATGAATGCCGCTGATGGTGACGCCTTCGCGCAGCGTATCGAGCTGCGGCTGGGTCACCACGCCGTGGGCGCGCACCCGGTAACGGCGCAGCCACCCGGTCGAGGGCAGTTCCAGCACCCGGGCGAGCGCGCCGTCGTTGGTGAGAAGGAGCAGGCCCTCGGTGTTGAAATCGAGCCGGCCGACGCTGATCAGCCGCGGCAGGTGGTTCGGCAGGCGGGCAAAAATGGTCGGCCGGCCCTGCGGGTCGCTATGCGTCGTGATCAGGCCGCGCGGCTTATGATAAAGAAACAGCCGCGTGCGCTCGCGCGCCGGCAGCGCCTCGCCGTC
>Ga0265313_10000246_pt1 | contig 58903 bp, 51 predicted proteins | sample 4123metaG_FD_203122 | JGI IMG/M metagenome (GOLD analysis project Ga0265313, IMG submission 203122) | Rhizosphere microbial communities from Carex aquatilis grown in University of Washington, Seatle, WA, United States - 4-1-23 metaG | ecosystem: Host-associated > Plants > Roots > Rhizosphere >... | reverse complement strand
GGGCGGAACAAGAGGGTCAGGATCAGCACGACGAAGGACGCGATTACAGCCTGCGACGGATTGAGCCACACCGCCGCATAGGCCTCAAGCAGGCTGATGAAGATGGCAGCCACGACCGAACCGCCGAGATTACCCATGCCGCCGACTACGACGACGATGAAGGCCTCCAGCACCCATTGCAGCCCCATGCTGGAATCGACGCCGCCGAACGGCGCGAACAGCACGCCGCTTGCTGCCGCCATGGCGGCGCCGAGCGCGAACACGCCGGTGTAAACCCAAGGCACCGGAATGCCCATGGCTTGCGCCATGACGCGGTCCTGCGTGGTGGCGCGGATCCAGACGCCGAACTTGTTATATTTGAGGAACAGCCAGAGGCTGCCGATGATGGCGCCCGACAACAGCGCAATGACGATGCGGTACCAGGGATATTGCAGATAAAACAGGGTGAACTCGGCGCTGATCGGCTCGGAAATCTTGCGCGCGACCGGACCGAACTGCCACAGCGCGTAATTCTGCAGCACCAGCGAAATGCCGAAGGTGGCAAGAATAGTATTCAGCGGATCGCGGCCGATTAGGGGCCGCAGGGTCAGAATCTGCAGCGCGGCGCCGAAGATGCCGATGATCAGGGCGGCGAGCACCAGCGCCAGCCAGAAATTTCCGGTGGTGGCAAAGGCGATGACGCCCATATAGGCGCCGAGCATGAACAGTTCGCCATGCGCAAAGTTCACCACGTCCATGATGCCGAAGATCAGCGTCAGCCCGGATGCGACCAGCGCCAGGATCATACCGGTGACGATGCCGTTGATCGTCTGGATGATCAGCAGGTCGACGGGGATGGAATGAATAAAGTCGCCGATCGCGCCCAAGGCCTACACTCCGAGATATTGCTTGATAACGGCGTCGTTGACGTCAAGTGCGGATGCCGCGCAATGGTGGCGCACGTTGCCTTTTTCCATGATGTAGATGCGCTGACTCGCGCGCAGCGTCAGCGGCACATTCTGCTCGACCAGGAGGATTGAGATGCCCTCCTTGTGCAGCGCCTCGATGATATGCCCGATCTGGGAAACCATGCGCGGCATCAGTCCTTCGGTCGGCTCGTCGAGCAGGATGATCTTCGGCTCGAGCATCATGGCACGGGCGATCGCGAGCATCTGCTGCTCGCCGCCCGACAGCGTGCCGCCGGCCTGGGTGCGGCGCTCCGCCAGCACCGGAAAATAGGCAAAGACCTTGTCAAGCAGCGCCTTGCGCGTCTCTTCGGTGACCCCGTTCCGATCGAGGCCGGTGCGCAGATTCTCCATGACGGTCAGCAGACGAAAGATACGGCGATCTTCGGGTACATAGGCGATGCCCAGGCGTGCGAGCTTATGCGGCGGCAAGCCGGTGATGGCCTGACCGTTGAGCGAAACGGCGCCCTGGGTTGGCCGTACCAGGCCTATGATGCTCTTGAGCGTCGTCGACTTGCCGACACCGTTGCGACCGAGCAGGCCGACGACCTCGCCGGCGCCGACGGTGAGCGAGACGCCGTGCAAGATGTGGCTCTTGCCGTAGTAGGTGTGCACCCCCTCGACCCGCACCAGCGGTTCGGCGCTGTTGGCTTGCTCGCTCATGTTTTGAGATAGACCTCCAGCACCCTCGGATTGGCTTGAATTTCCTCCGGCGTGCCTTCCGCCAGGATGCGGCCGTAGTGCAGCACGGTGATGCGGTGGCACAGCTCCATCACCACCTCCATGTCGTGCTCCACGATCAGGATGGTAAGATTCTTGGCGATGCGGCGGATCAGCTCCTTGGTCTCATTGGTCTCGGCAGCGCTCATGCCGGCCGTCGGTTCATCGAGGCAGAGCAGCTTCGGTTCTGTAGCGAGCGCGATACCGATTTCAAGATTGCGCTGCTCGCCGTGCGACAGGTTGGCGGCCAGATCGTTGGCCTTGGCGAGCAGGCCGACGGATTGCAGCGCGGCTTCGGCACGCTCGTTGATGTCGGCGAACCCGGCATGATGCGCAATCATGTTCCAGGCGTGCCGGCGCGACTGCGCGGCGATCCGCACATTCTCCAGCGCCGAGGCGTTCGGCAGAATATTGGTGATCTGATAGGAGCGCGCGATGCCTTTCTGAGAGATCAGATTGGAGCGCAGTCCCGTGATGTCGTCGCCATTGAAGATGATGCGGCCGCCGGTCGGCCGCAGCACGCCGGTCAGGCAGTTGAAGAAGGTGCTCTTGCCCGCGCCATTCGGGCCGATCACGGCGCGAACCTCGTCGCGGGCGAGCTGAAAATTTACCTGGGAAAGCGCCGCCAGGCCGCCGAACTTGACGGACAGCAGCTCGGTCTTGAGGAGCGGCGACGATGTGGCTCCCCGGCCGTCTGCCGGAGAGCCTTCATCGCGCGAAGCTTCTGCGCGCATTCAGCGCGCACTTACGCGGAGAATGTGCAGGCCGGTGGGACGAGGGTTTTATCCTTCGGCACCGTTTCGAGAAGCTTGTAGTCTTCGTTCTCGATCTTGAACAGGAACTGGCGCAGGAACGCCTGATGGTCGGCCTTGCGCAGTGTCTTGTCGCCCTGCGGAAAGTCGTCACTCTCCTTCATTTCCATGCCTTCGAGCGCCTCGATGAGCTTTGGCGTATCGGCGCGGCCATCGAACTTCGAGGCGATCATGGCCTGCTTCAAGGCGTTCAGCGCTTCATAATTCGACTGCACGTAACGGTCGGGCATTGGGCCGGACGGATCGACCTTGAGCAGCCGTTTCTTGGCGTCGTCGAAGAAGGCGTGGAGGTAAGGCGTATTAAGCGGCCCCTGGAACACCGGGATGTAACGATTGATGCCGATGAAGCCGTTAATCTTCTTGCCGATCGCCGGCATGTTGGCCGACTCGCAGATCGCGCCGTCGCCGGCCCAGATGTACTTTTTGGTTAGGCCGAGATCATAGGCTTGATTGCCGATCGTCACGCCGTCTTTGGCAAACTCAATGGCGAACAGACCGTCGAAATTGCCGGAAATCTTCGACAGGAACGGCGTCATGTCGGCGGTGCCGAGCGGAATTCCGGTGTGGCCGACAACCTCGCCGCCGTTCTTTTTGATCTCGGCAGCGTAAGCGTCGCGAGTCGATTGACCCCATGAATAATCCGCATAGACGATGTGCCACTTCTTGCCGAGCTTGGTGAGCATCGGGGCGAACGCGACCGCTTGTGCCGGTGCGTAATCGTGGACGCGGAAGCTGACGCGGTTACAGGCAGACGTGGTCAGCGTCGTATCGAGGCAGACGCTGATCATGTTGACGATCTTGGCATGCTCCCAGACCGGCATGCAGGCGATGCAGATATTCGACAGGAAGCCGCCGACATGGGCGTCGATGCTGTCCTGCTGCACCATCTTCTCGGTTTTTTGCCGGGCGACGGCGGGAGAGCTTTGATCGTCGGCGATATCGAGTTCGACCGGCCGGCCCATGATGCCGCCGTTCTTGTTGATGCGGTCCGCCGCCATCTGCAGTCCGACGACCGCAGTCTTGCCGCCGATGGCGGCCACGCCCGAAAGCGGCTGCTCAGAACCGATCTTGTAGGGCTTGGCGGCGCCGAAGGCCGCACGCCACGGCGCCGGCACCAGCATGGCCGCCCCGATCGCGCCGGCGCCCCAGCCGACGATCCGGCGGCGCGTTGTCTTGCCGCGATACCAGATGTCCTCGGCCCATTTCTCTTCTTTCCACTTTTCAATCATCGCGACTCTCCCTCTGGATTCGCCCCGGAATCGATAGCTCGCGCACGCGCGATTTGGCGGCAGCCGGGCTCCGGCCCTTGGGGGGCTCTTGGCGAGCTACGGACGCGTTAGCAAACGCGATCTTGAAGGTAGTTTCAACCAGATTCGCATTGGCCGCGGCGCGGCTCCGCCGGGGGCCGCGCGTAACATCGTCGCGGCGGCCGTGTTCTTTCGTCCGCGATTGGTGATAAAATGAGCAACGAGTTTTGCATTTTGACCCGACAGGAGCCCGTGATGGCGACGGTTACGCTACAACGAGAAGCGCCGCAGGCGCCCCCGGCCGCATCGCAAAACGGCGTCGCGGCACGACAAAAGATCAGGCGCAGCGAGCATTCCGGGCCAACGTCAGGACTGGCGCCGGGCTTCGTGCAAGCCAACCTCGCCATCCTGCCGCAGCGGCTTGCCGAGGATTTTCTGCGCTTCTGCCAGCTCAATCCGAAGCCGTGCCCGCTCATCGGCGTTTCCGCAACCGGCGATTGGCGCGTGCCGTCGCTCGGCGCAGATCTTGATATCCGCACCGATTTGCCGCGTTACCGGGTCTGGCGCGAGGGCGCCATTGTCGACGAGCCGCCGGACCTCATGCGCTGGTGGCGTGACGATCTCGTCACTTTTGCGATTGGCTGTTCGTTTTCGTTCGAACAGGCGCTGATCGAAGACGGCATCGAGTTGCGCCACTTTACCTGCAATTGCACGGTGCCGATGTACCGAACTTCAATTGAAACGGTGCCGGCGGGGCCTTTCCACGGGCCGCTCGTGGTTTCGATGCGGCCGATGAGGGCGGCTGACGCGATCCGCGCCGTGCAGATCACCACGCGTTTTCCTTCCGTACACGGCGCGCCGGTGCATCTGGCCAAGCCGGAGGCAATCGGGATCAAGGACATCGCCAAGCCGGACTGGGGCGACCCGGTGCCGATCGGCGACGACGAAATTCCGGTGTTCTGGGCCTGCGGGGTGACGCCGCAGTCGGTGATCATGGCGGTGAAGCCGGAATTCTGCATCACGCACTATCCGGGCGCCATGTTGGTGACCGACCGCCGCAACACCGAATTCGCCATCATGTGAAAAGCGAATAGCCAGTAGCGAATAGTGGGCAGGGGATGGCGGGTTCGCTTGCGCTCCTATTCGCTATTCGCTACTCGCCATTCGCGGGCGGCTTCACTCGCGCCGCCTGAGGGGGCTTCATGCTCATCGATTTCCAGCAACACTACACGCCGCCGGAATTGCTCAAGGGCGACGCCGGCAAAGTCACGGTCGACCTCGATAGCGATGGCAATCCGCATTATCTGCTCAACCCGCTGCTCGCCGATCTCACGGCGCATGTGCGCGTGATGGATGCCGCCGGCATCGACGCCGGCGTGCTGTCGTGCGGATCGGGCTTCGACCAGCCGGATGTTGCCATCTGCCGCACCATCAACGATCGCATGCGTGAGGCGGAGAAGGCGTATCCGGGCCGCTTCATCGGCTTGGCGCACGTGCCGGCGCTGAAAGGGCCGGAAGCAGCCGCGGAATTGAAGCGTTGCGCCGTCGAGCTTGGCTTTCCCGGCGTGGTGATCGCCTCCGAGTTGCAGGACCAGGGCCTCGATGCCGAAGCGCTGCGACCGTTCTGGAAAGCCTGTGCCGACCTTAACCTCTACGTGTTCATCCATCCGCTGCCGCGCGTGATCCGCTGGAGCCGGATGGATGCCGACGATCTCGGCCGCATGCTGGGCTGGGAGTTTTCGCTGATGACCGCGGCGGTACGGCTCGTGAATTCCGGGCTGCTCGACGAGCTGCCGACGTTGCGCATCCAGTTCTCGCACTTTGCCGGCGGCATCGGCCGGTACATGGGCCGCATCCGCGGCTTTCAGCAGCGCGGCAAGTGGGGCACAGCCGCGCTCGCGCGTCACGGCCGGCAGCCGCCAAAGCCGTTCGATCATTATCTCGATCAGCGGCTGTTCTATGACATCGCCGGATGGGCGGGGCCCGACCATGCGGGCGAGTGGGGGGCCGATTGGGTGAAGTTCGGCTTGCAGGAACTTGCGTTCTCGCAGCTCGTCTTCGCCAGCGATTATCCGCAAGCCGTGCGCGAGGCGGGCGAGGTCGCGTCCTATGTCGAGGCGATCCGCGCGCTTGGCGCCAACGGCCGCGCGCTCGCCGCAGGCGTCAATGCGGAAAAACTCATTCCCGATCTTGGCCGGCGCCTGGCCGTCGGCCGCAAAGCCTCCGTCGAGGTCCACGCATGAATGACATGCCGCAAACGGAGGATGCCAAAGCATTTGACCCGGCCGCGCACGGCTGGGAAGTGATCTCCAATCATACGGCGTTCGGCGACCTGGTCGGGCCGATCTGGCGCAAGGAAGAAAACGGGCAGCCGCGTTTTGGCGTTATCGTCGGGCCGAAGCACCTCAATCGCGCCGGCAATCTGCACGGCGGCATGCTGATGACGCTGGCCGATCAGTCCATGGCGATGACCGCCCGCGTCGCGACCGGCGGCAAGCGCCACGCCACGATCGAATTGAATACCCAATTCGTCGGCGGCGTGAAGATCGGCGAGTTTGTGGTGTCGCATCCCGAAGTGGTGCGCGTGACGCGCTCGGTGGTGTTCATGCAGGCCAAGATGTTCGTCGGCAAGCGCACGGTCGTCACGACGAACGGCATCTGGAAGATATTGGACGAGGGGTGACGACGGTCATGCCGGCGAAGGCGGCCATCCAGTAATCCCAAGCGCAAGCGTTCTGTAATGATGGCGAAAGCCTGCGTTTACTTGATCATCCGTTTTCGCGGATGATGACTACTCCCTTCACGCCCGATACTTCGCCAGCGTTCCGCCCTTCATCACCGAACCGGGCAGGGGGTGGCCGACCACATCCTCGGCGAGGCGCGCGGTCTCGATCAGCGCGTCGAGGTCGATGCCGGTCTCGATACCCATTTCGTGGCACATGAACACGAGGTCCTCGGTGCACACATTGCCGGCAGCGCCCTTGTGGCCGGCGAACGGGCAGCCGCCGAGGCCTGCAACCGAGGCATCGAACCGCGTCACGCCCATTTCCAGTCCCGCATAGGCGTTGGCGAGCGCCATGCCGCGCGTGTCGTGCAGGTGCAGCGCGATGTCGAGGCGGGGCCAGCGCTCGCGCAGCGCGCCGACCACGCGCTTGATCGACAGCGGCGTCGCCCACGCCATCGTGTCGGCGAGCGTCACGTATTTGAGCGTCACGCCGTGTGCTTTCGCCACGTCGAGAATCTGCCCGACCAGTGAGACCACGCGCTCGACCGGAATGTCACCTTCGAAATTGCAGCCGAACGCCGCCATGACGCTGCCGCGCTCGACCGCAACGCCGTTCGCCTTGTACAACGCGACGACGGCGTGCTGCCCGGCGAGCTGCTGCTCCATGGTGCGATTCTGGTTGCGCTTGAGAAATTTCTCTGACGTGCAGAGTTGAATGGTGCCGGTGAGCGCCAGCCGGTTGTCGTGCGTCAGCGCGCGCTCGAAGCCCTTCTCGTTCAGCCACAGTGCGGTGTAGGCGACGCCCGGCCGCGACTTTATTCCGTTAACGACCTCGTCGGCGTCCGCCATGCCCGGCACCAATTTCGGGTTCACGAACGAAACGATCTGGATATGGTCGAGGCCGGTCTGCGACAGCGCATCGATCAGCGCGATCTTGCGTTCGGTCGGGATGACGCCCTTCTCGAACTGAAAACCTTCGCGCGGGCCTTCCTCGCTGATGTGGACCGACGCGGGCAGGTCGCTCATCTGATTCTCTCCATCGCCCTGGAAGCGGATTCAGCGAGGGCTTGCCAGCCCCACAATGCCGCGCGCGGCGAGCGCGCTGATTTCGGAGCCGGCAAGCCCGAGCTCGGCCATGATCTCCGCCGTGTGTTCACCGATGACCGGCGGCTGGCGGACGAGCCCGAGATCGTGATCGCCCATCTCGATCGGCAGGCGCGGCAGCTTGGTGTGCGTGCCGCCGGCAAATTCAATGTCGAGCATCCGGCCGCCGGCGTTAAGCTGCGGGTCGTCAAACAGGTCGCCGGGTTTGGCGACCGGCGCGAACGGGATATCGAGACGATCGAACAATTCGGCAAGGTGTTGGCGAGTGTGCTGCGCCACGATCGCGGCGACGATCGGCAACAACGCCGGGCGTTTGCGGACGCGATCCTCGTTGGTCTGGTAGGACGGATGGTGCAGCAGGTCGTCCCGTCCGAAATGCTCGCAGAAACGCTGCCATTGCGCGTTGCTGGTGATACCGACGAAGATTTGTTCGTGGTCGGCGGTCGTGAGCGGATCGTAGATCGCCCAAGCGCCTTCGCGCGCCGGCATCGGCGGCGGCGCGCGGCCCGTGATGGCCTGTCCGGCCATGTGCTGCGCGACCAGGAAAGCGGTGGATTCGAACAGCGCGGATTTCACGAGCTGGCCGCGCCCGGAGCGCTCGCGCTCGCGCAACGCCGCCTGGATGGCAATCACCGCGAACGTGCCGCCCATGATGTCGATCACTGACGACCCTGCGCGCAGCGGCTGGCCTGGCGGCCCCGTCATGTAGGCCAGGCCCGCCATGTATTGCACCACCTCGTCGAGCGCGGGGCGGTGTTCGTACGGGCCGCTCAGAAAGCCTTTGAGCGCGCAGTAGATCAGGCGCGGGTTGAGCTTGGCGAAAACGGCATGGCCGCAGCCGAGCCGGTCCATGGTGCCGGGCGCGTAGTTCTCGATCGCAACATCCGCGGTTGCCGCAAGCCGATGCAGAATCGCGCGGCCTTCATCGGATTTAAGATCGATGGCGACGCTTCGCTTGTTGCGGTTGAAGGTGCCAAAGAAGCCCGCGGCGAATCCGGGCAGGCGGCGCGTGGTATCGCCGTCGACCGGTTCGACCTTGATCACGTCGGCGCCGAGATCGGCGAGAATGAGCCCCGCGCTGGGTCCCATGATGGTGTGGCAGAATTCCAGCACGCGAATGCCGGAGAGCGGGCGCGCGCCATTAGCATTTGTATGGGCATCGGGCATCGCCCTAATGTAGGCCACGGCGACCAACCGGACAAACCCAGGAGGAGGGACCATGCAAAAGTCATTCATTCGCGGCACGTACCAGGAGACGCGCGCCTATTCGCCCGCGGTGATTACCGAGGGCGGCAGGACGATCTGGGTCGCCGGCCATACCGGCGCGGTGGACGATGCCGGGAAATCGCTGGCCGGCGATTTCGACGCGCAGGTCCGGCAGTGCTTTCGCAATATCGAGAAGACGCTCGCTCAGGCCGGCGCCAAGCTCGCCGACCTCGTCACCATGACGGTGTTTCTCATCGATGCGCGCTACACGACCCGCATGACCGAACTGCGCCGGGAAATCTTCGGCAAGGATTTTCCGGCGAGCGCCGCCATCACCGTTGACGGCTTCGCGCAGCCGCAAATGATGCTCGAAATCCAGTGCGTGGCGGTGGTGTAGACGTCACGGCGGGGGCGCGCCGAAGGCGCGAACCGGAAACCATGGTCGCCGCGTGCAAGGCCAAGCCGTGAGTTCGCCGTCAGTGAACGGCAAGTTTGCCGCGCGCGACAGTCTGCGACCACGTTTTCGCCTCGGATTGCGCGTTTCGCGCAAACGCGTCGGGCGTGTCGCCCGCGATCAACCAATAGCTTTGCCGAAACACAACGCTGACCCCGACCGGGGTAGCTCCAACCCAACCGAGCAACCATGCCAAGTGAAATTCTGGTCTTAAAAGGCGGCACGCTGATTGATGGCACCGGACGCCCGCCGATCGAAAACGCCGTCATCGTCATTGAAGGCAAACGATTCAAGACGATCGGCAGGAGCGGCGAGGTTCCGATTCCGCCGGACGCGACCGTGGTCGATGTCTCGGGCAAGACCGTGCTGCCCGGATTTATCGATGGCCATGCGCACCTCGAAGAATTTCACGGCGAACTCTATCTGAACCTTGGCATCACGACTGTTGCGCAAATCGAGATTTATCAGGACGGTCCGTGGAGCCGCGCGCAAAAGGAGGGCACCAACCTCGGCAAAATTCGCGGGCCGCGCATCTGGATGAGCGGCATCGCCATCGGCGGCGCGCGAGGAATGCACGATGCATTCGGTTCGCGAACCTCGCGCGGTTTTCGGGTCGTCACTTCGGAGGAGGAAACGCGCCGCGTCGTCCGCCGCAAGAAGGAATGGGGCTACGACTGCATCAAGATCAACGAGTATCTGCCGTTCGAGCTGGCGAAGGCGACCTGCGACGAGGCTCATCGCCACAACATGGCGGTCGCGGCGCACAGCCTGGATGCATTGGAGTCCGCGCGGGCCGGCGTCGATGCCATCGAGCACATCTGGTCGGTCGGATACAGCTCGATCCCTTATCCGCCGGCGCGGCGCAAGCTGGCCGAGGACCGTTTGAGCGGCAAAATCGAACAGGAATTGGCTGGCGCCTATTACCAAACGGAGAACTTCGACCGGGTGATCGACGCCATGGTCGGCAGCAACGTGGCGTGGACGCCGACCATCGCCAAATGGCTGCGGCCGCTGTCGCCGAGCGCCGATCGGTTCCGCAAGCGCGAGCGCGAAATCCTCGACAATCCGAAAGCAAATCTGCCCGATGCCGTGCGCGTCGTCACCGACAACGCCTATGACAAGCTGTTTCGGCGTTACAGCCCCGAACAGCTCGACATGGCCAAGGTCGGCTTCGAGAAGGCGAACGAATTCATCGGCAAGTTCGTCAAGGCGGGCGGACTGCTCAAGGAGGGCTCCGATCCGCCGCGCGGCATGGCCGCATTGTTATTGCACGAGGCGCTCGTCATGGATGTCGAGGCGGGCGTGCCGCCGATGGCGGCGATCCAGGCGGCGACGCTCAACGTCGCGAAAACCTTCAAGATGGACAGGGATTACGGCAGCGTCGAAGCCGGCAAGATCGCGGATCTGTCCATCGTCGAAGGCAATCCGCTCGAAGACATCTGGATGACGCAGAATGTGAAGATGGTGGTGATGGACGGAAAAGTCATCGACCATGACTTTACCAACTATCAAAACCCGATCCCGTCCTTCTACTCGAACCAGTCGTTGCCGCCCGACATTCAGATATCGCCGCTGTTTCTGCACGAAGGCGACGGCCCGACCGTGCTGACTGTGAAGTCGAAGGAGATGTGGCCGTTCCATACGGTCATGCTCAATGGCCGGCCGTTGCCGACGACGTTCCTGTCGAAAGAACAGCTCCAGGCCACTATCCCGCCGGACGCCGTGGCCCAGGCCGGCACCTATTTCGTCACCATCAAGAGCAACGGCGAGCGGCTTCCCGAATCCAATCGGGCGCATCTGACCGTCGGCTTCAGGGCCTGAGGGCTGGGCAGGTCATGGCGCAATTCGGTTTTGCAGCGAACAGAAAAGGTCCGGATCACTACGCCGCCCTTGAGCGCGTGCAGGGATGGACGCGGGACCGCTTTCGCATTCCGCAAGACGCGCCCATCCTGGTGTCGGAACTAAAATGTACGGTCGACGGATGCCCGCCGCTCCAGACTCTGGTGGCGTTCTGGACCGAGACCGCGGAGCGGCACCATTTCAAGATCCATAAGGCGATCACGGCGATCGTCCCCGACGATTTGCCCGCGACATGGCTCGATGACGAGCGGTTTTCGATGGAAGGCACCGGTTGCGCGTGCTGTTGACGCCGGCCGGCTTTGCGCAATTGCGAATGAGGACCGCGATCGGGAGTATTGCGCCGATTGCACCGCCGTGATCGTTGCAAACAGCGCGTGAACGTGTCATCCGCGAGCGGACACGATCGCAGAAATGAGCTGAGGAGACGAGTCGATGAGGTTTTCGCGGAGAGATTTTCAGCGGATGGCGCTCGGTTTGGCGGCGTTGCCATTGGCAAGCGCACCGGCCTGGGCCGATAATTTTCCGACGCGCCCCATCCGGCTGATCGTCGGTTTCCCGGCGGGCAGCGGACCGGACATTGTCGCCCGCATCCTCGGCCAGGGCATGTCCTCAAGGCTTGGCCAATCCATCGTCGTCGAGGACCGGCCGGGCGCCGGCAGCAATCTTGCCACCAGCGACGTCGCGCACGCCCCGCCGGACGGCTACATGCTGATGATGCTGACCACCGCGAACGTCATCAACGCCACGCTCTACAAGAACCTCAATTACGATCTGCTGCGCGACATTGCGCCGGTAGCCAGCATCGATGATGAGCCGTTCGTCTTCGAAGTGACGCCGTCGTTTCCAGCAAAGACGCTGCCGGAATTCATCGCCTATGCCAAGGCCAATCCCGGCAAGGTCACCATGGCATCCGCGGGCATCGGCAGTGCGCCGCACATTTTCGGCGAGATGCTCCAGAGAATGGCCGGGATTCAGTTGGCCCACGTGCCGTATCGCGGCAATCCGATCCCCGACGTCATCAGCGGCCACGTCGATTTCTTCATCGGCCCGATGCAGTCGGCGCTGGAATTCATCCGCACCGGCAAGCTGCGTGCGCTTGGCATCACGACGGCGCAGAGGTCTGACGGACTGCCGGACGTAGCGCCGGTCGCCGATGTCGTGAAGGGCTACGAAGCCAGCGGCTGGCTCGGCATCGGCGCGCCCAAGGGCACGCCGGCCGACGTCATTGCGCGCCTCAACAAAGCGGTCAACGACACGACGGCGGATCCCGCCGTCAAGGCGCACCTCAACAGCCTCGGTGACATCGTGGCGCCGAGAACGAGCGCCGATTTCGGCCTGCTCATGAAGAACGACGTCGAGAAATGGGCCAAAGTCATCCAGTCGGCGAACATCAAGCTGGAGCAATAAGCTCGCGGGATTCTTCTCGGAGTTCTGACCGACGTATCAGCATGGAGGTGACGGCAAGCGCGGCCGCGGATTTACTGGAGATATGGCGCAACTGCAGCAAGAAGCCCGGCCGGCGCGCCCATGCCTGCCGGGGCGACGAGCGCTGCCGGATACGGCCCCGCCTGGCCTATTTCGAAAATCCGAATTTTGGCCAACCTGATTTCGTGTCCAGTTACCGGCCTCCCGGCCATCTGCGCACCCCGACCGCAATCCTCGACCACTTGGCGTATTGGCGCGAGCCGCATGCGCCGGAACAGATACTCGACGAATGCGCGGCGGAAGCCGGCGCGAAAGCCGCGGCAGCCCTGCGCTTCGCTTTTCGTCTGGAACGGCGCCACGCGCGAACGGGCCACGCCCGAAGCAAATGAGTTGCACGATGAGGACCGTGAGAGAACGTCCCTCCGCGTGCGGGGTGAAGCAAAGTTCAGTTTGCCCAGGCCTTGGCATAAGCGACAACTCGACGAGGGCTCGCGCCGGTCCGGGTTGACAGCGGTGCTGACACTCGCTCGCTGATACCCGTGTGAATCTAACTGCCTGAAGCCAGGCATCTGGCTTATGCCGGCATGGTGATGTAGACAGTACAAGCTTTCACATTGTTGCTCCCGCCGACTTAATTTTTGCGACAGCCTTCTATTTGGGGAATGGATCGATGATCCAAAACGACCAGGTCAACGCCACCGAAGAGAGCACCCTTGAAGTCGATGCAGCCGATGGGGTGCTGGCGAACGATACTAGCCCGAATGGGCCGCTGACCGTTGTCGAAGGATTGTATCGAACCACCGGCGGCGGCCAGATCTACTTTTTTTCAGACGGCTCCTACGACTACGTCTCGGCTCCCGGCTTCTCCGGCGCCGACACCGTCCAGTACACAGCGCTTGATAACAGCAGCAACGTCGCTGGAACCGCCATGCTGACCATCGACGTGGCGGCGACCGCGCTTCTGCCCTTCGTCTCCATCGGCACGCAGCTTGGCGTGCGGCAGGTGGTGACGGCCGGCTTCCCGGAGGTCGGCAACGGGATCGACACCAACGCCGGCACGCCGGTGCCGCTGACCGGCGGCGGCTACCTCATCGCCGTCTCCTATCTGGATCAGGCCAACGGCGCCACTAACCGGGTGCAAACCTACGACGCCAACGGCAATCTCGTCGGCACCTTTGATCCGGGTGTGCCTGTTTACAGTATCAAGACGGCTGCGCTGGCGGACGGCGACTACATTGTAGCCTGGGACACTGGCGATCCGTCACCTCCGACGCGCACGGGGCATGTCGAGCTTTTCAGTGCGACCGGCGCGGCTCTTGCTGGGCCGATCTCGCTCACCCTGCCGGCGGGAGCGACTGGGATTAGCCAGATCGCAGCGCTGCCCGGCGGCGGCTTTGTGGCGCTGCAGGAAGATCAGAACCACCAGCTTTATGCGTGGTCGTTCAACGCCGCCGGCGTACTCGCAAGCCAGCCGTACACGATCGGCCCGTCCGGTGTGCTGAGGCCAAGCCTCGCGGTCCTGCCCGACGGGGAGATCGTCTTCGCCCAAATAGAGAACGGCGACGAAGTCCACGTGCAGCGCTACGACGCGCTGGGCAATCCGATCGGAAGCGAAATTCTTCCGCCGAGCGACGGCAATGTCATCGATCCGGGATCGATGTCTGTCACCGTGATGCCCCACGGCGGCTTCGCGGTGGGCTGGGAATCCATCATTTCGAATTCCAACCCGCGAGAGGAACTCTCTCACGTCCAACTGGTGGACGCGAATGGCAGTCTCGTCGGCAATCAAGCCCAGACAGACTTCTCCTACACCTCCGTTTTCGGCGTACCCCTTCCGAGGGTGACGCCGCTCGCGAACGGCGGATTCGTCACGAGCTGGCGCGGCATCGTCGACAACGGCAACACCTACGAGGGTGTCCAGGCCTACGATGCGAACGGCAACGCAGTCGGCAGCCTCCTTGAGTTCCAGGATCAGAGCGCTTTCGGCACTACCTTTGCTCGCGTGTTCGCGCTGCCGGAAGGCGGGTTCGCGGTCGTCCTGGAAACCGCGGACGACACGAACAGCCGCCAGAATCTCCACATCTACGACAACGGCGGCAACTATGTCGGCGACGTCCGGATGGAGGATGCGGGCGACGGCTCGGATTTCAGCAACATGTTGCTGGCTAACCAGCCCGACGGCAACACTCTTGTCCTGTATGACGTGGAAAACGACACCCTGGTGTCGAGCCGCGCCACCGTTCAGACCCTGAACCTGAACAACGGCACGTCGACGCCGAGCATTCAGACCGGCATTTTGTTCAAGCAGAACACGGTCGGCACCGTCCCGGTCACCGTCTCGATTCCCGATCCGGATGGCTCGGAGATCGTCCAGTGGATCGACGTCGCCGGCGTTCCGGCCGGCTGGACGCTGAGCGACCCCGGAGCAACTGCAGTATTCGACGGATTCGAATGGAAGGTCATCGGCGGAAACATCGCGCACGGTGGGGAAATCGATCTTTCACTTACGCCGCCAGCCAATTTCGTCGGATCTGAGACGCTCACCGTCACGGCGCACGTGATCGACACCGGGAACGGCACCCAGAACCAGAGTATTCCGGTCACTTTCAATGTGACGGTGACACCTCTGGAGCCTGCAAGCTCCACCGCCGACATGATCATGCGCGACAGCAACGGCAACTACGAGATCTACGATTTCGGCAACAATGGCATTCTGGCCGCCGGGCCCCTGGGCCAGATCGGCGCGGAGTGGCAGGTTGCAGGCCTCGGCAGCTTCTCCGGGACTGACACTTCGGACATGTTGCTGCGCAATGGCAGCACAGGGATGTTCGACATCTACGACATCAGCAACAACACCATCACCAAAGCCGCCGACGTGGGCCAAGTCGGACTGGAATGGAGTGTTTCGGGCTTCGGAGATTTCAGCTCGCGGCCAGGCGAGACCGACATGCTGATGCGTAACAGCAACAGCGGAAAATTCGAGATCTACGACATCGCCAACAACGCCATCACCTTTTCGGCGCCTATGGGCCAAGTCGGTCTTGAATGGTCGGTGGCGGGCTTCGGCGATTTCTCGACGCGGCCCTACGAAACCGACATGCTCATGCGCAATAACAACACTGGCCAATTCGAACTTTACGACATCAGCAGCAACACGATCACTTCCGCAGCCCCGATGGGAAAGGTCGGATTGGAGTGGTCGGTGGCCGGATTCGGTGATTTCTCCAGTAACGGCAACGAAACCGACATGCTGATGCGTAATAACAATACCGGCCAATTCGAGCTTTACGACATCAGCAACAACACAATCACTTCAGCGGTGCCGATGGGGCAAGTCGGGTTGGAGTGGTCTGTGGCCGGCTTCGGCCCGATCAACGGGGCGGGTGCGAGCGACATGCTCATGCGCAATAACAATACGGGTGCATTCGAGCTTTACGATATCAGTCACAACACAATCACTTCGGCGGGGCCGATGGGGCAAGTCGGACTGGAATGGTCGGTCGCCGGGATCGCCGCCCTTTCGCCGGGTGACGCGACCGCCGCGAGCACTCAGCTCGCGCAGGCGATGGCGAGCTACGCACCCACCGGCGGTACGGTCATCGCTCCTCCGGTGCCCGATCAAGCGGCAACGCAGCCCGTAGTGCCCGGCATCTTGACCGCAGCAAATAGTCAGATGCCGTTGCCCGGATAGCAGGACTCGCGTCTCGCCGCTACGCGGTCTTGGCGCGCGCCTCGTGGATCGCCTTCCACAGCACTTCGGGCGTTGCCGGCATCTCAACGTGCCTGATGCCGAGCACGGACAGCGCGTCGACCAGCGCGTTGGCGACCGCCGGCATGGCGCCGACGCAGCCGGCTTCGCCCGCTCCCTTGACGCCCAGCGGATTGGTCTTGGTCGGCACCGGGTTCGAGCCGACGTGATAGGACGGAAGATCGGTTGCCCGCGGCATGGCGTAGTCCATGAACGAGCCGGTCAGGATCTGGCCGGCCTCGTCGAATTTGATGTCTTCCATCAAAATCTGGCCGACGCCCATGGCGACGCCGCCGTCGATCTGGCCGTGCAGCAAGAGCGGATTGATCACGGTGCCGACGTCGTCGACCACGTTGTAGCGCAGGATCTCGACGACCCCGGTGTCCTCGTCGATTTCCAGTTCGCAGACGTGACAGCCGTTCGGATAGCTCGCGGCTTTGCCCTGATAGATCGCCGTGGAGATCAAACCCACTTCCATGCCTTCCGGCAGGTTCTTCGGATCGATCGAGGCCTTGGCGACTTCCTTGATCGTCATCGTCTGGTTGGTCTTCTGGCTCGAGAATACGCCCTCGTTGAAGTTGACGTCGGCTGGGTCGATCTTGAGCATCTTGGCCACGATGGCCTTGCCCTTGGTCTCGATCTTCTCGGCGGCGAGCGTGAAGGCCGAGCCGGAGAACGCCGCTGAGCGTGAGCCGCCGGTGCCTTCGGCAAAGAACACCTGGTCGGTGTCACCCTGAATGTAGGTCACTTCGTTGGGATCAAGGCCGAGCTTGTCGCAGACGACCTGCTTGAACGCGGTCTCGTGACCCTGGCCCTGGTTGATGCTGCCGGAAAAGATCGATACCGAGCCGGTGCGGTCAAACCTGATTTCGGCGCCTTCGAGGCCCGCTGCGGCGGAGCGCTCGATGGTGTTAGAGAAGCCGAGGCCGCGCAGCTTGCCGTTCTTGCGCGATGCGGCGCGGCGGGTTTCGAAGCCCTTCTTGTCGGCGGCGTCGAGCGCCATGTTCATGTTCTTTTCGAACTCGCCGCAGTCGTAGGTGAAGGTGACGCTCGTCTTGTACGGCATTGCGCTCGACGGGATGGTGTTGCGGCGGCGCAATTCCGCCGGATCGATGCCGGTCTGATCGGCGGCGAGGTCGACCATGCGTTCGATCACATATCCGGCTTCGGGCCGACCGTTGCCGCGATAGGGGCGGACCGGCTGGGTGTGCGTGAACACCGCGGTGACGTCGATATGCGATGCCGGCGTCTTGTAGACGCCGGCGAGCGTGCCGAGATTGCCGGTGAAAGCCTGCATGCCGGTCTGCAGATAGGCACCGATGGCGGCGGTAATCTTGGCGCGGAAGCCGAGAAAATTGCCGTCCTTGTCGAGGGCCAACTCGGCATCGGTGACGTTGTCGCGTGCCTGTGCGTCGCACAGAAACGATTCCGAACGCGTCGCCACCCATTTGACCGGCCGGCCCGTCACCTTGGCGCCGAGCAACACCAGCGCACATTCATTGTAGACGGCCGACTTCATGCCGAAGCTGCCGCCAATGTCGCCGCACACCACGCGGATTTTGCTGTCGGGCACTTTCAGCACGTTGTTCGACAGCTCGGTCTGGAACACGTTGGTGCGCTGCAAGGTCGTGTAGATGGTGTAGCGGCCTTCGATCGGCTCGTAGAGGCCGATGCAGCCGCGCGGCTCCATGGTCGCGGCGGTGACGCGGTTGACGACGAAATGATGTTTGACGACGTGGGCGGCTTTGGCGAAGGCGGCGTCGGTCGCCTCCTTGTTGCCTTCGATCTGGATGAAGCCGATGTTGTTCGGGCAGTCGTCCCAGACCAGTGGGACGCCTTGCTTCACCGCGTCGCCGGTGGAGACGATCGCCGGCAGCGGCTCGTAATCGATTTCGATCAACTCGGAAGCGTCGACGGCCTGGTAGTACGTATCGGCGACGACGAAGGCGACGTAGTCGCCGATCATCCGCACGCGGTCCTCGACCAAGGCCGGATACCGCGGCTTATAGCCGGGCGCGCCATCGCGGCGTTTAAGGCCGCCCGGCACTGGAAGGTCGCCGAAGCCTGCTGCCTTGTAGTCGGCGCTGGTCAAGACCGCGAGCACGCCCGGTGCTGCTTTTGCTTTCGACGTGTCGATCGAGCGGATGCGGGCATGGGCGTGCGGCGATCGCAGCACGTAGCCGAACGCCGTGCCGGGAAACACCATGTCGGCGACATAACGGCCGCCGCCTTTGACGAGCCGCGGGTCTTCAAAACGCGGAACCGGTTGACCGATGGCAAATTCACCCATTGCATCCTCGCATTCCGGCCCCCACCCATCGGAGGGGGCAACGCCGCCTTAGGGCCAAATGACATAAAGCTGCCCGGCGGACGGCCGGGCATCGGTGAAGCCGCCCGGTCTTACATTGTGTTGCGAAGCCCTTCAATCGGGGGCGAGTCGGCGTTAGGGTGCCGGCGCCAGATCAATAGGTCCGCTGCCATGCCAGAAACATTCGAGTCCGCGCTGCAAGCCCGCGTCGGCGAAATGGTCGACGCCTGCACCCGCTGCGGCAAGTGCGTCGAAGTCTGTCCGGTTGCGGACGCCGCCGGGGTCAACGCCGAGCCCACGCAGGTGATCGGCGGCGTTCTCGATCTTCTCCGGCACGGCGAGGGCAACGAGGCCGCGCGCAAGTGGGCGAGCGGCTGCGTGCGGTCGGGCGATTGCATCGAGGCCTGCGACTACGGCGTCAATCCGCGATTTCTGTTGAGCATGGCGCGCGTCGCCATGGCGCACGCCGCGGACGACGCGGCTACCCAGCGCCGCAAGGGCGTCGAATACTTTCGTAACACCGCGCGCGACGTCAATGCGCTGTCGCACCTGCAGCTCGACGATGCGCTGTTGGCGCGTCTGGGGCAGGGCGCCAAGCCCGCTGCCGACACGGCGCCGGACTTCGTGTTCTACACCGGCTGCAACGTGCTGAAGACGCCGCACATGGCGCTGCTGGCGCTCGACATCATGGATGCGCTCGGCACCACGTATGAAGTCATGGGCGGCCCGACGCATTGTTGCGGCATCCAGCAATTGCGCGCGGGCGATCTGGCGACATTCGGCCGCTTCGCCGAGAACACGCTCGACAAATTGGCGCAGAGCAAGACCGGGCAGGTGCTGTCGTGGTGCCCGTCCTGCCACGTGCAGTTCACCGAAATGACGTTGCCGGCGGTCGAGCGCACGCGCGGCGCCAAGCCGTTCGAGATGACGCCGTTTACGATGTTCGTGCGCAACAATCTGGACCGGCTGCGGCCGATGCTGCGCGAGCCGGTGCCGATGCGGATCGCGCTGCACAAGCATCCAGGCATCCACGGCGTGGTCGAAGCGGCGGAGGAGATCCTCTGGGCGGTGCCGGGCATCGAGGTTGTCGATCTGCATCTGCCGCGCGCCGGGCTCCAGGCCAACGACATGAGGGCGCTGCCGAACTATCGCCGCGAAACCCAGCAGGCCGAGCTTCTCGCCGCGGAGGCGGCCGGCATCGACGCGCTCGTCGCCGTCTATCATTCCGACCATCGCGAATTGTGCGCGCATGAGCGCGACTGGCCGTTCCGCATCATGAACATCTACGAGATCGTCGGCGCCAGCATGGGCCTGCACGAGGACGATCACTACAAGAGGCTGAAGATGATGCAGGACGCCGATGCCATCCTTGCCGATTGCAGCGATCTGGTGAACCGTCACGGCCTCGATGTCGAGACCACGAGGCGCGCCATCAAGTCGATGCTGGCCGAGCAGCCGGTGCCGTTGCGCGGCGCCTGAGGCATTTTTCAGTTCAATTCGCGAACGGCCGGCATCGAATTTTTAACCGTGCCGGCGTGGATGACGCTTCGGCACAACGTGTGCGAGGTTTCCAAGCGCGTTTTTATCGCAAATTTTAGACCTTCCGGGCGAAGACAGCACACGGGTTCAGGCATGTCCGACGAAAATCGCGTTGCTCTTTCGCCATCGGCTCGAACTCCGCTAGGCCGCGTCATCGCGGTAAGCGGATCGCAGGCGACCGCGCAATTCCCAATCGCCACGGCCATGTCGGAGGGCGGCGAATTCGCCTTCTCGGTCGGATCGCTGGTCGGTATCGAGAACGGTGCCGCGCTGGCAATCGGCGCGCTGTGCGACATCACGCTTCAAGTCGCCGCGACTGGTGAGGCGGCATCGTCGGCGATCGGGCGAATCGATCTCCTGGGCCAGATTTCCGCTGAAACACGTTTTCAGAGCGGTGTCGCCGTCTATCCGAAGATCGGCAGCGCCGTTGTCAGCATCGGGACCGACGACCTGAAAACCATTTTCGATCTGGCGAGCCCCAGCACGGTCGAACTCGGCCGCCTGCAGCAGGATGCCTCAATCGCAGCGACCGTCAATGTCGACGAGACGGTGCGCAAGCATTTCGCCATTTTCGGTTCCACCGGGTCGGGCAAATCGAGCGCGCTTGCGCTCATTCTGCGTAAGATCATGCAGGCGCGCAGCGATCTGCGTATTCTTTTGATCGACGCCCACAACGAATACACCGAATGTTTCGACGGTCGCGCTCACGTGTTCGGGCCGCAAAATCTGAACTTACCGTTCTGGCTGTTCAACTTCGAAGAGCTCGTGCAGATCGTGTTCGGCTCGCGAAGCGGCGCCGAGCGCGAAATCAGCCTGCTGGCGGATTTGATTCCACTGGCAAAGACCGAGTGCGCGCGCGCAAGCGGCATGCTGCGTGCGAGCTACCGGGCACAGCAAACCGACAATGCCTCGCGCTTTACCGCCGATACGCCGGCACCCTATCGTCTCGAAGACGTGATCGCGGCGGCCGAGAGCCGCATGGGCAAGCTCGAGAATCGCGATCTCGCGGTGGCGTATCAGCGGCTCGTCATGCGTATCAACGCGGCGCGCCGCAATCCGCGTTACGCCTTCATCTTTGAAAGCGCGGCCGACACCGGCGACCCGATGGTCGAGATTCTGTGCCAGCTGTTGCGGTTGAAGGACCACGACCAGCCGATGGCCATCGTGCAGCTCGCCGGTTTCCCGGCCGAAACGACCGAAGTTATCGTCTCGGTGCTGTTCCGGCTGGCTTTCGAATTCGGCGTCTGGAGCGATGGCTTGAGCCCGGTGCTCATCGTTTGCGAGGAGGCGCAGAGCTACGCCAATGCCGACCGTGACCTGGGCTTCCGCGTCGCCCGCGAGGGTTTGTCGCGCATTGCGGTCGAGGGCCGCAAGCACGGCGTCTTTCTAGGGCTGATCACGCAGCGGCCGCATCAACTCGATCCGACCTTGATTTCGCAGTGCTCGACCGTGTTTGCCATGCGGCTCGGCCACGAAGAAGATCAGAAAATCATCCGCGCCGCGGTGTCGGATTCCGCGAGCCGGCTGCTGGCGTTCCTGCCCTCGCTCGGCACCCGCGAAGCGCTCGTGATCGGCGCCGGCGTTCCGACGGTCACGCGACTGCGGTTCGAGGCGCTGCCGGAACGCAGCATCCCGCGCAGTCAGGCCGAATGGAGCGGCGATCTCAACCGGGCGGACACGGTCGACGACCGGACCATAGGCGAGATCGTCGCCCGCTGGCGCGGCACCGCACCGAGCACCAAGCCGGTCGCCGCGCCGCCGCTCGCCGACCTCAACGCCGGAGATCTCGTCGGCTGGTCGGCGCCAAGCCATCGGTGACCACAGCGATAGGCGCCGGTCGGTCCCCGCGCTTCGCCGCGTCAGGGCAGGGTGATCATGCCGGTCCAGAACTGCCGTTCAGGGCCGGTGTCGATGTCGTATTTACGGATGAAGGCGAGCTTGCCGTCGTCGCCGACGCGGAAGACAGACAACGCGGCCGGAACTTCAATAATGCGATCCCCGTCGCGAACAGGGGCTGATGCAATGCCGGCCGCGACCAGCATGCGGCCGCCTGGGTCGATACCGAAGGTCCGCAACTCGACGGTGTGCCCGTCGGCGTTCTGGATGAGCGTCGGCTCTCCAGTCGCCTGATCGATCGAGAACACCGCGAGGTCGTTCTGGCCGCCGACGATGGCCGGCTTGCCATTGAAGCTCAAACGGTCCGATGCCCGGTTGGTGACGTAGACGAATTTGCCGCTCGGATGAACGTGAATTGCGCCGGCGGCTTGCCGCATCGCCGGCATTTTCGACAGCGTATCCTTGACGAACAACGGCTCGCGCTTGAGCCCGCTGACTGACTCAAGCGCGTAGACGTAGAGCTTGTTCTGCCGCTCGATCGAGACAAACACCCATGGCTTGGTCGGATGAAAATCGAGATGCCGCGGACCGAAACCCAGCCCGGTGCCGGGCGCAATCGAGGCGAGATTGCGCAGCACGCCGTTATCGAACGAGAATGTCTTGATTGCGCCGGGGTCCTCGGCTTTGCCGCGTTCAGCGTCGTTGCCGCGCGCGACCAATGTCACCAGACGGTTAGACGGCGCGGTGAGGACCTGATGCGCGTAGATTCCGGTGTCGAGCTTTTCCGGCTGCGTGACCGGTGCGCCGATTGAGCCGTCGGCATTCAGGCGATGCACCGTGATTTGGCTCGGATTGTTATAGGCCGTCAGCAGATATTCGCCGCTCCGATCGACGCTGAGGTGGATCGGCCGCGACGGCAATGCCGCCGAATCGCCGTGGGGTCGCAAACCGCCGGTCGCGGGATCGACTGCCAGCGCGGTGGCGAAATGCTTGTCGCCCGCAACGCGCGGTCCGCCGTTGCTCGACGCGACGTAAAGATAACGTCGCGATGGATGTGGCCAGGCGTATTGGATATTGGCCTGCAGCGTCACTGCGCCGCACCGCGTCAATGCTGCCTCATCGACGTCGATATCGAACACGCCGAGTTCAGGTCCGATGGCGGCATAGTAAACCGTCTTCGTCATCGTCAGATTCACCGTTCAGGGCGGCGCAAGGAGCGCGCGGCCGAAGTCCGGAACCTTGGCAGGGGACGAGGCAAAGTTCCATCGCAACTTCGCGATGTCACCGTGATCGGCCGCAATCTGCTTTAGCGATGAAAGTTTGTCCGGGACCGGACACGGGAGGACGACGACGCGCGACTCTATTCCGCCGCCACCGGATTGCCGAGGTGCATAAGGTTCCCGACCAGCGCCTCGATCCGGGCAATCGAGCGGAAGTTTGCCGGCCGCATGTCTCTCTCGGGAATTTTGAGATCGAATTCGGCTTCGACCGCGAGCATAAGATTAACGAGGTCGAGTGACGACAGCCCGTTCTCGCCGAGATCATCGTCACGGCCAACAAGGCGGCCGATCGATCGTTTGGCGAGCAACGCCTGCACCAGAGAGTTAACGCGTTCGCTCACATTAGAATTGCCGCGATCAAGCACGCTGAAATCTCCCCGAAATACGCCGCCTGCGGAACTGGTTTCTGTGATGACATTATCTCATTAACCGAACGTGACTCCGGCATCACGATTTTGCGTGGTGTGGGCATTCGATCAGTAACCTTGATGGAAAAGAACCGCGCTAATTGCCACTAAATGACACATTGAATTGCTGTTTTCTGCTGTACCTCTAGACCATACGGATCGCTGTCGAGGCCCGATTGCGAGGAATCCGATTCCATCGTGGAGCGTATCCCAATGAATATCCGCACTGCGACGATCAACGGCATCCCTAAGGAATTACGGATCCGCGACGCAGCGCGTAACGGTCAGCTTGCCGCGAGCGCTGCGAGCCCCGAGACGGCTGAATTGAGCGCGCGTGTCGACAAAGTCGTTGCGATTGCCGCAGCGCATGCCGCGGCCGTCGACAGCGAGTCGCGGTTTCCAAAAGAAGCGATCGCCGCCGCGCGCGCCGAACGTCTCCTCGGTGTCGCGGTGCCGCGCGAGTTCGGCGGCGACGGTCTGAGTGTCGCGGACGTGACCGATATCTGCTATGCGCTCGGCCGCGCCTGCGCATCGACGGCGATGATCTATGCCATGCACCAGACCAAGGTGGCGTGCATTGTTCGCCACGGTCGCGGCAGCCCATGGCACCAGCTGCTGTTGCGTCGGCTTTGCGCCGAGCAGTTGCTGCTGGCGTCGTCCACCACGGAAGGGCAGGCCGGCGGCGACTTGCGCAACAGCGCGGCGGCGGTAGACGGCGAGACGCGGATCACGCTGGAACGTCAGGCGACGGTGATCTCCTACGGCGAAGCAGCCGACGGCATTGTCACCACTGCGCGACGCTCGGCAGATGCGGCAAGCTCCGATCAGGTGCTGGTCGCTCTCCTGAAAGAAAACTACACGTTGGAACGCCTGAACGGCTGGGATGCCTTCGGCATGCGGGGCACCTGCAGCGCAGGCTTCAAGCTTGTGGCATCCGGATTGCGAGAGCAGATCCTGCCGGTGAGCTACGAGAAAATTCACAGTCACACGATGATGCCCTTCGCGCACCTCGTCTGGAGCAGCGCCTGGGCCGGCATCGCGGCGGCGGCCGTCGAGCGCGCCCGCGCTTTCGTGCGCAAGGCTATGCATCGGTCCGGCGGCACTCTGCCTCCGGGCGCCGCGCACCTGACGCGCGCTGGCGCGAGCCTGCGGACATTGCGGGGTCTGATCGCCACCTCGACCCGGCGCTTTGAAGCCGTGGCGTCAGACCCGGCGATGCTGGAGTCCATGGACTTCCAGACCGGCATGAACATGCTCAAGGTCAATGCGTCGGAGCTGGCCGTCGCGACTGTGATGAGCTCGATGCAGGCCTGCGGACTCTCGGGCTACCGCAATGACAGCGAATTCAGCATCGGGCGGCATCTGCGCGACATCCTGTCGTCGCCGATTATGATCAGCAATGACCGTATTCTTGCCAACGTGGCGGCAGCGTCCGTGCTCGGCGCTACACCGGAATCGCTGCACGATTAAGCGGTCAGGGTTCGGTCCGGTCAAAGAACCGCCAGGGCGGCGAAGACAAAAAAGCAGGAGGCGTTAAGTCCAATGAACGTGGCATTCAAACAACCGGCGAAGGCGATCCACACGCTGGACTCCATCGCGGAGGCGTTGCTGCTGCCATCCGGGATCGATGGCGTCTATGCGCGCACCGCGGTGTTTGAACAGGTCGTCAACGGACTCACGGATCTGATTTCGGAGTACCGCGATCCGAACACCGAAGTGTTGCGGTTTCCTCCAGTGATGAGCCGCCGTCAGGTGGAGAAATCGGGCTATCTGAAGAGCTTCCCGCACTTCCTCGGCTGTGTGAGCTGCCTCGCCGGCGAGGAGTCGGAGATTCGCGACGCGGTCGATCGCCACGACGCGGGCCAGGATTGGACGACGGCGCTGTCTTCGGCCGATCTCGTTCTGAGCCCGGCGGCCTGCTATCCGGTCTATCCGCTGGCGGCAAGCCGCGGCCAATTGCCCGCCGAGGGGCTGCTGTTCGATGTGGCCTGCGACTGTTTCCGCCGCGAGCCTTCAAAGATGTTGGACCGGCTGCAATCGTTTCGGATGCGCGAGTATGTCTGCATCGGCACGCCCGATCAGATCGAGGCATTTCGTCATCGCTGGATGAAGCTCGCGGAAGGTTTTGCCGGTCGATTGGGCCTGAACTGGCGCATCGATCATGCCAGCGATCCGTTCTTCGGTCGCGTCGGCAAGTTCATGGCCGTGAGCCAGGTCGAACAGGACCTGAAATTCGAGCTGCTCATCCCCGTGCATTCGACCGAAAAGCCGACGGCGTGCATGAGCTTCAACTATCACCGCGATCATTTCGGTGCGACCTGGAACATTCACACCGCGTCCGGCGAGGTCGCCCATACCGGCTGCGTTGCCTTCGGCATCGATCGCCTGGCGCTGGCGCTATTTGCCACGCACGGTCTTGACTTGCCGCAGTGGCCGGACACGGTGCGCAAGTCATTGGGAATCTAGTTCAGACGCCCAGCACCGCGTATTCGGTGTAAGCCAGGTCGCCGAGGCGCGGCTTCTGCGGACCCTTGAAATACCGCGGCATGCTGCCGCCGCGATAGAGGCCGACAAGCCCGGGCATCGGCGCGTTGGCGTCAATAATGACAAATGGTCTGCCATGCCGCAGCAGTCGGCGGCCAAGCGGTCCGGCAAAGCGCACGAAGTCGCCGACATCGCGGCAATAAATCAATTGCGCGCAAGGCAGCAGCCTTTTGACGCGCCGCGGACGGAAAACGAACGGATAGGCGCGCTCGGACGTGGCGCACCACAGGCTGATGCAGCCGAGGTCGGCATGTTGCAGAAGGATATCCTGCTCCAGCGGGTCGAACGCGACCGCCGGCCGGGTGTGTGCGTCAAGAATTGCCACGCCGGGACTGCCGAACAGGCCGTTCAGCGCCGGCACCGCGACGAAGACGCCGTCGGAGTAGCGGGAGAAGCCCTGCGCTTCGATGATCGGCCAAGTATGCGGCGCGGCCGAGACGTTCAAAAAAGTCACGTCCTTGTGAGTCAGTGCGCGCGACACCAGCAGCGCCGCGTAGGATCGAAATGCCGGTTCCACGTACCAGCTCGACAGATTGCAGCGTCGCACCGATGTGTCAGCCGTCCTCAGCTCTGCGCATATCAAGAGGATGGCGCCGACCGGCCTGTTGTCGCTTTCCAGGAGGTGCCCATATTGCGGCAGACCGGCCGGCGGCTGCCGCGCGCCGAGTTGTGCCAGCGCGTTCGACCAAAATTGCGCGTCACGGCTCGGAAAGCCGCGCGCAAGCAAAGCCGTAATCTCTGGAACGTCGCTATCGATGATCTGACGGCAGCGAATTGCCGGCACAGGTGCAACCTTTTGCGTTGACCACGATCGTATCGTGAACTTGATCGTAAGTGTTGCGGGACTATACCGGAGCGAAATGAACAAAGAGTAGGTTCGCAGCCCATGTCGATAAAGTTAACCATAATGGAGCAGATGGCGCAGGTCGCGCGCGAACAGGGCCGGGCGCTCGCGCCGCTACGCGACGATCTGGCGTTGCTCGACTCCGGACTCGATTCGCTCAGCATCGCCGTGCTGGTGGCGCGGCTCGAGGACCGACTCGGCACCGATCCGTTCACGAGCGGCGACGACGTTCATTTTCCGGTGACCGTCGGCGACTTCGTGAAGGCCTATGAAAATGGTGCGCACTGAGGTGCAGCCACTGCGTCACTACGTTGATCGGGGGGCCGCGGATCGTTTCTTCTTCGATCGCAAGGCGCAGGTGCGCGTCGCCGACCTTGCGCGCGGCACCAGCCTCGGCGGCGGACTTGCCGAATTGGCCGGCCGCTCGGTTCTCATCGCCACGTCGAACCAGCTCACGAGCGCGCTGACGCTGATTGAACTTGACGGCGTCGCCCGTCGCATCACCATTATGCCGCCCGATGTCGATCGCGCCCATCTCGGCGCCTTGATCGCGGATGCCGAGATCGACGCTGTTGTCGTTGACGACGAGGCGCACCGGACCGCATACAACCTTGCTGTCTGCGTTGTTTGCGCGGCGAAGGTCGCGCCGCTCGCTCAAAGCCTGCGCGCCGCGGTTCGCACCGAATGGGTTCTGCTCACCTCGGGCACGACCGGTGTTCCCAAGATGGTGGTGCACAGCCTTGCCGGTCTTGCCGCGGCGATCGCGCCGCGGACCGACAACGAGCCGATGATCTGGGGCACGTTCTACGACATTCGCCGTTATGGCGGTTTGCAGATTTTTCTCCGCGCGGTACTGGGCGGCGCATCGCTCATTCTATCGAGCGCCGGCGAGCCGGTCGCCGATCATCTTTCGCGTTTGGGACGTCACGGCGTGACGCACCTGTCGGGGACGCCGTCGCACTGGCGCCGGGCGCTGATGTCGCCGGAAATTCACAAGATCGCACCCGGCTATGTGCGGCTGTCCGGCGAGATCGCCGACCAGCCGATACTCGATAATCTGCGCGCGGCGTTTCCGCAGGCGAGTATCGGCCATGCTTACGCCTCGACCGAAGCCGGCGTCGGCTTTGCGGTCAATGACGGCCTGGCTGGATTTCCGGCCGCCTATCTCGACGGCGTTCACGACAGTGTCGAAATGAAGATCGTCGATGGTTCGCTGTGCCTGCGTTCGTCGGGTGCAGCGTCGAGCTACGTCGCGCGCCGCGCCACTTTGCGCGACGACGATGGATTCGTCGATTCGGGCGACATGGTCGAGAGGCGCGGCGATCGGTATTACTTCGTCGGGCGCAGGGGCGGCATCATCAACATCGGCGGCCTGAAGGTTCATCCCGAGGAAGTCGAGGCCGTCATCAACCGGCATCCGCAAGTGCGCATGTCGCTGGTGCGGCCGAAGCGCAGTCCGTTCACCGGCGCCATTGCGATTGCGGACGTGGTGTTGAAGTCCGCCTGTGCTCGCGCGGAGGATGAAGCGGACGTCAAGAACGAGATCATGAATCTTTGCCGCACGGCGCTGCCGCGGCACAAGGTCCCGGCCGCGATCAGCATCGTGCCCGCGCTTGCGGTCGCCGCGACCGGCAAGCTGGCGCGGCGCGCCTGAGTGACGAGTGGAGCGATGGGCCAAACCGTGCGCAATGTGTTGGTGACAGGGGCAAGCCGCGGGCTTGGTCTCGCCATTGCCAGCAAGCTCAGCGCCGTCGGCTATTGCGTCATCGCCGTGGCGCGCAGCCGCAGCAAACAGGTGACCGAGGCAATAGCGGAAGCCGAGCGCAGCAATCACGCGCCGCTGCATTTTGCGCCGTTCGATCTCGGCGAGATCGATGAGATTCCCGAACTGGTCAAAAAGCTGCGCCGCGAATTCGGCCCGCTCTACGGCCTCGTCAACAATGCCGCGATCGGTCACGACGGCGCGCTTGCGATGATGCACAACGCCAAAATCGAACAGCTCGTGCGTCTTAATACGTTGTCGCCGATCGTGCTCACCAAATACGTGGTGCGCTCGATGATGTCGGAAGGCATCGGCCGCGTCGTCAATGTCGCCTCCATCATCGGTTTTACCGGTTATAGCGGGCTTTCCGCCTATGCGGCCACCAAGGCGTCGATGATCGGCTTTACCCGCTCGCTGGCGCGTGAGGTGGGCCGGCTCGGTATCAACGTCAACGCCGTGGCGCCGGGCTTTCTCGATACCGAGATGACGCACGGGCTCGCCGGCGGCCAGCGCGAACAGGTCGTGCGCCGCAGCTCCTTGCGCCGTCTGGCTGACGTGGACGACGTCGCCAACGCGGTCGAATTCCTGATGGGTGACAGCGCCCGCAGCATTTCCGGCACGGTGCTCACCGTCGACGCCGGCGCGACGGCGTAGCGGTGCCTCTGGCTGTCCAGATCGTTCCTCCGAATTCGTGATTTGGCAAAGGCTGGAGCCCGGCCTTCGAACGCAATGCGGCCATAAAGCGCCATCAGGTCACGCGCGCCGCCATCCGGCCCATGATAGATTGGCGGCATTCGCGATTCCGTCCCTGCAATCCAAACGAACCGCAGTGGACGGGATTGTATATTGCGTAAGAACGTGCCCGCGGAATTCGGAACCCACCGATGAAACCATTGAGCATTGCCGTCGCGCTGTTTGGCCTTGTTGCGCTGATCCAGCCTGTCAAAGACATGAATGCCGGGATGGCCGTGCTCGGCGTTGTCGCGCTGATTGCCGCTTACACGACCTCTCGTTCGGCAACCATATCGAGCTTTCTCAAGATTTTCGTCGCTATCTTCTCAGTCGAGACGATCATCTTCGGGCTTGCGGTCGTCGCCGCTCGCGCCGGTTTGTGGCCGACATATTTTGCCGAGGAACTGCCGCCGGAGTCGCTGTCGCTCACGGTCGCGATCTTTTCCATCCTGGTCTATGTGGTTTCGCGGCTGCATACCGTCGAGCAGATCATGCGCATCGCCGATCGCTATTTCGACGCCGGCGATGTGGCGCGCGCCCGGATCTGGCCGTTTGCCGCCTACCAATCGCTGGAGCGGCGCATCGCCGCGGCGATGATCGTGTTCCTCGTCGTAATCAATCAGGCCGAGGTTGCCATCACCGTCCGGCTGAATTTCTTCAACCGCGCCTGGTTTGACGCCATTCAACAGCGCAATGAGACCGTTTTCTGGGAACAGCTTCTATTTGTATTCACGCCTTACGCTTTTCTCTACGTCGGCATGACGGTGGTTGAACTGTTCGTGCAGCAGATGCTGGTGCTGCGGTGGCGCACATGGCTGACCGATAATTTCGTGACGCGCTGGCTCAACAATCACAATCACTACCGGATCAGCCTGGTGTCGGGCCAGACCGACAACCCCGACCAGCGCATTTCCGAAGATATTTTCCGCTTCATCAACGGCGGCAATGACGGTTCCAACCAGACGTTCGGCCTTTACGATTTCTCCATCCTGTTGATCTCGACCGTCACGACGCTGGTGTCGTTTTCCATCGTGCTGTGGACGCTGTCGGCGTCGTTCACCTTTCCCGGCACCAGCGTCGCGCTCCCGGGCTTTCTGTTCTGGGTCGCCCTGATTTACGCGGCCGCGGGCACGCTGATTACGCATCTGATCGGGCGGCCGCTGATCAAACTCTATTTTCAGCGCCAGCACATGGAAGCCGACTACCGCTTCTCGCTCGCTCGGCTGCGCGAATACTCCGAGCAGGTCGCGCTGTTGGACGGCGAGGCCGCGGAGAAAAATCTGCTCGGCGGACGCTTCGCGGCGCTGATCGCCAATTATCTCGACGTGATCTACCGGCGCATGCGGGTGTGGGCATTTACCCAGTTCTTCGGTCAGGTTTCGCCCATCATCCCTTTCATCTTCACTGCGCCGTTCTATTTCGCCCGCAAGATTGAGCTCGGAACGATGACGCAGACCGCGGGCGCGTTCGGGCAGGTCGCCAACGCGTTGACCTTCTTCGTCAACTATTACATGTACCTTGCCGGCTTTAAATCGGTGGTCGATCGGTTGAACTCGTTCGACGTGGCGATCGACGAAGCGCAGGCGCTCGCCGGCGCCGGGCCGGCGCGCATCGCGGCCGCCGGTGGCAATGCGATCGGGCTCGACAACGTCGATCTCGCGCTGCCGGACGGCCGGCACGTCGTGAGCGCCCGACACGTCGAGCTAAGGGGCGGCGAGAGCGTGGCACTGACCGGCGCCTCCGGGTCCGGTAAATCGACACTGTTCCGCGCCATTGCCGGCATCTGGCCGTACGGAACGGGTCGCGTGAGCGAGCCCGCCGACCGCAAGATCATGGTACTGCCGCCAAAGCCTTACATTCCGATCGGCACGTTGCGCTCCGCGGTGACTTATCCGGCAGTCGCCGGCACCTATCGCGACGAGGACATCCGCGCTGCGCTCGCCGAGGCGCACCTGGGCGGACTCGTCGGTGAGCTCGATCGCGAGGAAGTGTGGTCCCAGCGGCTGTCGAGCGGCGAGCAGCAGCGGCTGTCGATCGCTCGAGCCTTGCTGCTGCGGCCCGATTGGCTGTTGCTTGACGAGTCCACCTCAGCGGTCGAGGAGAAACTCGAAGCCGAGCTTTACGCCGTGGTAGCGCAACGCCTGCCGGGCACGACAATCATCTCCATCGGGCATCGTTCGACCCTTGCCGGGCTGCACCGCCGCCATCTCGAACTGACCCCGGACGGCGATCGTTTCACGTTGCGCGAGGCAACGCCGGCCGAAGCCGCGGAGTAACGCATCAGTGTGATCCGACAGATTTAGAGACGGATGGTGCCTTCCACGAGGCGCGCATGCAGGGCGACATCGAGTGGCACAAAGGCCCGTCGCGCCGGATCGTCGAAATAGACCGCGTCCTGCGTTGCCGCAGGGTCGTAACCCTCGCGCACCAGTTCGTTCTTCTTGTGCTTGAAGGTCGCGGTGATTTCTATGCGATCCCTGATGCGCAGGAACAGCGGCCGCGCGTAAGCCGGCAGGCGGCTCGCCAGATGCTGACGCAACGCGGCAAGATCGAACGCACCATCGGCGACGATTGTCGCCATGCCCGCGGCGCCTTCGGCTCCGGGCACGGAGACGCCATACACGGTCGCCTCGATCACGCCCGGAAATTCCGCGATCGCTTCCGCGACCTCGGCGGTCGCGACGTTCTCGCCCTTCCAGCGGAACGTGTCGCCGATGCGGTCGACAAAATAAAAGAAACCGCTGGCGTCCTTTCGCATCAGATCGCCGGTACGGTACCAGGCATCGCCGCGCGCAAATACGTCGCGCAGGATTTTGCGCTCCGACTCCGCCCTGTTGGTATAGCCCTCGAACGCGGCGCCGTCGCCGATACGGCCGATGGCCTCGCCCGGCTCGTCGGTGGCGCAGCGCACACAGAAGCCGTCGGCGCCGCGCATCGGCCGGCCGGTGTCATGATCGAAGCGCACCAGCGCCAGCGGAAAGCGGTGACCGAGGAACGACGGCACACGGCCGATGGCGCCGACCTTGCCTTCAACGTTATAGAGCGAAAAATTTCCTTCGGTCGCAGCGTAAAATTCCAGTACGCGCGCAATGCCGAAACGTTCCTGGAATTGCCGCCACACGTCGGCGCGCAGCCCGTTGCCGCAGGCGAGGCGAAGCCGATGGGCGCGCTCGCGCGGATGATTCGGGGCGCGGACGAGATAGCGGCACAGCTCGCCAATATACTGAAACAGCGTGCAATCGAAATCGCAGATGTCGTCCCAGAATTTTTGCGCGGAGAATTTTTCGCGCAGCACGACGGAGCCGCCGTTCACCAGCACGGCCCCGGTCGCGACGACGCCGCCGATCGAATGATACATCGGCAGGCAATTGTACATGCGGTCGTCCGGGCCGCTGTTCATCAGGCCGGCGAACCAGAGGCTCCATTGCAGCAGCCGGTGATGACTGACATTGGCGGCCTTCGGCAGTCCGGTCGTACCCGAGGTGTAGATCAGGAGCGCGCGATCGCCGATCTGGGTGCCGCGGCGTTCGGCGGCGGACAACGCGCCGGCCGGGTAGCGTGCGATGGCTTGTTCGATCTGCAAGGCTTCTGCGCCGGAGGCGCCGTGCGGCCACAGTGCCGGTTGGCTCGCAAGGCGCGCGCGCGCAGTCTCGAACGCCTCGCTCAATTGCGCGGCGACGATGATATGTCTAGGCGCGGCCAAGTCGATGCAATGCGCAAGCGAGGGGCCGCGAAGCTGCGTGTTGAGGAGCGCCACGGCGCCACCCACCGCGGTGATGCCGAGCCAGATCGCCAGGTAATCGGGGCAGTTCGGCATCAAGAGCGCGATGGCGTCGCCCTTTGCGATGCCTTGGTCGAGCGCCCAGCGCGCATAGCGATTGGCGCGGGCGGCGAGGTCCGCAAAGCTCACGGTCTCGTGTGCGGAGATGAGGGCGGAGGCGGCGCCGCGCACCGACGCCCGGTCGGCGATGACGTCAAGCAAAAGCCGGTGTGGGTTACGGGCAATTGGCGCGGTCGCTTCCAGGGCGCGCACCCAGTCGCCGATGACGCTCTTAACGGGGCTTTCCTTGCCGCCGGTCTGCCGCAGCGTGCGATCTGTCTCAATCAAAGCCATGCGCGATGATCGCCCAATAAGATGAAGGTTCCGCTTCAAGATCAATAAGATTTAAATCGTTCTTTCGGTGATATCCGCCGCATTCTCGCAAAAGCAGCGGCGTTTGGCGCGATGGAAAACAATTAAGGTTATTTCTCTGGAACCGTGGCGGTCTCTTTGTTCGTATGCGACGCCACGGATAAGAAACCGAAACTCCTTACAATTGCGCCCATTGCCAATACATGGCGGGGAAGCATGAGACGCGAGACAATCGCTATCCACGGCGGCTATGAGACCGATCCGACCACAAAGGCCGTAGCCGTCCCGATCTATCAGACCGTCGCTTACGAATTTGACAGCGCCGATCACGGCGCCGCCTTGTTCAATCTCGAAGCGCCGGGCTATCGCTATAGCCGCATCAGCAATCCGACCACGCAGGTGCTCGAACGCCGCGTCGCCGCGCTTGAAGGTGGGCTCGACGCGCTGTGCGTCGCCACCGGTCAGGCGGCGATGAATTATGCGGTGCTCAATCTCGCCGAGATGGGCAGCAACGTCGTGTCGGTGCCGCAGCTTTACGGCACCACCTACACGCTGTTCGCCCATGTGCTGCCGAGCCAGGGCATCACGGTGCGGTTTGCCGAATCCGACCAGGCCGATGCGATCGAAAGGCTGATCGACGGCAAGACGCGCGCGATCTATTGCGAGAGCGTCGGCAACCCAGCCGGCAACATCTGCGACATCGAGGCGCTCGCCGCCGTCGGTCAGCGCCACGGCGTTCCGCTGGTCGTCGACAACACCGTGGCAACGCCGGTGCTGCTGCGCCCGATCGAGTACGGCGCCGATATCGTCATTCACTCGCTCACAAAATTCATGGGCGGGCACGGCACCACGCTCGGCGGCGCCATCGTCGACAGCGGCCGCTTCCCGTGGAAGGCGCATGCCGACCGTTTCCCGATGTTCTCGACGCCGGACGCCTCGTATCACGGCATGGTCTATACCGATCATTTCGGCGACGGCGCCTATATCGCGCGCTGCCGCAGTTTCTATCAGCGCACCACCGGCGCGGTGATCTCGCCGCTGTCGTCGTTTCTGCTGCTGCAGGGCATCGAGTCGGTCGCGCTGCGCGTCGAGCGCCACGTCGAGAATGCACGCCGTGTCGCCGAGTTTCTGCGCGCCGATCCCCGTGTTGCCTGGGTCAATTACGCGGGCTTTGCCGACAATCCCTATAACGCGCTGGCGCAGAAATATTTCGGCGGCCGCGCCTGCTCGCTGATGACGTTCGGCATCGCCGGCGGCCTCGAAGGCGGCAAGAAGTTCTACGACGCGCTCAAGCTGTTCAAGCGGCTGGTCAACCTCGGCGACTCGAAATCGCTCGCCTGCCATCCGGCTTCGACCACGCATCGGCAGATGTCGGCGGAGGAGCAGGCCAAGGCCGGCGTGCTGCCGGAAACGATCCGGCTGTCGATTGGCGTCGAGCACATCGACGACATCATCGCCGATCTCGACCAGGCGCTGGCGGTGGCGCATGCGCAGCGCTCGCCGCTGCTCGCTGCCGAGTAGGCGGTTCGAGGTACACGGGAAATAGGGCCGATGCCGCTCCTGCTCGATACCGCACAGTCTGCTTCCGTCCACGCGGTTCGTGGGGCGAGTTGCGTCAATATCGGTCTGGTCAACAACATGCCGGACTCGGCGCTTGAAGCGACCGAACGGCAGTTCTCCGATCTCATCCGTGCCGGCAGTCCCGACACCGTCGTGCGTCTGCTGCTGTTCGCTATCCCCGAAGTGCCGCGCGGCGATGCGGCCCGCCGCGACATGGCGGGCCGCTATCGCGATATCGCCGAATTGTGGGACACGCAGCTTGACGGCCTGATCGTCACCGGCAACGAGCCGAAATCGAAAAGCCTGAAGGACGAGCCGTATTGGCCGGCGCTGTCGCAGGTCATCAATTGGGCGCGCGTCAACACCTATTCGACGATCTGGTCGTGTCTCGCCGCGCATGCGGCGGTGTTTGCATCGGATGGCATCGAGCGCCGGCCGTTCGACGAAAAGCTGTCTGGATTGTTCACATGCGCGGCTGGGGAAACGCACCCGATGATGCGCGGCGTCAAGCTGCCGATGCAGATCCCGCACTCGCGCAACAACGATCTGCGCGAGCAGGACCTCAAGGCCGCGGGTTACCGCATCCTGACCCGCGCGCCGACCGCCGGCGTCGATACCTTCGCGCGCCAGGAAGGCAGCTTCCATTTGTTCTTCCAGGGGCATCCGGAATATGAGGCAACGTCGCTGCTGCGCGAGTACCGCCGCGATATCGGCCGCTTTCTGCGTGGCGAGCGCGACGATTATCCGGCTGCGCCGCAAAACTATTTCGATACCGAAGCAATGGCGTGGGCCGAGGCTTTCCGCGAACGCGCGCTTGCCGAGCGGCACGGCGACCTGCTCAAGAGCTTCCCGATGGGTGCGCTCGGGGTCGGCCTTGAAGCTGATCCGACCGGCGGCTGGCGCTCGGCGGCGGTTGCGATCTACGAGAATTGGTTCAAGTATCTGAAGGGCCGCAGGGCCGAGCAGCGCTCGCCGCTGTCGCTGATGCGGCGCGCCTGGCGCGACTGGCCGCAGACTGCCGCCCGGCATGCCGGCGATCCGGCGGCGACAGCGCGCTGACGAATTTTTAGCCTCACTGATACGGATGCGCGGCGCCGTTGCGCGGATGTCCAGAGCGCGCGGGCGCCATTTACGTTTTGTTTGCGACTGCGACGGCTAAATGACCCCGTAACACAGGGGGCATACCGTGTCACAGATCACCTTTGCTTCTCCCGCCGACGTCGACTTGTTGGACGATCCGATCCCACCCCACTGGGTCATCGCCGGAACGCCGCAGGCGCGCTCGCGCCGGCTCGCGGCGAGCGCGGACGGTACGTCTTCGACTATGGCGTGGTCGTGTACGGCCGGCCGGTTCAACTGGCACTACTCGGTCGATGAAACCCTCCACATCATTTCCGGCGAAGTGTTTGTCACCGACGAAAAGGGGCAGACCCACCGGCTCGCAGCGGGCGACATGGTGTTCTTTCCGGCCGGCACCAGCAGCGTCTGGAACGTGCCGAACTTCGTTCGCAAGATCGCGTTCTGCCGGCACAGCATGCCGCGTCCCGCCGGCCGGGCATTGCGAGTCTGGAATAAGATCGCACGCCGCCTGGGCGGCTTTCCGTCGGGTGCCGCGACCGGCGCCGCGCCGCGTCCGGTGAGCAGCGCCGATGCCGGCATCAGGGCAGGTGGTATCGCGGCCCCATAGCGGGCGCACCGCCGTTCCGTTATCGTCGTCCCGCAGCGCGCCCTACGGCGTGCGCTGTCGTGGCACGAAGGAACGGCCCATGCCCAAGACCGAAGGCGTTCTGCATTTCACCATTCCGGTGAAGAACCTTGACCGTGCGGAAAGCTTCTACACCGACCTGCTCGGCTTCGAGAAAGTCGGTCGCACCGACCGCATCGTTTTCCTGCGCGCGGGCGGCGACTTTTTCAATCTGACCTATTCGGCGAACCCGATCACGCTCAATGCCGAAGGCGAGCATCAGATTCATTCGGCGTTCCGCGTCACGCCTGAAATCTACGAACAGACGATCAAGACGCTGCCGCAGAAGGGCGTCGAGATTTTTAAGGAGGAAAACCGCGAGTCGGGCGTGTTCGTCGGACGCAGCGCCTATGTCCGCGACCCCGACGGTAACGTCATCGAGTTCATCGATCTCAAACGCGCACCTGCAAGGACGTAAAGAAAATGCCTCACAAACCGATCCGCCGCGTCGTCACCGGACACGACGGCAAGAATGTCGCCATGGTCATCCGCGAAGGCACAGCCGCCAACACCAAGCTGCCGCGAGACGGCGTCGCCTCGACGCTGATGTGGTGTACCGACTCGACGCCGGCCGACATCGGCATCGGTGAGAACGCGGAGGACATGGGCGCGCGCGTTCTCGGCACCGCGCCGCCGGAAAACGGCACGCGCTTCATCGTCATGGAATTCGGTCCCGGCATCGCCTCAGAAATGCATCGCACCGAAACCATTGACTACATTGCGGTGCTCGACGGTGAGATCGACATGGACATGGACGACTCCACCGTAAAGCTGCGCGCCGGTGACGTGATGGTGCAGCGCGGCACCAATCACGCCTGGATCAATCGCAGCAGCGCGCCGGCCCGGCTCGCCATCGTGCTGCTCGACGCCAAGCCGCTCGGCATCGGTCATCCCCGCGTCCGCGGCCAGCAGGCGAGGTAGTCGCATTATTCCCGGTCCAGAGGCCGCCCGCGGCTGCTAAGGCTTCGCCGCACCGGCTGACGCGGCAACGAGATCGCGCCACTTGCTCATGTCGGCGCCAATGCGCTGGGCAAGTCCTTCGGGCGACGACGACTCCGCGACAAAACTTTGCCGCAGCATCGCTTGGCGCATGTCGGCGGTGGCCAGGATTGAGACGAGCGCGCCGTTGAGCTTGCTGACGATCGCCGGTGGCGTGCCAAGCGGTGCCGCTATGGCGAGCCATAGCGCGACATCGAAGCCCGGAAAGCCCGACTCCGCCAGCGTCGGCACATCGGCGAGCGTGGCAAAGCGCTGCGCGCCGGTGGTTGCGAGCGCGCGCAGTTTGCCGGTGCGAATGAGCGGCACCGCGGGCGGCAGTGTCGAGACCTGCATGTCGACGCGGCCGGCGACCACGTCGAGTACCGCCTGCGCCGATGAGCGGTATGGAATCTGGTCGAGCCGGATGTTGGCTTGTTGCTCGAACAATTTCGCGGCCAAAAAGCCGAGGCTCATGGTGCCGAACACGGCGTTGCTCAGCGGCTGACGCTTTGCCTTGGCGAGCGCGACGAGTTCGGCGACGGTCTTCGCCGGCAAGCCGGGGAAAACCGCGAGCACGTAGGGCGAGCTGCCGAGGAGCGAGATCGGCGCGAAATTCTTCACCGGGTCGTACGACAGCTCCGGCGTGTACAGCTTGGCGATGACATTGGTGGTGGTCGATATCTGGCCGATCGTGTAGCCGTCGGGCGCGGCGCGGGCGAGATCGGCGATCGCGAGCGTGCCGACCGCGGCCGGCTGATTGACGATGACGAACTGCTGGCCGAATTTTTCGCCGAGCTTCTGTGCAACCAGCCGGCAGACATCGTCGCCGGCGCTACCGGCGGCTGCGGGAACGATGAAGCGCACCGGCCGCACCGGCCAGTTTTTGTCCGCGGCGCTTGCGGTCTGCGCACGGGCATTGGCGCTGGCGAGCAGGAGAGGGATCGAGCGGACAACGCTCCGGCGGCTGAAAGTCATGGTCAGATGCGTCCCCCTGCATAGCTCGCACACAGTTCATGCGCATCGGCGGTCTAAAGCAAGGGCGCAACGGTGTATGCTGCTGTGCTTAAGCGCCGCGTCTGTCTGCGGTGAAAGCGGGGAGGGATCGCGCCGATGATTATTGATTTTCACACGCACGTTTTTCCGCCGGAGGATTTCGAGACGTTCACCGGCACCGGCTTTCACAAGAATGTCGGCGCCAAGAAAGGCCGGCCGCCGGCCACCATCGAGAACGTGCTGGAGGCCGCCAAGATCGGGGGCGTCGATATTTCGGTCATTTCCAATCCGATCCACAATCTCCGCGACATGGACCGGGCGCAGCAGCTCGAACGCTGCCAGCGGCAGAACCGCTATAACGCGCAACAGCAGAACAAGTACCCGGGACAAATCTACGGCATGGCCTCGATCGTGCCATATGGCGGCGATCCGTTCCTGCGCGAGTTCGAGCGCGCGGTGAAACAGGACGGGCTCAAGGGAGCCTGGATTCTTTCCAGCCTGCAGGGCAGTTACCCGGACGACGACGACGCGTTTCCGTTCTTTCAGCTGGCGTGCGAACTCGATGTGCCGGTCGTGATCCACCCGCCGTCGGTCGGCTTCGGCGAGGAGCGCATGCGCGATTATCGGCTGGCGTCGTCGGTCGGTCGGCCGATGGACGGTGCGCTCGCGGTGGCACGCATGATCGTGCGCGGCGTGTTCGAGAAGCTGCCGAAGCTCAAGGTAATGGCGACTCATCTCGGCGGCGGCATCTGCGAGATGATTGGCCGCATGGACTACGCTTACCGGCTGCAGGACGAGTGCTTCTTTCTCGGTACCTATGAGCCGATGCTGATCAAGCACCAGCCGAGCCACTATCTCAAAATGCTTTATCTGGAATCCACGTCGTACTGGGTGCCGGGCGCACGCTGCGCGTTCGAATCGGTCGGCGCCGATCATTTCGTGTTCGGCACCGATTCGCCGCCGCTGTTCGTCCTGAAAAAAGAAGGCGTCGAGCTGATCGAGAAAATGGGGCTGTCGACGGAAGACAAGAACAAGGTCTACTACGAGAACGCGAGGAAGCTGTTGAAGCTATAAGCGGCCGCGATCTGAAGCGCGATACGTTAGAGCGACGCCGCAGCCCCGCTTCGCGAAGCGAAGCGGGGAGAGAGGGGTGAACCTGGCGGGCCGGTTCAGTTGAAGTTTGGCGTGCCGTTGACCAGTTTGCTGAGCACCATGGCCCGGTTCTGAATCCGGTGGGCGAGGATGCTGTTACCGCGTCCTTCGTTGGCCAGTTTGAAGAGCTCGAGACGAAGCTGCCCGATCTCGCGTTCGATGCGAAGCACCTCGCGGGGCGACAAGGTTTTCAGGCGGACGGTGCGGAGCTTGCCGATCGTCTTGATCGTTTTGGTGTAGCGCCAGTGCATGTGGTGGTCGCCGTCATGCCGGCCGATCACCGTCGGCGGCTGGCTTGTCTTGCCCATGTTGCCGCTCATGTTGGCCCCCATGTTGCCACCCATATGGCCCATGCCGCCGCCATGCGCGAAGGCCGGAGCAGAGGCGAGCAGCAAAACAGCGGCTGCAACAATGTTGATTGCGAATTTCATGACACGTCTCCTTGTCGGTCGGTACGGCGCCTTGAGGGAAAGCCGCCGCGGGACCATCCCGCGGCGTGTTGACTTCCGTGCACCGTCGATGGCGTCTCTCTGACAAGGATTCCCGCGGGTGGTTGTGAGAAATCTCACAGCCCGAACTAACGTGAAGCAATGATGAGGCCGCGTTCGCGCGATGGGACGTTGCTCTAAAACTCCACGACCGCGCCCATGGTGACGTGTGCGGGTGCCAGCGCCTGTGCCAGGCCTGGAAGCTGCGTGCGATCGCAGAAGGCGGGGATGATCGTCTTCGGCCGTACGGCCGCAGCGAGCGCGATAACATCAGACAAGCGCGGATGCACGTTCCAGCGCAAAAATTGCGCGCGGCGATTTTTGATCAGGCGGTCGGCGGGCGTATCCGGCGCGCGGTAGCCGGTGAACACAATCGCGGGCTCGGCGGTGCGCGCCCAGCGCTCCAGCAAACTTTTGGTGGCGCCCGAAGTGCCGTCAGCGGATGCCGCCAGCATGATGCCGCGCGGTTCCTCGATCGGCTTGGCGGCGATGGCGATCGCCTTGATGTCGTCGCCGGCTTCCGCCCGCAGCGACGTCTCGTCGGTGCTGGCGAGGTGCCGCAGTGCCTGCGCCATCGCCGTGTCGACAAAAATATCGGTGCGGCCGTAGCGCAGAGCCTGGAGCGCGAGTTCGGGGCCGCGGCCGTTGGCCGGCACCGGCAGCAACAGCGGCCCGCGCTCGGCGAGTGGCGCAAGCGCGTTCCAGCAGTCGCCGAGGGTCTTTTGGTAGGTGCCGTAGGAGCAATCGACCAGCGCAACAGCCGCCCGTTTGAGCGGCGGATCGTAGGCGTACAGGATCGATTCCGTTGACCAGTCGCCGGTGTAGAGCAGGCCGCCGGCAATGGCGAAATGCAGCCAGACGCCGCCCGGCGCATGGCCGTTCCGGCCGGTCGAAACTTCGATGCCCAGGATCTCGCCCGTGCCGCCGGCCGGCAGCGGTCGCACATTGATCCCCTTGGCTAAGTCCTCGGGCAAGTCGCGGGCGACAATGGCGGTGGCGTAGACCGGCGGATTGCCGAGCTTTTGCAGGAGCGGCAACCCGCCGACGTGGTCCTTGTGGCCGTGGCTGAGGACGAGCGCGTCAACCGGGCCCAGCCCCGCGACATCGGGCAAAAGCCCCGGCGGCGGCCCTTCGCCGAGGTCGAGCATGATGCGCCTGCCACCCGTTTCGAGCAAAAAGCAGGCCGGTCCCTTGGCGCCGACTCCCGAAATGAGCCGCAACGTGTCGGTTTTTGCGCTCACAAGGGGCTTCCTTTGGCTGGCGAGGCTGCGTTCGGCATCCCACATTGACAAGCGCAGGCCGCCTCCTTATTCAACCGCTTCCCCAGGAAAAGCGCCATGAAAGTCCGTAATTCGTTGAAATCTTTGCGCGGCCGCCATCGCGACAACCGCCTCGTCCGGCGCAAGGGCCGCGTCTACGTCATCAATAAGACCCAGCGCCGCTTCAAAGCGCGTCAGGGCTAGCCTGCGTTCGCGGTGGGTTACGCCGCTTCGCGGCTTAGCGGCCCACCATGCCACGCCCAATTACGCCGCATTGTTCACGTCTCTTTGAGCACTATTCGGGCTTGTTGCCGGGCAACAGGTGAATAGAATCCGGAGTCATGACGCTGCGATTCCTCCACTTCTCTGCTTTGGCGCTGGCCGCCGTTTTGGCCATTCCGTTTGCCGCCTCGGCACAACAGCACCAGCATCCGGACCGGCGCGCTGGCCCGAGCTGGGCGCATCCGCCGCGGAAACTACCGCCGGTCGCCCACGGCGACCCGATGAGCGACCTCAACACCTTGTTCGCGGCGCTGAAGATCGCGCCCGACGGACAAAGCGCCAAAGCGATCGAGCAGCGCATCTGGGCGGTGTGGATGGTCTCCGGCAGCGATACCTGCAATCTCCTGATGGGGCGGGTGAAGGCGGCGACCGAAGCCAAGGACTACGATCTCGCGCTTAAGCTTCTCGACGCCGTGGTGGAGATCAGGCCCGATTATGTCGAGGGCTGGAACCAGCGTGCCACCATCTATTATCTGAAAGACGATTACGGCCACGCCATCGCCGATATCGGCCAAGTGCTTAAACGCGAACCGCGCCATTTCGGCGCGCTGTCGGGCTTGGGCGTCATCTTGCAGGAAATTGGCGACGACAAGGACGCGCTCAAGGCCTATCGCGACGCGCTCCAGATCGATCCTCACCTCGAAAATATCCCCGACGTGGTGAAGGAGCTGTCGGTCAAAGTCGAGGGCCGGGATATCTGACGCGGCTGCCATGCTCCGCGACGGCGGAGTCATCGCTCCCTCAATGATTGCGATCATTATCATCTCCGCGCTCCTTTGCGCTGGCGCCGTCGCAACGCTGATCGGCGCGCGCATGATCGAGAAGCGCTACCCGCCGCGCGGGCGCTGGGTCTTGGCCGGCGGTCTGCGCCAGCACGTTGTCGAGCTCGGTGCGGAGTCGGCCGGCAAGCCGCCGATCGTTTTGTTACACGGTGCCGGCTGCAATCTCGAAGATCTGCGGCCGATTGGTGAACGGCTGGCCGCGGCGCATCACGTGATCCTGGTCGACCGGCCAGGACAGGGCTGGAGCGAGGGCGGAAGCCGCGCCACGTGTTCGCCCGCCGCGCAGGCCGCGATCCTGCGCGATGTGCTCGACCAACTCGGCGTGGCGCGCACAGTTCTCATTGGACATTCCTGGGGCGGCACGCTCGCGCTGGCGTTCGCACTCGATCATCCGGATCGCGCCGCGGGACTGGTGCTGCTGGCGCCGCCAACGCATCCGCATCTGCACCGGCTGACATGCCTCTATGGCGCGCTGTCGCTGCCGCTCGCCGGTTGGGTATTTGCGCGTACTGTCGCGTTGCCGTTGTCAGCGGCAGCGCTGCCGGCAGGCGTGCGGGGCGCGTTCATTCCGCAGACGCCGCCGCCTGGCTATCTCAAGCGCAGCGCCGCATGGCTGTTGCTGCGACCGCGGGCGTTTCTCGCCAACGCCCGCGACGTCGCCGGCCTGCATGGCGTTCTCGCCGCGCAGTCGCCGCGCTACAGCGCCTTGCGCGTGCCCGCTGTTGTCATCATTGGCGACCGCGACGCGGTGGTCCCGCCGCAATCGCACGCGATGGCGTTTGCCGACGCCCTGCCGGGCGCCAAGCTCGTGCTGCTACCCGGTGTGGGCCACATGCCGCATCATGCGCAGCCAGAGCGGATCGTCGTCGAGATTGAGGCGTTGGTTGCACGCTGCGAAGAGTGAGCGGCGGAAAGCGAGTTCTATTCGCTCCTCACTACTCTCCTTCGCGTTGATCGCCGACAAACGCCACCCGCATCATGTTGGTGGCGCCGGGCGTGCCGAGCGGGACGCCAGCGACGATGATGATACGCTGGCCGGCCTTGGCAAAGCCTTCTTTGAAGGCAAGGCGGCAGGCGCGTTCCACCATGTCGTCCTGGTCATGCGCGTCCTCAGCGATGACGCAGTGGATGCCCCAGACGACCGACAGCTTACGGCCCGCGGCGACGATCGGAGAAATCGCAACGATCGGACATTGCGGCCGCTCGCGCGACACCCGCAGCCCCGTCGAACCCGACGAGGTCCAGCACATGATGGCAGCCAGGTCGAGCGTCTCGGCGACTTGCCGGGTGGCCGCCGCGATGGCGTCAGCGCTGGTGTGCTCCGGCTCGGTATGCAGCACGTGCAGCGTCGACAGATAGTTCGCGTCTTTCTCGACCTGCTCGGCGATGCGGTTCATGGTCGCCACCGCCTCGACCGGATATTGCCCGGCGGCGGATTCCGCCGACAGCATCACCGCGTCGGCGCCGTCGAAAATCGCGGTGGCGACGTCGGAAACTTCGGCGCGCGTCGGTACCGGGCTCGCGATCATCGATTCCAGCATCTGGGTCGCGACCACGATCGGCTTGCCGGCCTTCCGGCAGGCGCGCGTCATGTCCTTCTGCACGCCGGGAACGCGCTCCAGCGGCATCTCGACACCGAGATCGCCGCGCGCCACCATCAGCGCATCGGCCAATTCGAGAATGTCGTCGAGCCGCGCCACCGCTTGCGGTTTCTCGATCTTGGCCATCACCGCGGCGCGGCCGCGCGTGATCTTCTTGGCCTCGGCAATATCCTCCGGGCGCTGGATGAATGACAGCGCCACCCAGTCGATACCGGCGTCGAGGGCTGCCTCGAGATCGGCAATGTCTTTGGCCGTCATCGCCGCCAGCGGAATAACGGTGTCGGGCAAGCTGACGCCTTTGCGATTCGACACTCTGCCGCCGACGTCAACACGAGCGACAATCCGCTGCGGGGAAGTCTCGTTGGCCTGCAGGCGCAGCTTACCGTCGTCGATGAGCAGCACATCGCCCGGCTTGATGGCGGCGAAGATTTCCGCGTGCGGCAGGTATACGCGCGTTGCGTCGCCCGGGGTGGGGTCGGTGTCGAACACGAACTCCTGACCCTTGTCGAGGTTGGCGGCGTCGTCCTTGAAGGCGCCGAGCCGCAGCTTCGGACCTTGCAGATCGACCAGAATGCCGATCGGCCGGTTTTGCTCGGCCTCGATTGAGCGGATCGTAGCCACAAGCTCGCGCATGCCGTCGTGGCTGGTATGGCTCATGTTGATGCGGAAGACGTCGGTGCCGGCGGCAAACAGTTTGCCGATGACCGCACGTTCGCCCGACGCCGGCCCAAGCGTTGCGACGATTTTGGCCCGCCGCTGCCGCCTCATCGGCCCTTGCTTCCGGGCGCCGGCGACCGCGTCGCCGGATTGGTCGGTACCGGCGTTCCGCCGCTGCCGGACGGCGGAATGGCATTGAGCGGATTGCCGGCAGGCAATGGTTTTGCGGCAGGTTGCTCCGAGGTTTCGGTGAGCTGCACCGTCCAGGTCGACTGCTCGCCGGTATCGACTTCAAAAAAGCCGGTGCGGTCGTAGCCGCGCGCCAAACAATTGGCGATGCCGCGGATGGTGAACTCCTTGTCGCGCGTACACATGAAGGCTTGGCCCATCCACTCGCCGCCGCGATCGTAATCGACCGCGTAGACGTAATAATAACGCGCGACCAAATTGCCCTTAAGGACGGTTTCGCAGCTTCGTGCCGGCAAGTTCCACCAGCCTTCCGTCGTCCAGCCGTGCGCATCCTTATAGCCGATGGCAACGCCGACGCGGCTCGCCGTATTGTTGCACAGCCGGAAATTGGCCTCCGCCGGGCGCACCGACGCAGTCAATCCGAGCAGTGTAAACGCGCACAGCAACAGCGCGCTGACAGCCGCCTTGGTAATAATCCCCTGCCTCATCGCCGGTTCAGCTTCCACATCAGGGCGACAGGCTGTCAACAACGATAGCGCGAAAGTCGGTCACGTTGGTGAATGTTGGGCCGGGCCGAAACAGGCCGCCGATGGCATTGAAAAACCCCGTAGAATCGTTGTCGGCGAGAAACGCGGCGGGATCGAGGCCGGCGGCCCGGGCTTGGGTCAGTGTGGCCGGCTCGACAAAGGCCCCGGCCGGGTCGTCCGGACGGCCGCGGCCGCCATCGGTACCGTCGGTATCGGCGGCGAGCCCGAAGATGCCGGGGGCGCCTCGGAGGTGGATGGCAAGCGCCAGGGCGTATTCCTGATTGGGACCGCCTTGGCCTTGGCCGCGCAGCGTGACGGTGAGTTCGCCGCCAGACAGGATGGCGATGCGACGGCCCTGCGCGGCGTAGTTGCGGGCGAGCGCGGCATGTTCGGCGGCGACCTCGCGCGCCTCGCCTTGCAGGCGGTCGCCGAGGATCACGGCGGCATAGCCGGCGGCTTCGGCCCGCGCCTTGGCGGCGGCGAGCGCGTCGGCCGGCCGGGCGACAATCCGGTAGGCGGTGTCGGCAAAGACCGTATCACCGGGCTTCGGCGATTCATTGTTCGGATCGTCGAGTGCGCGCTGGGCGGCGTCGGGCAATGCGAGCCGGTATTTCTGGACGATGGCGCGGGCGTCCGCGAGCGTGGTCGGGTCGGGCACGGTCGGCCCGGAACCGATCACGGAGGGATCATCGCCCGGCACATCGGAAATCGACAGCGTCGCGAGCCGGGCCGGGTGGGCGCGCAACGCCAAGCGGCCGCCTTTGATGCGCGAGAGATGTTTGCGCACCGTGTTGATCTCGCCGATGTTGGCCCCGCTGCGGAGCAGCGCCCGCGTCACGTCCTGCTTTTCAGCAAGCGTGAGGCCCGGCGCCGGCGCGATCCAGTTGGCTGAAGCGCCCCCTGACAGCAGCACCACAACGAAATCATCGGCGCCGGCGGCTTCGGCGAGCTTAAGCGCACGTTCGGTGCCGGCGAGCCCCGGCTGGTCCGGCACCGGATGCCCCGCCTCGACCACCTCGATATGGCGGGTCGGCCGGGCGTAGCCGTGGCGCGTGACAGCGATACCGGCGAGGCGCTCCGTGGCGATGCCGCGGGCGGTCATTTGGGCGAGGTAGTGCTGTTCGGCCGCTTCGGTCATCGACCCCGCTGCCTTGCCGGCCGCGAGCAGAATGAGTCGCCCGGCCCGCGGGAAATCGGGCAGATTCGCCGGCAGACATCGGCTTGGATGGGCCGCCGCGACCGCGGTGCGGAACAACGATTCGAGCAGATCGCGCGGCGGTAGGGTCATCGGCACGTACGCATTGAGTTATGGCAGGAACGCATCGCGGCCTCTATGTTTGGCATGATTACCACGGCCGCCGCATTGGCGCGCGGTGTCGCGTCTGGCCGGTCTTGGCCGGTTCCCGCATCGGCCGTTCATGCTTTGGGAGAACATCATGGTGTCCGACGAAAAGACCCGTACCGAACTCGAAGCCGCCGTTTACCGGCGCCTGGTGCAGCATCTGCGCGAGCGCACCGACGTGCAGAACATCGATCTGATGAATCTCGCCGGGTTCTGCCGCAACTGCCTGTCGAACTGGATGAAGGACGCGGCCGACGCCAAGGGCCTGCCAATGTCCAAGGACGAGAGCCGCGAAATCGTCTACGGCATGCCGTTCGACGAATGGCGCGCGAAATATCAGAAGGATGCGTCGCCGCAGCAGAAGGCGGCGTTCGAAAAAGCAAGCCAAAAACATTAGGTGCGCGGCCGTTTCATTGTCGCCCTGTGCGTTGCGTGGATGAACGTGCGCGCGGCTTGATTTCTGCCTCCGCAATTCCGAAACCTCACGATGGTTTTCGGCGACACGTCCTTCACCGGAAACCGGATTCGGCGCTTGCCGGAATCTTGCGTTTTCATCGTGAGGAGTGCCCGATGGCCAATGCCGCCGTTCGTGACGACCAGCCCGCCCACCGCTTCGCCAAGGAGCAGCTCAAGGCGCTGGTCGAGCGCGTCGAACGACTTGAAGAAGAAAAGAAGGCGATTGCCGACGATATCCGCGACGTCTACGGCGAGGCCAAGGTGAACGGCTACGACATCAAGGCACTGCGCACCGTGGTGCGGCTGCGCAAGCAGGACGTCAACGAGCGCAAGGAGCAGGAGGCAATTCTCGAGACCTACCTGCACGCGCTCGGCATGCTGCTGGAGTAGGAGCCGTCATTCCGGGGCGCGGTCGCAGTCCGTGTCCCGGGCTCCAAGATCCCTGCGTGCTCGGGCTGATAAGAATTCCAAACCTACTGTGGCGGGCTTCCTCGATTCGCGAGGCCCGGCATGACGCGCGTTATCGCAGAGCGGTGTGAGTGCGGGACTGCGCGCGCGACTGCGCCTGCTTGTAGGTCACAGTGGAGATGACACCGACAGCGGGGCCGCTGAAATGATCGGCGCTCAAGTCCGGATTAGGCTCAGGCCCGAACGTCATGACGACCGATTGTGCCGGCTTTTCCACGAGATCGCCCAAGGCGCGATAGTTTTCTGCGCCCAGCATCAGCGCAGTCATGAAGTGGCGCACGTCAGGCGACACCAGCACGGCGTCAAGCCATGGATTGTCGAACCGCAGGCCTTGCAGCTCGTTCGATCCGCCGTTCGGCCGTGCCGCCACGATAGCTGAGGTGGGTTGATCGGCCGCGCGCTTCACGGCGATCGTGGTGCCGACCTGCGGTCGCGGCAATTGCGCCTGCGCGACATGAACGGGCGTCGGTCGCGCCGCAGCTCTAGCCGGCGGCGTTTCCTGTCCTGTCTGCCGCGCATAGGCGAGTGCGAGTTGCGGTGGCACGCGATCCGCGAACGCGCCGGGCCACGGCGTAATCGCGCCCGTCATATCGGCGCTGGCAAGCTGCAATGTGCGCTGTCCGTCGCCCTTGCCGGCGGCGGCTGGCGCGTCGCTGGCATCCGCGGTGGTGGCAACAGCGGGCTGCGGCGAGGCAGCCGGCGCGTCGGGCGTCGTCGTGTAGGAAGCGGTCTGGTAGACGGCACCGCCACTGGGGCTTGGTGCCGGCGCAGCGGCGGCGATGGCCGCCTGTTGGCGCTTCCGAGCGGCTTCCAGCTGGAGCGCGGCGAACAGCGAATTCATCGGCGCGACGGTTGCGGGCGCGGAGGCTAGTGACCAACCGGTAGCTTGCGCCGGCGCGGGGGCAGGCGCTGCTTCCGCCACGCGTGCCGGCGCCGGAGTGGCGTGCACCGGGGCCGGTGCGGCGGCGCGCACTGGGACGCCCGCCGGGACGATTGGCGTGCGGCTGGTGTCGCTCGCCAGCACGATGTTCTCGTCGAGGCCCTCATCACGGGCCTCTTCGCTCCAGGTCGCGGTCGGGTTCTGGCCGCGCTTGCGCAGATCGGCCATGGCGACCGCATAGCCTGGCAGCGGATGACCATCGGTTGGCAGGTAGACGGTGCGGCCGTCGGGGAAGACGTGAAGCAGCTCGTTGCGCGTCATGCGCGGCCACATCCGTACGCCGCCGGTATCCATGTGCACGAACGGCGAGCCGGAGGTCGGGTAGAAGCCGACACCGCCGCGCTGCAGCCGCAGGCCGATTTCGCGGAGCTCTTCGAGCCGCACGCCGGGAATATAGAAGTCGATAGCGTGGCCCAGCATGTGCTGGGAGAAGCGCGCCACGCCGCGGCTGCGCCGCCGCAGCATCGAATTGGTCTCGGGCGAGCGATAACCGCATACGATGTCGATTGGCTCTTTCGATCCAGTTTCGCGCTGCACTTCCCACAGCAGATCGATCAGCTGCGGATCCATGCGGGTGGCCTTGCCGCGCCGCCAGTCGCGCAGGAGCCAGTTGAGTTTCTCCAGCGCCGCCTCGTCATAGCGGCCGTCACGCTTGTAGGTGATGGTGATGCGCTCGTCGGTATGCACGTGGTGCATTGTGATAGTGCGGGTGTCGCCATCGGCGACCGCCGTCTGCAGCCCACGGCTTGCAAACACCATGATAAGGAGAGCGAGGCTGCACGAATAGCCGGCTTGTGCAGCCAAGAATCGATAACCCTTCGCGCGCGCGGTACCGATGGGCACTGGCGATCTCGCGTCCCCGCGTTAAGCATAACCGTCCGCCGCGTCCCTGCGGCGAACAACGCTAACGCATTGCTAATTTGGGAAGGGTAAACGAGGAGTTACCGTCACCCCACCCCCGACCCTACAGTCGTAGCCGGGCAGTGTGGCAAAATCTGGCCGTGATCGGCGGGCTGCCCACAGGTATCCCATCGCGCCGCCCTGGGCGCCGCGTGTGGCCGGCAGTATCGAGCCTTGGCCGGCCGGCCAGGCCGACTTGGAAGTTGCAACGGAAGCGCCGACCCTACCTGTAGTTCTGCGCCGTGTTGCCGCCGGCCTGATAGCTGCGGCTGACCTTGCGGTGGCGGCCCGGCCGTTGGTGGGCCGGTGGCTGGTTGAAGCCGCCGCCGAAGAGCTGTTGGAAGAAGCCCACCGGGCCGCCACCGTTGTACCCGCCGCCGTAGGGGTTGCCATAAGTCGGCGCGTGATCGGCGGCGCTCAGGATTTCGCGCTTTGTCGCCGAGATCGAATGCTCGACCGGGACGTCGGCGATCTTCATCTCGTTCGGATTGTGCATGATCGCCAACAGTTGGCGATCGCGACCATAGATGTCGTCGCGGAATTGCAGCTTGCCGTCGTTGTCGACGAACGCGGTCTGGTAGGTGACGTTGATCGGCATGAATGTCGGGAAGTCGATGTTGATCTCGTTCGGCCCGTACATGTGCTCGATGCGTTCCTTGGTGTAGTGGTCGTTAGGCCGCACCAGCGACAGCAGCACTTCGGCATATTTCGCCGGGTCCTGCGTGCGCATGCAGCCGTGGCTGAAGGCGCGCCGCGCGTAGTTGAACAGGTATTTGTCCGGCGTGTCGTGCTGGTAGACCAGGAACTTGTTGGGGAAATTGAAGCGCAGCCGGCCCTCGGCGTTCCTGTCGCCGGGCGGCTGATAGATGCCGATCACCTTGCCGGAAGGATCGCGCTGGACCACAAGGCCCATGCGCTGCATGACGGTCGGGTCTTGCGCCATGGCGGGCAGGTATTCGCCGTTGATGATCGACGGCGGCACATGCCAGGTCGGATTGACCGTGATGAATTTCATCAACGTTGAGATGATCGGCGTCGGCTTGTCGACCTTGCCGATGACGATCTTCGTCTTCCAGATCCGCTTGCCGTCGTTGTACACGCTCGCCGTGAAATCCGGCAGGTTGATCAGCACGTAGAACTTGCCGCCGAGATCGTGCGGCATCCAGCGCCAGCGTTCCATATTGACGAGAATTGTGTCTTCGACATGTGTCGGCCGCGGACCATTCATCGCTTCGAGCGTCGGCGCCGTGAGCGTGCCGGTTTGCCTGATGTCGTGCTCTTTCTGGAAACTCTTCACCGCTTCGGCGAGCGCCTTGTCGTAGGTGTCGCCGTCGCCGCTCAGCCCAAGTTTTTCGCGTAGCGCCGGCACGCGCGGATCGTGCATGCCGGTCTTGAGCACCGGCCCCCCCGGGATCGGCTGCTTGATGCCGTCTTGTTTGCCGCCGCGGATTTCCGCGAGCTTGGCTTTGAGGCCGAGATAGCCCGCATTGTGCGGCTCGTAGGAATCAAGCACGGCCGCCACGTCCTTGGCGCCCGCCAAAGTCGCGAGTACCGCGGCAGGGTCGGGCGCTTTGGTCTCGTAGTAGATATTGGCGTCAACCCGCGACCAGGCGATCCGCCCGATCGAGGCATGCCGGGAATACGTCACCACCGCGACCGAGAATTTCAATTCGGCTTCGGCCAGCGCCGCCGGGTCGCTCAGCGACTTGAAATCCGGGACCGAATAGTCGGCCGGATTGAGCCCGTCGGCGCCGACATGGGACAGATAGTCGGCCGCGGCCTGCTCGCGCGCGTTGGCGTGGCCGTCCGTGAGCCAGATTGGCGCAAACGAGCGGCCCGAATAGAAGGCCTCAATTGCGGCGCGTTGCGGCTTGCCGCCGAGAATGCGGTCGAACTTGCCGCTCGAAAGCCCGCGCAGTTGTTCCGCGATCTGATCGTTGATTGTCGGCGTCGGAGCGGGCGCCCCCGCCGTGGCGGCGGGAGCGGGTGAGGGTGCTGCGGGGGCTGCCGCTGTTCCGCTGCCACTCGGCGCGGGCGTGCTGGCAGCCGCAGCCGGCGGAGTTGCGGGTACAGGCGCGCTTTCCGCAGCAGCAGGTGCAGGTGACGCGCTCGCGGCCGCCGGCGTCTGCGGTGTTTCGGCGGGCTTGGCGGATGCTGCATCAGCCGGGGGAGTGGTAGCGGCAGGTGCCGGTGGACTGGCGGTCTGCGTCGCAGTGTCGGCCGGTTGTGCGGGGGATGGGGCCGGTGTTGCGGCGGCCGCAGGTGCGGGCGATCCCCACGGTTCTGCCGACCCAGGGGCATCGGGCTTGGCGGGTTCGGCCGCGACGGCGGGGGGTGCTGCGGGAGCGGTTTTGGCGGCGTCCGGAGGCGTGACTGTCGGTACGCCGCCCGGCGGCGTCGATTGCGCAAGCGCGCCGCCCGCGGACAAAAGCAGCGCGACAGCAGTCGAGGCAAGAAACCCATTAAGGCGGACGCCGGGCATCGCGAATTCTCCTTAAGTCAGCGTGCTTTCCCCCGAGCCTGCGCGATAGACCGCAGTGCTCGAACTTCCGGGAAACTCTCAGCCCCAAAAGTGTCAATGCTGCGGACGAAAGCCGGGAATCACCTTACGCGAGCCGTAGGAGTCTGTCCCGCCTCGGAGGGCGAATTTAAGGACAGATCAAGCGAATTTCCGCGGCTGTCGCTCCGCGGCAACGGCATCGCTATCGTCTTCTGAGCGCTCGCTATTTAGCCCCAGTGCCTCGAGCTTGCGGTAGAGGGTCGAGCGCCCGATGCCAAGCCGTCGCGCCACCTCCGACATCTGCCCTCGATAATGAGTAATGGCATAGCGAACGAGGTCGGCCTCGATCTCTTCGAGCGGCCGCACCTCGCCCGCCGGATCGAGAAGGGACAGAGCGTCGGCTACAAGCGGGAGTTCGGAAGGAAGAAGCGGCGGGTGATCCGTCAGTGCCGCGAAACCGGCCCGGTCGGCGTCCGGCATGTCGGACGCGTCGGTGGCGGCCGTCGCAGGGTGAGGCAGCGCCGCGTCGCCGCTGGCGTGCGCCGAGACTGCGGCAGCGATCTGCGGAAATTCACCGATCCCGACGCTGTCACCGTCGGCCAGCACCACAGCGCGAAACAGTGCGTTCTCCAATTGCCGAATATTGCCGGGCCACGGGAACACTGTGAGGAGCTGCAGCGCTTCGGGCGCAATCAGGCGGATGCGCTTGCCTTCTTCCGCGGCAAATCGCGCCAGGAAATGCCGTGCGAGCGCCGGAATATCCCCCCGTCGCTCGCGCAGCGGCGGGACCGCAATCGGAAAGACATGCAGGCGATAGAACAGGTCCTCGCGGAAACGCCCGGCTTTCACGTCGGCAATCAGGTCGCGGTTGGTGGCCGAGATGATGCGCACGTCGACTCTCACCGCCTTGCGCGCACCGACCGGCTCGACTTCGCCTTCCTGAATGGCGCGCAACAGCTTGACCTGCGCGGCCGCCGGCAACTCGCCGACCTCGTCGAGGAAGAGCGTGCCGCCCGAGGCTTCGACAAACTTTCCGGTGTGGCGTTCGGTGGCGCCGGTGAACGAACCCTTCTCGTGGCCGAACAGGATCGACTCGACGAGGTTTTCCGGCATGGCGCCGCAATTGACCGCGACGAACGGCCGGCTCCTTCGTTCGCCCGTGCCATGAATCGCGCGCGCGATCAATTCCTTCCCGACGCCGGACTCGCCTGAGATCAGCACCGGGATGGTGGAGGCCGCCGCCTTTTCGGCGACGCGGATGACGGCCGCCATGTTGGCGCTGCGCGTGAGGATGTCGGCAAAGCTGAGCGTGCCGGAGCGGCTGTGCTTGAGCCGGGCGAGTTCGCCTTCGAGCGCGCTGGTATTGAGCGCGTTGCGCAGGCTGACCTGGAGGCGTTCGGCGCCGACCGGCTTGACCACGAAATCGATCGCGCCGGCGCGCATCGCCGAAACGACGTTGTCGATGCCGCCGTGCGCGGTCTGCACGATGACCGGCAGCTTGTTGCCAGCTTGGCGCAGCCGAGCGAGCACGCCGAGTCCGTCGAGATTCGGCATCACCAGATCGAGGATCATGCAATCGATCCGGCCGCCGTCCGGCAAGGCAAGCAGCTCCAGCGCCGCGTCGCCGTTGTCGAGCGTGAGCGGCTCGTAGCCGAATTTTTGCAGCATGCCCTCAAGCAGGCGGCACTGAACCGGATCGTCGTCGACGACGAGCACGCGGCTGCTCATGGCTGCACCTTCTCGTAACTCCGGTCTGTGCCGAATTGGGGCACTTTGCCGGCAAGAGGCTTAAAGGCGTATTAAGAGCGGCGGGATTCCGGAGTAAGCCGCTGGTAGGGGGGACTGGAATGACAGCCAAGATGGAACGCCGGCGATTGATCGGCGCGCTCGGTGCGGCCGCGCTTACGCCGCTCGCCGCCCCGCTCGCTCGGCCCGCGCGCGCGGCCGAAGCATGGCCGGTGCGGCCGGTGACGGTGCTCTGTCCATTCGCGGCGGGGACGAGCGCCGACACGCTGATGCGCATGATCAATGCGTCGCTTGGCAAGAAATTCGGACAGAACTTCATCGTCGAGGATCGCCCCGGCGCGACCGGCAACATTGCCGCGGGCGCGGCGGCGCGCGCGACGCCCGACGGCTATACGCTGTTGATCGGCACGGTCGGACCGATCGTCAACAACAAGTTCCTGTACAAGCATCTCGACTTCAATCCGGATCGCGCCTTCGCGCCGGTCGCGGCGCTCGCCTATTCGCCGCTCATCTTTGTCGGCAGCCCCAAGCTGCCGGTGAAGACTCTGCAAGAGCTCGTGGCCTACGCCAAGGCCAAGCACGGACCGTTCAACGCCGGCACCGTCGGCGTCGGCTCGCAGGCGCACATCACGATCCAGCTCCTCAACAAGCTCGCCGGCATTTCCATCGGACACGTGTCCTATCGCATCAGCTCGCAGGCGTTGCCCGATCTCGCCTCGGGCGATCTGCAGCTCTCCGTCCAGTACATTCCGACCTTCGTGCCGCAGGTCCAGTCAGGCATGGTGCGCGGGCTCGCCGTCACGAGCTTGAAGCGCCTGCCCGAACTGCCGGATGTGCCGACCGCCGCCGAGTCGGGTTTTCCCGGCTTCGAGGCAAGCGGCTGGTTCGCTCTGTTCGCGCCCGCCGGGACGCCGCCCGGCATCGTCTCCAGGATCAACGAAGGCGTGAACGAATTTCTGCAAAGCGATGCCGGCAAGAAGCAGCTCGCCAACATCTGGATGACGCCGATGGGCGGATCGCCGGCCTGGCTTGCCGATTACATCAGGAGCGAGAACGCCAAATGGGGGCCGATCATCAAACAGGCGGGCATCAGCTTGCAGTAGGAATTCGTCATTGCGAGCGAAGCGAAGCAATCCAGGGCGGCCTTGCGATGGCTGCGAGAGCGTTCTGGATTGCTTCGTCGCCCTTCGGGCTCCTCGCAATGATAGTGCGGTTTCAATAGATCAGGTCAACAAACATGCCCAAACGTCTGCCCAAAAACACCTGCGACACCCACCTGCACATCTTCGGCGATCCCAAGATGTATCCCGCCGCCAACCCGAATGCGCTCTATGCGCCGCCCGGCGATTGCAATTTCGCCGCTGTGAAGGCGCTGCACGACGCCATGGGCGTCGATCGCGCGGTGTTCGTGCAGCCGACGATCTACGGCACCGATCATCGGGCGCTGCACGACGTGCTCAAGGTCGTAGGCAAACAGAACTATCGCGGCGTCGCCATTGTCGACGACAGTGTCAGCGATGCAGAGCTTGAACGGCTCAACAGCGTCGGCGTGCGCGGCGCGCGGTTTAATTTCGGCGGCCGGTTCAAGCTGGCGCCGAGCATGGCCGATTTCCGCCGCGGGCTTGCCCGCGTCCGCGAGCTTAACTGGTTCGTCAAGGTGTTCGGCTTCGAGGATGACTTTCTCGCCGTCGCCGACGAACTGAAAAAGATCGATTTCCCCGCGATCGTCGATCACATGGGCGGCCCCGACTACCGCCGCGGCGCGGACCACCCGTCGGTGCGTCTCATCCTCGATCTGCTGGCGAACGGCAATTGGTGGATCGGGCTGTCGAATGGCGACCTGCGCTCGCACTCCGGCTACCCGTGGGACGACGCGGTCGCATTCGGCCGGATGTATTACGAGGCCGCGCCGGATCGCTGTCTCTGGGGTACCGACTGGCCGCACGTGCATCGCTTCATGCGGCCCGACAAGGATGGTCCGTCCGACTACGGCCTCGACCACGAAATGCAGCGCGTCGCGCTGTTCGAGCGATATTTGCCCGACCGCGCCGCGCGCGATCGCGTGCTGGTCGATAATCCGGCGCGGTTTTTCGGGTTTGGGTAGCGGCGGCCGCCGCCATTTCCCGGGCGGCGGGGGATTGTTATGCTTCCGGCCATTGCAATTCATTGGAGGGGCCCATGATCGATCGTCGCCGCGCTGTGCGTTCTGCCTTGGCTCTCTTGTCCGTCGGTGCAGTACTGCGCTCCGCCGCCGCGCGCGCCGACCAGGCGTTCCGGCGTTATCTGCCGCTGTTCATCGACCTCGACGGCTGGAAGGGCGGCAAGCCGGACGGCATGACCATGGAGATGTCGGACAACTCCATGACGACCGCCAAGCGCGATTATACGCGCGGCGCGGCGCAACTCCACGCGTCGGTCGTAACCGGCCCCGCCGCCGCCGGCGCGCTGGCGATGACCAAGACCGGCATGAAGATCGAGACCACCGAAGGCCACATGATCTCGACGACGATGAACGGCTTTGCGGTCGCCAAGAGCTATAACACCGGACAAAAATCGGGGGCGGTGATGGTGGCGCTTGGCCCGGCCGCAATGTTCAGCGTCTCCTACAACTCCCTGACCGAAGACGAGGCGTTGCCGCTCGCACAGAAATTCGATTGGAAGGCTTTTCAGGCGGCGTCGCAGCAGAAATAGCGGCAGCCACTGAGATCGCCCGGACGGTCGTACTCAGATCACGAACCCGGACAGCCAGTAAAACAGCGCCGCTACCAGCGCCGAGGCCGGCAGGGTGATGATCCAGGCGACGACGATGTTGGTGGCGATGTTCCAGCGCACCGCCGAGACCTTGCGGGCGGCGCCGACACCGATGACCGAGCCGGTCACCGTGTGGGTGGTCGACACCGGAATGCCGAGAAAGGTGGCGAAAAATAACAAGGCGGCGCCGGCACCCGAGGCGCAGGCGCCCTGCACCGGCGTCAGGCGCGTGATCTTCGAGCCCACGGTGTTGACGATGCGCCAGCCGCCGATCAGCGTACCGAGCGCCATCGCGATCTGACACACGATCACCACCCAGAACGGCACGTAGAAGTTCGCGCCGAGGTGGCCCTGCGAGAATAACAGCACCGCGATGATCCCCATGGTCTTTTGCGCGTCATTGCCGCCGTGGCCGAGCGAAATCAGCGACGCGGCGGCGAACTGCAGCCATTGAAACGGGCCTTCGACCGAGCGCGGGTTGGCGCGCACGAAGGCCCACGACACGCCGAGCACCAGCGCCAGCGCCAGGAAAAATCCGAGCAGCGGTGAGAGCACAATGAAGGCGCCGGTGGTGATGAGCCCCGGCCAGACGATTGACGCAAGGCCGGCCTTGGTGACGCCGGCACCGACCAGACCGCCGATCAGCGCGTGCGAACTCGATGACGGAATGCCGCCCCACCAAGTGATCACGTCCCAGAAGATGGCGCCGATCAGCGCGCCGAAGATCACGCGCGCATCCATTACGTCGGCGGAGATGATGCCGACACCGACGGTGCGCGCCACGTGGACGCCGAAGATCAAAAAGGCGATGAAATTGAAGAACGCCGCCCACAGCACGGCATAGCGCGGCCGCAGCATCCGGGTCGACACCAGCGTGGCGATCGAATTCGCGGTGTCGTGCAGGCCGTTGAGAAAGTCGAACGACAGCGCCACCAGGATCAGGCCGATCAGGACGGGCAGGCTGAGCAGAATGTTCATCGCAGGATGTTCATCGCGGTTCGCCGACTGGGCGCGATCGTTACAGTTGATCGACGACGATCGAGCTTATTTCGTTCGAGACGTCCTCGAACCGGTCGACGACCTTTTCCAGATGGTCGTAGATTTCGGCACCGACGATGAAGCGCATGGTGTTGCCGGAGCCGTGCTCGTGTCCGTTCTCCCGGCTGGCCAGGAACAGCGCCTTCAGCCCGCGGTCGTGGACCTCGTCGGCCTGCTCCTCGACGGCGATAATGCGGCCGGTCAGAATGTTGAGCCGCCCGGCATTGCTGCCGATCGCGCTCAACAGCGGTACCGCCTCCACCACAAGTTTGGCCGCCTGCACGATGATTGCGCCCATTTCCTGCATCGGCGGCTCGAAACTTTTGACCTCGAACATCGCAATGGTCTTGGCGGTTTTGTTCATCTGGTCGATGGCGTCGTCCATCGACGAGATCAGATCTTGGATGTCGGTGCGGTCGAACGGCGTGATGAAGGTGCGGCGCACCGCGATCAGTACCTGGCGCGTGACTTCGTCGGCTTCGGCTTCGCGGTCGAAAATCTGCTTGCGATATTGCTCGATCCAGGCGCCGCCCTTGAGCAGTCCCTGCAAAGCTTCGGCGCCGGCCAGCACAATGGCGGCGTGCCGGGCGAACAGGTCGAAGAACCGTTCTTCCCGCGGCATCAACGCCTGAAACCAGCCGAGCATGATTATCCCACGGTGAGGAGGCAACGATTCGCGCGGCCATGCTAGACGCCGCGCCCCGCAGGCTCAAACGGTACTGCGGCGGCATCCCCTTTCGCCCACAGGAAGCGCCCTTGCGAGGCCACTTTTGCCGGACCACATCAGCAGCGAGAGGTGAGGGCCTCAAGTTCATGGTTCAGCGCAAGATTTCAAGGCGAAATGTGGCGGCGACGACCGCCAAAAGCCGGCCTCAAGCGCAAGCCGCGGCACGTAAATCGCCGCTCGGCGCGCTGCCCGAG
>Ga0265313_10000245_pt1 | contig 59085 bp, 46 predicted proteins | sample 4123metaG_FD_203122 | JGI IMG/M metagenome (GOLD analysis project Ga0265313, IMG submission 203122) | Rhizosphere microbial communities from Carex aquatilis grown in University of Washington, Seatle, WA, United States - 4-1-23 metaG | ecosystem: Host-associated > Plants > Roots > Rhizosphere >... | reverse complement strand
GGATGCCCTTGGCGCCAGGCGCGCCGCTCTCGGACACACCCGGCGTCACGACGGAGACTTTGATCGGATCGAGCATGCAATAACCGTCCTCCAAGCCGGCGAAGCCGTGCCATGCATCGTTTGGATACAGTACCCAGCATTGGGGCTCTTTCAACAACAGCTCCTCGGAGGCCTTTTGAAACGGGACCTTCCTTCCCGCGCGCGACGCCCTCACCGTGTCGGGTTGCCAGATGGAGAAAAACCAGTCGCCCTTCCGGCCGAATTCCTCCTTGAGACGCGCCATCATTTGTCGGAAGGCGATCGCCTCCTGGATCGATTCGCTCGTTAGCGCCTGTCCCGCTGGTCCATCCATCATCGCCGCGCTGACATCATTCGACGCGATGATGGCGTATTGGGGCGACGTCGAGGCGTGCATCATGAACGCCTCGTTGAAGCGACCATGCTCGATGGGCCGGCGCCCGTCGCGCACGTGAATGAAAGACGCCTGGGAAAGCGCAGCCAGAAGCTTATGGGTCGACTGAGTGGCGAACACGGTCGGCCTGTCCGTGCCATGCTGCTTGGGGTCGCCATGCATGGCGTGCCTGCGCCGATAGAGCGGGTTGAAGCGGGCATACCCATACCAGGCTTCGTCGAAATGCAGCCGGTCGACGCTCTGGCCAAGCAACTCCTCGACCCGCGCCACGTCGTAGCACAATCCATCATAGGTCGAATTGGTGACGACGGCGTGAACCGGCGTCGGATCGACCTTGCCGTGGACGAGCGGATTGGCCGCTATCGCCCGCTTCACGGCCGCCTTGCCCATCTGTTCGGGGTGGATAGGGCCGATGATCCCGTAACGATTGCGCGTCGGCATCAGATAACTGGGGATCGCGCCCGTTAGCGTGATGGCGTGCTCGATAGACTTGTGACAGTTGCGATCGCACAGGGCCACCTGGTTGCGCGTCACGCTCGCCATAACCACGACCCGGTTGGAGGTCGAAGTCCCGTTGGTCACGGTATAGCTGCGGTGGGCGCCGAAGACCCGGGCGGCATAGCGCTCGCCCTCGCCGATCGGGCCGGAGTGGTCGAGCAGGGAGCCCAGCTCGCCCACGGATATGGAAAGATCCGAGCGCAGCAGGTTCTCCCCGAAGTGATCGAAGAACGCCCTGCCGGCAGGCGACTTGAGAAAGGCCGTGCCGCCGGCATGACCCGGGGTGTGCCACGAGTATTCGTGGACCTCGGCGAAGCGGACCAGGGCGGCGAACATGGGCGGCAGGAGCTGTTCGCCATAGCGCCGCATCGCCGCGAGGATCCGCCCGGCAATGAATTCGGCCGTATCCTCGAGCAACCAAATGAAATCGTCGGCGTCCTGCATCACCCTGGCGGACAAGCTCGCGGCGGAGCTGCGCTCGGCCATGAGGAATATTGGAACCGTGGCGTTGCGGGCGCGGATGTCGGCGAGAACCGCCCCGACGGCGTCATGGCCAGGGTCGCCCCGCAAATCCCAATCGAGGACGACGCAGTGGAGTCCCGCGTCGGAGGCCACCACCGAGCGGGCATCGCCCGCCGATGTCGAGGTCACCACCTGCACATCGCGGGCCCGCAGTTCCTCCACCAGCGCCCGCGAGGCGCGTCCCGCGGCCGTGGCGTCGCCGAGCTCGTCGTTTACGATCAGGACGCGCATGTGCAGTGGCTCAGCCATGGCTTTATTTCCCCGTTTCGCGCAGCACATAGGTATGGAGCCGTGCCGTCCCGTCCGGCTGATGCTCCCGATAGACACCCTGGATCTCATTCTCGAATCCCGGGAACAGATTGCCGGCACGCTCAAGCATCTTGAAATAGTCGAGCATGGGTCGCGCGCGCTCGTCATAGCGCTCGCCCGGAACGACCACGCCGATCCCGGGCGGATAGACCAGCGCCAGGGTCGCGGCGACGCGACCCCCGACCGCGTCGATCGGCAGGTAATCGACCTCGTTGCGGACCATATGCTGCAAAGCCTGCTGCGGGGCCATGACGATCTCGGGGAAATGCTCTTGCCGGAACTGATCGTGCTGCAGGGCGCGGGTGTTGTGGTCGCGATGGAAATTGTGCATGTCCCGGCATAAGTCTCGGAGACCCATGCCCGCGTAGCGCTGCCCGTAGCGGACGACCAGGGAGGGGATGACCTCCTCAAGCGCTGCATTGTCGTCATGCAGCCGCTTGAAGGTGACCAGCGCGCTCAACAGCGTCCCCGCCTTGCTCGCTTCCAGCCCCGGCGTCAGCAGAAACAGGATGCTGTTGAAATCGTTCTTTTCCGGCACAATCCGGTTTTCGCGCAGGAACTCGGCGAGTACCGAGGCGAGAATGCCGTGCTCGGCATAAGCGCCGGTCTGGCGGTCCAGGCCCGGCGTCAGCAGCGTCAACTTGTTCGGGTCGGTCATGACATAGCCCGGCGCGAGGCGGTTGAAGCCGTGCCAGCCGGCCCCGGGTGCCATCGTCCAGTAGCGCTGGTCTGAGGCAAGCAGCTCCGTGGGCACTTCTTCCCATGGTATCCGACCGGCGGCAGCGCCGCCTGCGGGAGCTTCGACCAGGTCTGGCACGAAGGGGTCGAAGAACCATCGCCGGGCCGGGTCGGATTCCTTGGCCTCGAATTCCCGTTTCAAGGCCCTCATCTTCTTGCGCAACTCGATGCCAAGCCGGATCGTGTCGTCCCATAGCACCTCCCCGGACCGCCCTTCCATCATGTGCGCGCCAACATCGAGGGAGGCGAACAACGGATAGAAGGGCGAGGTTGAGGCATGCAGCATGAACATCTCGTTGAAGCGCCGATGCTCGACCCTGCGCCTCTGGTCCTTCAGATGAGAGTCCTTGATGTGGATCTGGGAGGCCTGGGAGAAGCCTGCGAGCTGCTTGTGGGTTGACTGCGTGGCGACGATGCCGGGATGCTTGGCCTCCAGCGCCGTCAAGCCCATGGCGAACCGGCCCTTGAACACGGGATGGAATTTCATGAACCCTGCCCAGGCCTCGTCGAAGACCAGGTAGTCGTAGAGGGGCCCGAGCTTCTCCAGCAGCACGCCGGCGTCGTAGATCGTGCCGTCATAGGTGCATTGCTCGACCACAGCCACGCGGAAAGGCCGTTCGCGGCGCCAAGCCTCTGGGTCGGTGATCAGAGGATGCCGCCGGATCTTCTCGCGAATCCGACTTTCGTCCAGCGCCCCATGATCGATCGGGCCGATGAGCCCATAAGCGTTGCGATCGGTCTCGAGGTAGACGGGTATTCCGCCGCCCAGGAGGAGCGCGCCGTGATGTGCTGCCTTGTGATTGTTTCGATCGAACAGCACGAGGTCTCCGGGCGCGACCAGCGCCGAAAGCACGATCTTGTTGGAGGTCGAGGTGCCGTTGAGAACGAAATAAGTCCGTTCCGCGCCGAAAATCCGCGCCGCGGCTTTTTGCGCGGCCAGTGCCGGGCCTTCATGGACGAGAAGATCGCCCAGTTCGACGACGGAATTGTCCAGATCATTGCGAAACACGGCTTCGCCCAGATGTTCGACGAAGACGCGGCCGATGGGGCTCTTCCTGAAGAAGACACCGCCGTTGTGGCCTGGACAGGTCCAGACCTGATTGCCCTGCTCGGCATAGTCGACCATAGCGCCGAAGAACGGCGTCTTGAGGGTGCCGGCGTATTGCTGGAGATGGCTCGCCAGGTTGCGCGCGATGAATTCCGCACTGTCCTCGTCAAGGAAGACATAACCAGTCACCCGCCCCAAGACCTCGACCGGCAGTTCCTCCAGATTATGCTGTCGGATCAGGATGAAGATTGGCGTCTCGAGCCCCCGGCCGCGGAGGAAGGCGATGAAGCTCTCCACTTCGGCCAGAGGTTCGCCTGGTCCCCATTCGAGAACGACGCAGCCAACTGATGCGTCCGTCCTGACGGCAAGCTCTCCGGCCTCGATGCTGGGCGCCTCGATCAGCGTGAAGCCTAATCGCCTGACCTCGTCCATGATCTGACGCAAGCGTCCGGCAGCCAAGCCCTCCGTCCCCAGGGTGGGCGAGCAGAATAGGAACTGGAACATTCTGTCGTACAGCATCTTTGGCCTCTGTCCTCGGCTTGGCTGCGGTCTCGCCTGCCGATCAGCTGATGCCGACGATGCCCTTGGCGAACAGGACGGCAGATACGATCGCAACGATGACGAGAGCGATCGCGGCGATCATCTCCATGCGTGTGAAGGCGGGTTTGTCGGGTGCGCGCTCCCGCTGGGCGTACCAGAAGACCGGCAGGCCGACAGCGAACACGATCGTCGACAAGAGCAGGAACTGCAGCCCAGCGGCGTACAACAGCCAGGCCGCGTACAGACTGCCCAGAATCCCGGTCCAGAGGGCCATGCCCCGGGTTTCCGAAGCGCTCGCCGTGTATCCGCTCTTGCTGGAGTAGAGCCAAAGGAAAGCCGTGCTGGCGAGGTAGGGCGGCAGGATCATCACGCCGGCGACCGAGATCAACCAGATCCAGGCGTTCTGGGCGAACAGCACGACGAACATGGTGATCTGCATCACGATGCTGGACATCCACAGGGAGGGTGCCGCCGCGTGATGGCTGTTTTCGCGGGCGAGAAACTTCGGGAAGACGCCGCCTTTGGCCCCTTCATAGGGCAACTCCGCAACGAGGATGGTCCAGGCCAGCCAGCAGAACAGCACCGAGAAGAGGAGGGACACGTTGATGAAGATCGCCCCCCAATGGCCGACCAGCTTCTCCAGGACATAGGCTGCCGAAGGGTTGCCGAGGCCGGCCAAATCCTTTTGGTGCATGATCCCGAATGGCAGCGCCGAGAGCAGGAAATAGAGAACCGTGCACACGGCAAGCCCGACGAAGGTCGCAGTGCCGACCTGGCGCGGATCCTGGGCCCGGTCCGAAACGACCACCGCAGCCTCGATGCCGATAAACACCCAGAGAGTCACGAGCATGGTGCTCTTGACCTGGGTAAGTACGCTTCCAAGTTGCTGCTGCTGGCCCCACACGTCGAAGTGGAATTGCCCCTTGCTCACGAAAAACGCCATGACGACCAGCGCGATGCCGATGGTGATGACATTGACGAAGCTGGCGAAAACGTTCAGCCCAGCCGCGCGCTTGACGCCCGAGAGCACGGTGAAATGCATGGTCCAGATCAGAATCGAACCGCCGATGATGGACGGCCAATTCTTGCCGTCGCCGAAGACCGGGAAGAAGTAGCCGAGGATTTGCATGATCAGCACGGCGAAGGCGACATTGCCGAAAGCCGAACTCAACCAGTAACCCCAGGCCATTTCGAAACCGGCAAGCGGGCCGAAGCCCTCCTGTGCATAGCGATAGATGCCGGCTTTCAAGTCCGGCCGCGTATCGGCCAGCGTACGAAAGGCGTTCGACAGGAAGAACATACCCACGAGAGTGATGATCCAGGCAATGGTCACTGCGCCAAGCCCGGCGCCGCTCGCCATATTCTGGGGCAGGTTGAAAGAGCCGCCACCGATCATCGATCCGACAACGACGCCGGTCAGAAGAATCAGGCCGAGCTTCCTGCTTTCGGGTTTAGCGGCAGGAGACGCCTTGGATACGCCCTTCGGCTTGGCGACTTGACCGCCTATTGACTGGTCCATGTCCGTTTCCTTCCGTGTCTATTTTGCTTGTCAAGCTTCCCGCGGCCTCGTCCGAGGCGCCTGAAGTCGGGTTGGCCGAGATTGTCCCTACGATCAAGACTTGTGCCTTGCGCTAGATCAAAATTCTGGGGGTCTTCGGTCGAATTCGCGTTTTCTCGGCCAGTCGCTGTTCGAATTGTTTCAGATCAATGTCCCAAACGGTGCATACCTGCGATGTAAAGCGTCTAGGCTAAGCTGGACCAAGCTTGAACAAGGAAAACAGCGATGCAGGCACGTGACCTGATGACGACCGATGTGACCGTGGTGCCGCCGGATATGCCCGCGCGCAAGATCGCCATGATCCTGCTCGACGGCGGCATCAGCGCCGTGCCGGTGGTTGACGCCGCCGGCGCGCCCATCGGCATGGTCAGCGAAGGCGACCTGATGGGCCGCCGGGAGGACGCGAGGGGCCAGCGCCGCGAATGGTGGCTGACCTTGCTGGCCGAGGGCGAAGCCTTAAACCCAGAATTCCTCGCCCATCTCCGCTCCATGGAATTCACGGCGAAGGACGTGATGAGCACCCCGGTGGTGACCGTCAGCGAATCGACCGAGGCCGCGGAGATCGCCGAGCTGCTGTCCAGCTATCGGATCAAGCGTGTGCCCGTGGTCCGGGACGGCAAGATCGTCGGCATCGTCAGTCGGGCCGACTTGGTTCGGGGACAGACCGGGCATCCCAAGCCCACCAGACCGCCGCAGCCGGCCACGAAGCCGCCTGAGGCTGCAGCACCTCAGCGCGCCGCCGCCCACGCCGCGGGCGACGCGGCCGCGGCGGGCGAGTTCTCAGCCGAGGGCTTCCGTGATCTGACCCTGGGCTTTCAGCATGAACGGATCGAACGCCAGCGGGCGCAAGCGCACACTGCCGCCGAGGAACGCAGCCGGCGGATACGGGAGCTCATCGACCACCACGTCGTCGACAGCAATTGGCAGACCCTGCTGCACGGTGCGCGTGTCGCCGCCGAACATGGCGAGAAGGATTTCCTTCTGCTGCGATTCCCTGCCAGCCTCTGCGCCGATGGCGGCCGGGCGATCAACGCGCCCGAAGCCGACTGGCCCCAGAGCCTGCGCGGCGAGGCGGCCGAGATTTATCTCCGCTGGGAACGGGAGCTGAAGCCTCGGGAATTTCACCTTGCCGCCAAGGTCCTCGACTTCCCCGGGGGCTTCCCGGGCGATATCGGGCTGGTATTGTCCTGGGGTTGAGAGTCAAGGCACCAGCACTGCAGCGCCAAGCAACTCGCCATGCTTCAAGCGCGAAAGAGCCACGTTGGCGTCCGCCAGGGCGAAGGCCTCCGTATGGGTGCGAATCGGCATCCGCGCGGCCAGTGCCAGGAACTCCTCGGCGTCGGCGCGCGTCAGGTTGGCGACTGAGCGCAGGATTCTTTCCTGCCAGAGGATCCGATAGGGAAAGCTCGGAATATCGCTCATATGGATGCCGGCGCAGATGACGGTGCCGCCCTTGTCCGTCGCCTGCAAAGCGGCGGGGATCAGCTCGCCCACCGGCGCGAAGATGAGAGCCGCGTCCAGCAAGGCCGGCGGCATTTCTGGCGAGCCGCCCGCCCAGTCGCAGCCGAGTTCAACGGCGAAGCGCTGGGCCGCGAGATCGGAGGGCCGGGTGAACGCGAACACCCGCCGGCCCTGCTGCTTGGCGACCTGGGCGATGATGTGAGCGGCGGCACCGAAGCCGTAGAGGCCCAGGGTCTTGGCTTCCCCCGCCATGCGCAAGGCCCGGTAGCCGATCAGGCCGGCGCAAAGCAGCGAGGCAGCCTCAACGTTGCCGTAGCGTTCCGGCAAGGCGAAGCAATAGCGCTCATCGGCCAAGGTCAGCTCCGCAAAGCCGCCATCGATCTGGCAGCCGGTGAAGCGGGCGTCGGGACAGAGATTCTCGCGCCCCTGCCGGCAGTACCGGCAATGTCCACAGGTCCAGCCGAGCCAGGGAACGCCGACTCTTGCGCCGACATGCAGCCGCTCCACGCCCGGTCCAAGCGCGACGACCTGGCCCACGATCTCGTGACCCGGCACAATGGGCAGCTTGCAGGCCTGCAGATCGCCTTCCACCAGATGAAGGTCGGTCCGGCAGACGCCGCAGGCGTGAACCTTGATCAGAACCTGATGGGGACCCGGCTGCTCCCGAGGCCGGTCGACCGCTATCAGCGGACGGCCGACCTCCGTGAGTGTCATCGCCCGCAAGAGATCACCTTGGGTTCAGCCGTTGCCTTCGCTCTCGTCTTCCAGCAGGTCGCGGCGCAGCACGACGACGCTATGAATGCTCGGCAGGTCGATAATGTGGCGATGCTTGAGATCGGTCAGCAGGCGGCAGACGGTCTCGATGCGCAGGCCCAAATAGTCCGCCATGTCCGAACGGTTCATGGGCAGCTCGATCTCGTGATCTCCCGCGCCGCGATTGTCGGTCTTGCGGTCGATCAGGGTCAACAGGAAGGTGGCAAGGCGCTCCGCAGCCGTCTTGCGCCCCAGCAGGAGGAGCCGGTCCTGGGCCGCCGCGAGCTCCTTGCGCATGACGTCGAACAGGCGGCGTCCAGCGCCAGGATCCCGCTCCAGGGTGGCTTCGAAGCTGGTCCGCGTGTAGCGCACAAGCCTGGCGTCCGAGAGCGCTTCGACGCTGTGGCCATAGAGCCCGTCGTCAGCCAGGCCGATAAACTCGCCGGGCAGATGGAAGCTCGCCACGTGGCGCCGTCCATCCGGCAGGAATCGGACGGTCCTCAGAGCGCCGGAGACGACTTTGAAGATGTAGGCCGCGCGATGGCCTTCCTCGACCAGGGTCTGGCCCTTGCGGCAGGAAACCACCGTGCCGGCACGATCCGGTTCCGTCGCCGGGGCTTCGGCCGGTGCCATCGTTGCCACAGCCCTCAGATGCCGGGGAAATCCCAATGCCGCACCCGCCAGGGCCGTCGCGGCCTTGCTCATTTTCGACTCGTCTGCCGGTATCCTGACCGCGAGGGCGATTGCCATGTTCAGCTCCTGAAGCCTGATTGCCGTGGTTTGCAGGGCCAAGGCTATGGCGACGGAAGGCCGCCTGAAACTTCGGGAATCTACCTAAGGAAAGCTGCGCAACGGCCGAGTCAGGTGTTCAGTTCACCTGGACGCCGAGAGCCTGGCGAATGGCCGCCAGGAGGACCTTGTAAGTCACCGGCTTGTCGAGCACCGCCGAAGCCCCCGCGGCAATGGCGCGCGCCTCCAGGGTCGGGTCGTTGCGGCCCGTGTAGAGGACGACCGGTGTGGCGTCCCCCGCCGTCCGCAGCGCTTGCAACAGCTCGAGCCCATTCATGTTCGGCATATGCATGTCGACGAGCAGGCAGCCCCCTAGGAGGCCATCCCGAGTATCGAGATAGTTCTGAGCGGAGTTGAAATCGCGCGTCTGAAAGCGATGAGCCTCGAGCAGGGCTTTCAGCGAATCCCGCACCATGTCGTCGTCGTCGACGATGTAAACCGCTGGGCGTTGATCGCTATTCATGGAACGTTTGGAGTTCTCTCGGAGCGCAAATTGCACCCTCCCGCTGCAGGGTGGAGTCACGCAACCCGTAGCGCAACTCAGGGGAACTACTTAGGATTCCTCCCCGCCTGTGCCAATTCCCGCCGCGAGAGCGAGGCGCACAAGATGGGACAGGCTGCCGGCCTGCATTTTCTTCATCAGATTGGCGCGATGGATCTCGACGGTCCGAGGGCTGATCGTCAGTTCATAAGCAATGACCTTGTTGGGTCGGCCGATCACCAGGTGCTGGAGCACTTCAAGCTCGCGCGGCGTCAGCTGCGCCACGAGCTCGGCCGCCTTCACGGACTCCGCACCGGTCGTCGCAGTCGCCCCACTCCTGGCCAGCGCCTGGCGCACCGCATCGAGGATCGTGCGATTGTTGTATGGCTTCTCGATGAAGTCGATCGCACCGGCCTTCATCGCCCTGACCGCAAGCGGCACGTCGCCATGGCCGGTGACGACGACAATCGGAAGCGTCGAGCCCCGGGCCTTCAGGCGCTCGATCACACCGAGGCCATCGATCCCCGGCATGCGCAGATCCACGAGTGCGCAGCCGCAGAACTCAGGCTTGTAGGCAGCGAGGAACGCCTCACCGGACGCGTAGGCCTCGACGGCATGGCCCTTGGCCACCAAGAGCGCCGCCAGCGAGTCTCGGACGGCCTCGTCGTCGTCGACGATGAAGACGACGCCGGCCGGGATCACTGTTCATCCTCGTTGCCGTCCCGGCCGGCGAGCAACCGGAAGCGGAATATGGCGCCCCCGTCGGGGTTTGGCTCGCACCAGAGGCGCCCGCCATGGGCCTCGACGATGGTGCGGCTGACGGCAAGGCCGATGCCCATGCCGTCCTTCTTCGACGTCGCGAAGGGCTGGAACAGGCGCTCGGCCATCTCGGGCGCGATCCCGGGTCCGCTGTCCAGGATTGCGACTTCCTGGGCCGCCTCGCCATCGCCGGCGGTGCGGACGATGAGGATTCGCTTTTCGGCGTCGCGCAGCACATCGATGGCATTGCGCACCAGGTTGACCACGACCTGTTGGATCTGGGTCTTGTCGACCCGGATAGGTGCAAGAGAATCAGCTAACTCGAACTGGACCTGGATGCCCTCGGTCCCGGCGCCGATGGCCGCCAAGGTGGCCGCCTCCTGCACGATCTCGTTCAACTTCTCCATCGAGCGCTCGATCTCGCGCCTTTCGACGAAGGCGCGCAGGCGCCGGATGATCCGTCCCGCCCGCTCCGCCTGGCCGGCCGCCTTCTCCAGGAATTCGGTCACTCGCGGCGGCACTTCGATGCCGGAATCCGCCAGGACCTGGCGCGCCGCCTCGGAATAGTTCACCACCGCGGTCAGCGGCTGATTGAGCTCGTGAGCCAGCGTCGTCGCCATTTCTCCCATGGCGGAGATCCGCGCCACGTGCAGCAGCTCGCTTTGCACCTCGACCAGCCGCGCTTGCGTCTCCCGACGGGCCGTGACGTCGCGGACGAAGCCGGTGAACTGGCGATGGTCACCGACGTTCGCCTCGCCCACCGCGAGGTCCATGGCAAATGTCGTGCCGTCCTTGCGCCGGCCGGTCACGGTCCGGCCGATGCCGATTATCCGCCGCTCCCCGGTCCGACCGTAGCGTTCCAGATAGCCGTCGTGCCGGTCCCGATCCTGCGCGGGCATCAGCATCTTCACGTTCCGTCCCACCACCTCCGCCGCGGCGTAGCCGAAAATGCGCTCTGCGGCGGAACTGAAGGAGCGGACTGTCCCGTCGGGGTCCATGACGATCATGCCATCGGGCATTGCCTCCACGATGGAGCGGAGGTGCGCCTCGCCTTCCTTCAGCGCGGCCCGCGCGTTCTTGTTGGCGGTCACATCCTGGGTAATCCGGATCAGGCCCAGGATCTCGCCGGATTCGTCGCGGATCGGCCGTACGGTAAGCGAAACCTGCAGAATGGCGCCGTTCTTATGGCGCCGAACCGTCTCGTATCGCCTTATCCGCTCGCCCTGCATGGCCCGTTCCCGGACCGCCGCGGTGTCGTCGAGGTGGCCCGGAGCGGCCAGAAAGGACACAGGCCTGCCAAGAGCTTCCTCGGCGGCATAGCCGAAAACCCGCTCCGCTCCCCGGTTCCAGCCAGTGATTATGCCCTCGGTAGATTCGGCGATGATCGCGTCCTCGCTTGCGGCCAGGACCGCTGCCAGAATCGCCGCCGTCTCGCCATTTCTGGGCTTGCGCATGCCAGCAGTATTTGCAGTTACAGTTTCCGCGTCTTTCTTTTGGTACTCCGAATCGCCCATAGGACGCAATCGGAGCACGCACGTGGAATGCCTGAGCCAGCATTCGTTCCTCGACCTTGAGAATGCCTGGCAGAAGTCGACGTCCGGCGTGTCGAGCACAGGGACGCGAGACTGGCCCAGGTCCCGGGATGGGGCCAGAAGCAGCAGAATCCGGCGCTCTAGGGATCCAGAAGCGGGAGCAAGCTGTCTACTATAAACCGCGGGCCCCTTTTTAGGGAAGGACAGCCAGATCAGCGTGTTTCAGCGAGATACACCAACAGGACCGATATCTTCGTGATGCCGCGCCGATCCAGGGCAAATAGCCCCGCGATCACCCTTGGGCGCGTCTCTATGGAACGACTGTCAATTGCCCGCGAAGCGCACCTTGCGGGTGCGCCGTCGTGTGAATTCTGATGAACCAATGACCGCCCAGCAGGTCCGCCTCCTGGAAGGGCGCAATGATCGTCCAGTTGTGCAGCGGGCTTTGCACCGCCATGCCCGATGCGATCCAGATCTGGACGGGGGCCGTGTGATCGGTGGGCAGCGCCGGGCCATGGAAATGGACCATGATGACCTGGCTCTCAAGCCCGCTGTAGGTGATTGTCCAGGTCAGGGTCCGAGTCGTCTTGTCGTAGGTCACGTCGGCGTGGCCGCTGCCCGGCGAGCCCGACGGCGGCACCTCGTTGGCGCCGGCAAGTTCCGCCTTCAGCTTCACGATTTCATCGGCCGAAGCGAGTGGCGCGATAGCCAGCAGCGCCACGGCCGCGAGCACCGCCAACCAAGTCCGCCGCCGCGCGCGCTGCCCGCTTTCAATCGGTGCCATTGCTGATGTCTCCCTTTCGCGCGATGTTCCGCGCCCCTCAGAACGCTAACCAAGTGAACAGATAGAGCGTGTTCTCATCCGATGCGTTCGTGCCGGCGCCATCGAAATTCTGGCTCGCCCCGTCGAATTTCAGATAGGCCGTGTATTGAATTCCGAAACGAACGTTGACGAAGGGCTGCAGCCAGGAATCGTCCTTGCCGAAGGGCGTGTAGTCGACCTCGAAGACGAAGCCGTCGCTGTTCGGGCTGTTGTTGGCGCTTGAGCCGCTATAGAGATTGGCGTCGCTCGAGCCCCAGATGTTGAAGTACGCGACGCGGCCCGTCAGCATTTCCTGGTAGGTGTAGCTGCCGTTGACCCGGAACTCGTTGAGGGTATCCGAGCCGTTACTGGAATTACCCAGCGCAAAACTTGCATTCAGATCCTGGTTCTCATGAATGTAATTGGCGTCGGCGGTAAAAATATTGTCGTTCGTGGCCATGTACTGATAGGAAGCATCGAAGCCAAGATCCGTGATGTGGTCCGTGCCGTTGGTCTGCACCTGACCGGGATAAATATTGGCGACGAGGCCATAAGTCCCGAGAGAAATATAGTTGTAGCCCAGCTGCTGCTGCACATCGACGCGCCAGTACGGCGCAAAACCGTCGATCTCCTGCTCACCGCCCGGCATTTCGCCCAAAGAATTCTGAACCTTGTTGGGCAGCTCCGAATAGCCGCCGAATTCCATGTAAAGCAGGTTGTTCCACATCGTATAGGCTTCGCCGCCGATCACCTGCCCTGCCAGGCCCCCATCGATCAGCGGCGTGGCGGCCGGCGAATTGGCGACCCCCGAGCTCGTGAACGGATAGCCCCAGGCGGGAGTCGTGTTCCAGAGATCCTCGACCGTCGGGTTGTTGTTGATGGTCGCGCCATAGACAATGTCCTTGCCGAACAGGGTGCCCTGGTCGGCGAAGCGGATATCGGTATTGTCGAGGAGCAAGGTGTTGCCGATTCCGTCATAAGTGCCCTGGACCCAGGCGCCGATCTTGTCGGTGATGCGGCCCGCGTAGAAGAGGCCCGCTTGATCAAGGGCAAAATTGTTGTTGCTCTTGAAGTCGGTGGGCGGCGGGTTCTGGCCCTTGGAGGTGTTGGTGAAGGAGCCGATGACCATCAGATCGACGGGCGGCACTTTGGTCGGCACGTCGCCCCAGACATAGCCATTGAGCTTGAACTGGCGACCGAAGTCCGTGAGCTGGGGCCCGAAGGCGCCGATATGGCATTGCTGGCAGGAAGCGCCCGTCTGCTCCGCGAAGCTCGGCAGCGCCTCGGCGTTGTCTATCAACCCCATCACGGCAGCGAGTCCCAGGAGCAACCCGCCGCAAGACGCTCTCAGTCCGGAAATTCCCCACATGGCCCGATCCCCCTGGGTTTCCTCAACTGTAACTCTGCCCGACCGTGTCTCGCAGCCATGGCAGGGCCCGTAGCGATAATGTAATTCAGCGGAAAGACCCGGACTTTGATCTAAGTCAAAGAATGCCATCAAAAGACGGGCATATTGTCCGCCGCCGAGGGGCCATCGAATCGCTGGTATCCGAACAGAGGAGACGAACCGTGAGACATGCCAAGCTTGTTGCGGCAATGCTGATGCTTTCCTTCGCCTGGGCAGGCCAGGCGAGCGCCGCCGGCGACGCCACCAATGGGGCGACGCTTTTCAAGCAGAAATGCGGCCTTTGCCACAGCTCCCAGGCTGGCCAGAACCGGGTCGGTCCCTCTCTCTTCGGCGTCGTCGGGCGCAAGGCCGGGTCGGTCGGGAGCTATAACTACTCGGACGCCATGAAGAACTCCGGCTTGACCTGGGACGACGCGACTCTCGATTCCTACCTCGCGGGGCCGCGCGCCAAGGTTCCCGGAACCAAGATGACCTTCGCGGGATTCCCGAACGAGTCGGATCGCGCCGATGTCATCGCCTATTTAAACACGCTCAAGTAGGTCTTCCCGCCCGGGCCCGTTCGGCGATCTCACGCGGCGCAGAGCACGCCGCGCGGCGCCATCCGGGGCTTCTTGCCTTGCCGAGCGGCACGGTCCCGGGGCTGACGGCATTTCGCTCAAGAACCGGCGATAGGAAGCCGCCACCCCTGGTTCAGGTACGTCTCGGGACAGCCGTCTCGTCTCACGCAAGGTCGAGACGGGTGTGCATGACGGCGCTGCCTTCGGGGGAGGCCTCGATGCGGAACCCAAGATGCCGGCAGAAGTCCAGCATTGTCGCGTTCTCGGCAAGGACCTCGCCGAAGATCTGCTTCAGGCCCCGCTTGCCGGCATAGGCGATGAGGCGATGCATGAGCAGGCGGCCGATGCCCTGCCCGGCCATAGAATCCTCGACCACGATGGCGTATTCGGCCTGCTCCCCGTCGGGATCGGCGGCCAATCGGACGACCCCGTGAATGTCGGAAGGCCCGGCCGGACCCGGCTCGGCCAGCACGAAGGCCATCTGGCGATCATAGTCGATCTGGGAGAGCTGGGCCGCGAGCGCGTGGGACATCTGCTTCATCGCGGTGAAGAACCGCATGCGCACCGTTTCCGGCGACAGGCGGTCGAATAAGCGGATCAGAGCCGGCTCGTCCTCCGGCCGGATGGGACGCAAGCGCAGCACCGGCCCGTTTTCGATTCGGACATTCTCCTCGAGCTCTGCCGGGTAGGGACGGATCGCCAGCCTTTCGAGGCCTCGCTTTTCCGCCGTGAGCTTGATCCGCGCATCGAGAGCGAGAACGCCCGCGGGCCCGGCCAGCAGCGGATTGATGTCGACCTCGACCAGCTCAGGATTTTCGCAGACGAGCTGGGACAGCTTGACCAGGCTGAGGGCGACGGCGTCGAGATCGGCCGGCGGCCGGTCGCGATAGCCGCGCAGCAGGCGATAGACCCGGGTGCCGGCCATCATCTCCCGGGCCAGGGCCAGGTTCAGCGGCGGAAGCGCCAGGGTCCGGTCGGCGAACTGCTCCACCGCGATGCCGCCCTGGCCGAACAGCATTACCGGGCCGAACTGAAAATCCTCGCTCATTCCGAGGATCAGCTCGATCCCGCCCGGCATCTCGGCCATCGGCTCGATGGTGAAGCCCTCGATCCGCGCATCGGGCTTGGCGGACCTCACGCGGGCGAGCATGCGCTCGGCGGCGGCCGCAACGCCCGCCGCGCCGACGAGGCCGAGGGCGACGCCGCCGAAATCCGATTTGTGGCTGATGTCGGGCGACTGGATCTTGAGGGCAACCGCCCCGCCGAGCGCGGCGGCAGCGGCGCCCGCCGCGGCCGGATCGGCCGCCTTGCACTGAGCGAGCGCGGGAATGCCATAAGCCGCGATGACGGCGCGGGATTCGAATCCGGTCAGCAGCGTTCTGCCCTGGTCGAGGGCAGCGGCGATGGTCCGCCGGGCCATGGCGCGGTCGGGCTCGAAACTATCCGGGATCGAGGGCGGCGTCTCGGCGAGCTGGATCCGGCTTCGGCGCCAGCGGGCGAGATGCATGAATCCCCTGACGGCCTCTTCCGGCGTGTCGTAGGTGGGCACGCCGGCAGCCTCGAACAGGGCCCGGGCGCGCAGCGCGGTTGCCTCGCCGAGCCAGCTCGTCAGCATGCAACGGCCGGTGCGGCGATGAGCAGCCAGGATGGCTTCGGCGACGGCCACGCCGTCGGCGACGGCGGTGGGGCAATTGAGAACCAATACCGCGTCGATGGCGGGATCGGCGAAGAGGGCGTCGAGGGCCGTCCCGTAGCGCCTGGCGTCGGCGTCGCCGATGATGTCCACCGGATTCGCCCGCGACCACATCTTCGGCAAATGCGCGTCCAGCCTCGCCAGCGTTTCGGGCGAGATTTCCGCCAGATGCCCGCCCGCGTCGATCAGCGCGTCGGCGGCGAGAATGCCGATCCCCCCGCCATTGGTGAGGATGGCCAGGCGCTCGCCATTGGTCGGGCCCGCGCTGCCCAGGGTTTCGACGGCATCGAACAGCTCAATCAGGTCATAGACCCGCAGCACGCCCGCCCGGCGGAAGGCGGCATCATAGACCGCATCGGCACCGGCCAGCGCGCCGGTGTGGGAGATCACGGCTCTCGCCCCTTCCTCGTGTCGGCCAGCCTTGATGGCGATCACCGGCTTGCTGCGCGCCGCCACACGCGCCGCCGACATGAATTTGCGCGCGTTGCCGATGCTCTCGATATAGAGCAGCACCGCCTGGGTGTCCGGGTCGCCGGCGAGATAGTCCAGCATGTCGGCGAAATCCACGTCCAGCATCTCGCCCATGGACACCAGATGGGAGAAGCCGAGCCCGCGGGCGGCGGCCCAATCGATCACCGACGTGACGATCGCGCCGGACTGGGCAAGAAAGGCGATGCGGCCAGCCGGCGGCGAGAGATGGGCGAAGCCGGCGTTGAGGCCGATGGGCGGCACCAGAACGCCGACGCAGTTGGGCCCGAGAAGGCGCAGCAGATGGGGCTTCGCGGCGTCCAGCATCGCCTGCTTGAGGGCGCGTCCTTCGGGCCCACCAAAACCCGCGGAGATGACCACGGCCGCCCTGCAGCCCCGCGCGCCCAGCGCGGCGACCAGGCCGGGCAAGGTCGGCGCCGGAGTTGCGATCACGGCCAGGTCGGGCGCGTCCGGCAGGCTCGCGACGTCGGGAAAACAGGCGAGGCCCTCGAGCTCCCCATGCTTCGGATTGACCAGCATGACCCGGCCGCGAAAGCCAGCCGGCCCGTCGCGCGTGCCCAGGATGTTGCGGACCATGGTATAGCCGATACTGCCCGGCCGGTCGCTGGCACCGATGAGCGCCACCGATTTCGGGGCCAGCAGCCGATTGAGGTTGCGAACAGTCATGGCCCCGGGTTGTGCCCGCTGCCAAGCGCGTCCGCAAGCTACATCTCGGCGACAGGCTTGATTTGGATCAATGCTCCCGTCCCTGTCGAAAACCAGGTTCGGGCATATCGGTTATTCGTGCCGCCGGTGACGGGCCTGGTAGCGAACCCATCTAGGCACTGCGATGGAGCGGGTCAGCTGCCGCATCGAGTTCCGCCGCTTCGTCGTCTGCAAACAGGCGGGAGCGGGTCACGAAGCGAACGCCGTCGGCGGCCTCGATCGAAAAGCTGTCGCCGGCGCCCGTGGTGACGTCGATGGCGAGCTGACTGTAGGCCAGGTACTGATACTGCTCGGCACTGGCGTAGAATGGGCACCCTTCGAGCATTCCCAGCAGGACGTCCCGCGGCCCGACCTTGAAATCCTCCTGACGAAAGCACATCGGCGCAGTGCCTTCGCAACAGCCGCCCGACTGATGAAAAAGCAATGGACCGTGCTCCCGCTTCAAGTGTCGGATCAGGGCCAGGGCTGCCGGCGTGGCGACGACGCGAGGGGGCATGAGAGGTCTCGTCGAGCAGCCGGGGCGGATGTCGCTACATCCGCCCCGGCGACCATGATCGATCAGAACAGGCCAAGCGCGTTCGGGCTGTAGCTGACCAGGAGGTTCTTGGTCTGCTGGTAGTGATCGAGAATCATCTTGTGGGTCTCGCGCCCGAAGCCCGACTGCTTGTAGCCGCCGAACGCCGCATGCGCAGGATAGGCGTGATAGCAGTTGGTCCATACACGGCCTGCCTTGATCTCGCGGCCAACTCGATAGGTATTGTTCACGTTGCGCGACCACACGCCGGCGCCCAGGCCGTAAAGCGTGTCGTTGCCGATCTCGATCGCGTCTTCCAAAGTCTTGAACTTCGTCACCGACAGGACGGGGCCGAAGATTTCCTCTTGAAATATGCGCATCTTGTTATGGCCGACGAAGACGGTGGGTTTGACGTAGAACCCCTCACTCAGCCTGCCGGCGAGCTGGGCGCGCTCGCCACCCGTCACGCATTTGGCACCTTCCTGCTTGCCGATGTCGATGTAGTTCAGGATCTTCTCGAGCTGACCCTTGGAGCACTGGGCCCCCATCTGGGTCGTCGGGTCGAGCGGGTCTCCCACTTTGATCTTGGCGACGCGGGCGACCGCCTTCTCCACGAATTTGTCGAAGATCGATTCCTGCACCAGGGCGCGGGACGGACAGGTGCACACTTCGCCCTTGTTGAAGGCGAAGAGCGCAAAGCCCTCAAGCGCCTTGTCGAGGAAGGCGTCGTCCTCATCCATCACGTCGGCGAAGAAGATGTTGGGCGATTTGCCGCCCAGTTCCATGGTCTGCGGAATGATGGTCTCGGCGGCGTACTGCATGATCTGCCGGCCGGTCGTGGTTTCGCCGGTGAAGGATATCTTGGCGATGCGCGGGCTCCGCGCCAGAGGCGAGCCCACTTCCGAGCCGTGGCCAAATACGACGTTGAGCACGCCCGGCGGGAGGATATCGCCGGTCAGATCCATCACAACCGCGAGACTGAGGGGCGTGTCGGACGCCGGTTTGATCACGACGCAGTTGCCCGCGGCCAGTGCCGGCGCCAGCTTCCACGCCGCCATCAGCAGCGGGAAGTTCCAGGGAATGATCTGGCCGACGACGCCCATCGGCTCCTTGAAGTGATAGGCGATGGTGTCGTTGTCGATCTCGCCGATGGAACCTTCCTCGGCGCGAATGCAGCCGGCGAAATAGCGGAAATGATCGGCGGCCAGAGGCACGTCGGCATTCGTCGTCTCTCGAATCGGCTTGCCGTTGTCGCGAGTTTCCACTTGGGCGATGAATGCGAGATTGGCCTCGATCCTGTCGGCGATCTTGTTCAGCAACCGGGCGCGCTCCGCCGGTGCCGTGCGGCCCCAAGAATCCTTCGCCTTGTGGGCCGCATCGAGGGCAAGCTCGACGTCCTCGGCACCCGACCGCGCCACGTCAGCCAGCCTCTGCCCGTCGATCGGGCTGCTCGTAGTAAAATAGCGCCCCTTCACCGGTGCCACCCATGCGCCACCGATGAAATTGTCGTAGCGCGACCGCAGGCGGGTTTCCTTAGCGGTGGATGTATTCGGCTGGTCAAGCATGTGTCTCTCCGTGTGGTGTGAATCTGCTGCTGGGCGCAGGCACCGGAACATTGCGTGGCGGTGTTGTCCGCACTACCGCCGGTCTTCAACCTGACAACCCGGTAGACGCCCACCTCGACAAACATCCCAACATCAATCTTGAGGATGGGCTTTGACATGGATCAACGTCCTACCTCGCCGCATGTTTATTTTGGTCACCGGCAATGCCCCCTCGACAATGAGACGAACCGCGACCAAGCTCAGACGGTCGGAAGCCGGGCTTGGCATTGCCGGATCGGTGGACTACGGCGCGGCCCGGATCGAGGGTGCTCGATGCGTGCGATGATACCCTACGAAGCTCACAAGCCGTTGTGATCGGACGAACGAATGGCGCGTTCTGTCGGCAATCTGACACATCGGGATGGCGATGAATTCCCGGCAATCGCCGCGAAAGTCCCGATGCGGACGCGGACCGCGCCGGATTTACGGCCATGACGCAAAGGCCCGTGGACATTGGCGAGATCGTCAAATCACTCGGCGCCGATCGCAGCCGACTCATGGACATCGTCCAGGCGGTTCAGCACCGTCTTGGGCACCTGTCCGATGAAACCATCCAGGCTGTAGCGACAGGCCTTGGCATCCACGCGGTGGAGGTCGAGGACATGGTTTCCTTCTATGCGTTCCTCAGTCGGGAGCCAAAGGGCCGCTACCATATCCGGCTGTCCAAAACGCCGATTTCGATGATGAAGGGCGCGCTCGAAGTGGCGCAGGCCTTTTCCGAGGCGGCGGGAACCACGATGGGCAAGACATCGCCCGACGGCGAATTCACGCTCGAATGGGCGAGCGACATCGGCATGGCCGACCAGGAGCCGTCGGCCCTGATCAACGGCGGGGTCGTCACCGCGCTCACGCCCGCCGACGCCCGCAGCATTGTCACGGCGCTTCGCCAGAGCGCATCGATGCCGCAGACCCGCGTGGGTCCAAGCCTCGTGGAATCCGGCCCGATCGTCTTCCGGCCCGGGCAACCAGGAGATGGCGTGCGCGCCGCCCTTGCCCTCTCGCCCGAGGCGGTCATCCAGGCGATGACGAAGGCCAGGTTGCGCGGCCGCGGCGGCGCCGGGTTTCCCACCGGCCTCAAATGGAAACTATGCCGCCAATCGATCAGCGAGGCGCATCATGTCGTCTGCAATGCCGATGAGGGAGAGCCCGGCACCTTCAAGGACCGGGTACTGCTGACCGAAAATCCCGACCTGGTTTTCGACGGCATGGTCATCGCCGGCTATGCGTTGGGCGCGAAGCACGGGCTGGTCTATCTGCGCGGCGAATATGCCTATCTGTGGGACATGTTGCAGAAGGTGCTGCGGAACCGCCGCCACAGCAATCTGCTCGGCAACGGCATCTGCGGGCGCCAGGGCTTCGATTTCGACATCAGGATTCAGCTCGGTGCCGGCGCCTATATCTGCGGCGAGGAATCGTCCCTGATCGAGTCCCTCGAAGGCAAGCGCGGCGCTCCGCGCGACCGGCCGCCTTTCCCGACCGACCGCGGCTATAGGCAGCAGCCAACCGCAATCGACAACGTCGAAACCTTCGCCTGCGCCGCCCGGATCATGGAGCAGGACCCGGGCTGGTTCGCGGGCTATGGCACGCGTGAATCGACCGGCACCAAATTGCTGAGCGTTTCCGGCGACTGCCCGCGGCCGGGTGTCTACGAAGTTCCATTCGGCATCACGTTGAACGCGTTCCTGGACAAGGTGGGTGCGCCGGACGCAGCCTTCGTACAGGTCGGCGGCCCGTCCGGACAATGCGTCGCGCCCAAGGACTACGGCAGGATGATCGCCTATGAGGACCTGTCCACCGGCGGCTCCGTGATGGTCTTCGGCCCCGGCCGGGACGTGCTCGACGTCGCACTCCAGTTCAGCGAATTCTTCGTCGAGGAATCCTGCGGCTGGTGCACGCCGTGCCGGGTCGGCACCACGCTTCTCAAACAGAACCTGGAAAAGATCCTGGGCGATCGCGGCACGCTGGCGGACGTCGCGGAGATGGAATCGCTGGCCAACACCGTGACGCGGATGAGTCGCTGCGGTCTCGGCCAGACCGCTGCGAATCCGATCCTTACCACCATGCGCAACTTCCCCGAAGCCTACGAGGCCAAGCTGCGGCCGGATTCGTACCTGCCGCGCGTGACGCTTCGCGAAGCTCTGGCCGAAGCGGTCATCGTTCAGGGGCGGGAGCCTGAGGCCGAGAGGGACGAGCCATGAGCGAGGGAAAATTCACCTTCACCATCGATGGCATCGAAATCGAGGCCAGCACCGGCCAGACCATCATCGAGGCCTGCGACGCGGCGGGATTCTACATCCCGAGGCTGTGCCACCATCCGGATCTGGAGCCGGCCGGGCATTGCCGCGTCTGCACCTGCAAGATCGACGGCCGCCGCTCCAGCACCTGCACCATGCCCGCCGCACCGGGGATGGTGATCGAGAGCGAGACCCCGGAGCTCAAGGCCGATCGCCGGACCCTCATCGAAATGCTGTTCGTCGAGGGCAATCACTTCTGTCCGTCCTGCGAGATGAGCGGCAATTGCGAGCTGCAGGCACTCGGCTATCGCCTCGGCATGATCGCGCCGACGCTGCCTTATCAGTGGCCCGCGCGCGAGCTCGACGCGACGCATCCGGACATATTCATCGATCGCAACCGCTGCATCCTTTGCTCCCGCTGCATCCGCGCCTCGCGGATGGAAGACGGAAAGACCGTATTCGGGTTCGAGGGCCGCGGCATCGAGATGCGCTTGAACGTCAATGCCAGGTCCCTCGACGAAACGGCGATAGAGGCCGCCGACAAGGCCGTCCAGGTCTGCCCGGTCGGCTGCATCGTCATCAAGCGCACCGGCTACCGGACTCCCTATGGCAAACGGCGTTACGACCAGGCGCCGATCGGCGCCGATATCGAGGCCAGATACAAGGGCCGCAAGCAATGACAGGACATACCGCCCTGGCGAAACCGAAGCTGGCCACCTGCTCGCTTGCCGGCTGCTTCGGCTGCCACATGTCGCTCCTCGACATCGACGAGCGAATCGTCGAGCTGATCAATCTCGTCGATCTCGACAAATCGCCGCTCGACGACAAGAAGGCCTTCGATTCCGTCATCGATATCGGCCTGGTGGAAGGCGGCTGCGCCAACGAGCACAATGTCCGCGTTCTCAAGCAATTCCGCGAGCATTGTCGCATCCTCGTCTCGGTCGGCGCCTGCGCCATCAATGGCGGCATTCCAGCGATGCGCAACCTTGTCGGGCTGCGCGAGTGCCTGGAAGAAGCCTATCTCAAGGGACCGACGATCGAGGATGGCGGCATGATCCCGAACGACGAAGACCTGCCGCTCCTGCTCGACCGGGTCTATCCCTCCCATGAGATCGTGAAGATCGACTACTTCCTGCCCGGCTGTCCGCCATCGGCGGACGCGATCTGGGAAGCGCTGAAAGCCTTGCTGACGGGCAAGGAACCCAGCCTTCCCTATCGACTGTTCAAATACGAGTGACGGGCGGAGACCCACCATGACCAGCGTTCAGGCGAGCCAGGGACCGCGCAAGATCGTGATCGATCCGGTCACCCGCGTCGAAGGTCATGGCAAGGTTACCATTCGCCTCAACGAAGCCGGCGACGTGGAGGACGCGCGCTTTCATATCGTCGAGTTCCGGGGATTCGAACGGTTCATTCGCGGCCGCCTGTTCTGGGAGGTGCCGCTCATCATCCAGCGCCTGTGCGGCATCTGCCCGGTGAGCCATCATCTGGCGGCGGCAAAGGCGATGGATCAGGTGATCGGCGTCGACAGGGTCACGCCCACCGCCGAGACGATGCGCCGGCTGATGCATTACGGTCAGGTCCTGCAGTCGAACGCGCTCCACATCTTCCACCTGGCGTCGCCCGATCTGCTGTTCGGCTTCGACGCGCCGCCCGAACAACGCAATATCGTCAATGTGCTGAACCGGTTTCCCGAGATCGGCAAGTGGGCGATCTTCATCCGCAAATTCGGCCAGGAAGTCATCAAGGCCACGGGAGGGCGGAAGATCCATCCGACCAGCGCCATCCCTGGCGGCGTGAACCAGAATCTCGCCATCGAACTTCGCGACGCGCTGCGCGGGGAGATCGATCAGATCACCACCTGGTGCTGCGCCGCCCTCGAGCATCACAAGGCCTATGTCGAAGCGAACCAGACGCTCTACCGCGATTTTGCCAGCTTCGCATCAAGCTATCTCAGCCTCGTCGGCCCGGACGGGGTGATGGACCTGTATGACGGCCGGCTGCGCGCCATCGATGCCGCCGGAAAGACCATCTTCGACGGCGTGCGCCCCGCCGATTACCGGGACTATTTCATCGAGGAGGTCCGCCCCTGGACCTATCTGAAATTTCCCCATATCCGATCCCTCGGCCGGCAGGATGGCTGGTATCGCGTCGGGCCGCTGGCCCAGATCAATTGCTGCGCGTCGATCGACACGCCGCTGGCCGAAGCCGCCCGGCGCGACTTCATGGCCGGACATCAGGGCGGCCCGGTCCATGCCACGCTGGCCTATCACTGGGCGCGGCTGATCTGCCTTGTTCACTGCGCCGAGAAGATCAAGGAGCTTCTGTTCGACGACGACCTGCAGGGCACCGACCTGCTGGTGAAAGGCGAACGACGGTCGGAGGGGATCGCCTGCATCGAGGCTCCGCGCGGCACGCTTTTCCATCACTACACGGTCGATAAAAACGACCAGGTCACCAGCGCCAATCTCATCGTCTCCACCACCAGCAACAATGAGGCGATGAATCGCGCGGTGAAGAAAGTGGCGATGGATGACCTGTCGGGCCGGGAAATTACCGAAGCGCTTCTGAACCACGTCGAGGTCGCGATCCGCGCCTACGATCCTTGCCTGTCCTGCGCCACCCATGCCCTGGGCCAGATGCCGTTGATCGTGACCCTGGAGGATGCCGACGGGTCGATCATCGCGACGAGGACCAAGGAATGAATCGGCAGGTTTCGCCCCGGATCCTCGTGCTGGGCTACGGCAATCCGGGCCGCCAGGACGACGGGCTGGGCCCCGCGGCGGTCGCCCAAATCGAAAAGCTGGGATTGCCCGGTGTGACTGCCAGCGACGGTTACCAGCTCGTAATCGAGGATTCGGTGGAGATCGCCGCCCACGACGTCGTCTGGTTCGTGGATGCGGCGAGGACCGGCGCCGAACCTTATGAAGTGCACGCCCTTTCGCCCGCCCTCGACATCGCCTTCACCAGCCATCTGGTCAAGCCCGAGGTGCTGCTGGCGATCGCCAAACAGTACTACGGCAAATCGCCCGAAGCCCACCTGCTGGGCATTCGCGGCTATGAATTCGAGTTTCTGGAAGGACTGACAGTTCGGGCCCGCGGCAATCTGGCCCTGGCCATGGTCCTGTTGCGCGACCAACTGAGCGCTGTCCGGGAGGCGGTCGGATGAATATCGGCCTCGGCACCAGACGGAAGACGATCCTGCTGGTCGATGCCGACCCGCATGCGCGCGCGGTCCTGCGCAATGCCCTCGAGGCGGCCGGCTTCACGGTCGGCGAGGCGGCAAGCGCCCGGGAGGGAGAGCGCACCGCCATACGCGTCCAGCCGGACGCGATTCTGGCCGATCTGATGATGGACACCATCGACGCGGGCGGCGTGATAGCCGATCGGCTGAAGCAGCTGGGCAGCCAGATTCCCGTCTATATCGTGAGCACCGCCACCGACGCCTTGATTGGCGCCGTCGGCCTGCGCGAGATGGGCGTCTCCGGCGTGTTTCTCAAGCCCGGAGATCCGGCGGTCATCATCCAGACGCTCAACACGCGCCTGGGCGTGGCCTGAAAGGATGGATGGCGGGCCGATGCATGAGATCTCCATCGCCGAAAGCCTGGTTGAGCTGATCGAGGACGAGGCCCGCAGCCGGGGCTTTCAGCGGGTAAGACAGATCGGTGTGAAGATCGGCGCGCTGGGCCATGTCGAACCGGACGCGCTTCGTTTCTGCTTCGATGCGGTGAGCCACGGCACCATCGCGGAAGGCGCGCGCCTCAATCTAGAGGTCGTGACCGGCAAAGGCTGGTGTTCGAAATGCGTCCAGGCAGTGCCGATCGCCGATCGTTATGAGCTTTGCCCCAAATGCGGGCAGGCTCACGTGGAGCTGATCGCCGGCGATGAGCTTCGCCTGGCGGAGTTGGAGGTGGAGTGATGTGCGCGATCTGCGGCTGCGGCGCGGAGTCCGGCGAGATGAACCGCCCCCATTCCCACGATCACGAGCATCATGGGCATGGGCACGACCACCAGAACCGTCGAGGCGCGATCAATTTCGCCACCCCTCTCGCCGCTATCCATTTGCCGGGCATGAGCGAGGATCGGATCGTCCGGGTCGAGAGGGACATTCTGTCCAAGAACGATACCTTCGCCGGCGCCAATCGGTCCCGACTGACAAATGCGGGCGTTTTGGCCTTGAATTTTGTCTCGAGCCCGGGCTCCGGCAAGACCTCGCTCCTGGTGCGGGCGATCGCCGATCTGCGAGCCCGGTTCCCGATCGTGGTGATCGAGGGCGACCAGCAGACGTCGAACGATGCAGACAGGATCCGGGCGGCCGGCGCCCCTGCCATCCAGATCAACACCGGCAAGGGTTGCCATCTGGACGCGCATATGGTGGGCCACGCGCTCGACCAGGTGCCGCTCGCGGCCGGTGGCCTGCTCTTCATCGAGAATGTCGGCAATCTGGTCTGCCCCGCCGCATTCGATCTCGGGGAGGCGCACAAGGTCGTGGTGCTGTCGGTGACCGAGGGCGAGGACAAGCCGCTGAAGTATCCGGACATGTTCGCCGCCTCGGATCTCATGCTGCTGAACAAGGCGGATTTGCTGCCTTATCTTGATTTCGACCTGGACGCATGTGTCGGGTTTGCGCGCCGCATCAATCCGAGGATCGACATCCTGGCCGTGTCCGCCCGGACCGGCGAGGGAATGCCCGCCGTCTATGGTTGGATCGAAGACCGAGTTCTGGGCGCCAATCGGTGAGGCAAACCTGCGCCCAGCGACTGCGGGTCCGCGTCAGGGGCGCTGTCCAGGGCGTCGGCTTCCGGCCGTTCGTCCATGGCCTGGCGACCCGCTATGACTTGTCGGGCTATGTGCTGAACGACGGTGAGGGGGTGCTGCTCGAAGTCGAGGGCGATGGCGCGGACGCATTCGTCAAGGCGCTGGAGCGCGAGTCGCCGCCGCTGGCGCGCGTAGAGAACTTACATGTGACCGCCGTGCGGCCGACGGGCGGATATGGCTTCGAAATCCGCGATAGCGTGGCGAGCGTGGTGCGAACGCAGATCGTTCCGGATGCAGCGGTTTGCGATGCCTGTCTCCATGAGCTGTTCGACCCGGCCAGCCGCTTCTACCGCTACCCCTTCATTACCTGCACCCATTGCGGGCCGCGTTTCACCGTCACCCGCGAACTGCCCTATGACCGGCCGCAAACCTCGATGACGGGGTTCCCAATGTGCAAGGCCTGTGCCCGGGACTACCAGGACCCGGCGGGCCGGCGGTTCCATGCCGAAACCATCGCCTGTCCGGCCTGCGGACCGCGCCTCAGCCATTCCGTCGCAACGATCGCCGAGGCACTCCGCTCCGGTCAGATCGTTGCGTTGAAAGGCATCGGCGGCTTCCATTTGATGTGCGACGGCCGAAACGAGCGCGCGGTAGCAGAATTGCGGAGGCGCAAGCGGCGCGAGGCAAAGCCTTTCGCGATCATGGTGGCGGACGAGGCATCGGCCGAGCAGTTCGCCGCGCCCAGCCCTGCCGAACGCCGGCTTCTCACGCTTCGAGCAAGACCCATCGTGCTGATGCGCCGCGGCCAGGGTTTGGCGCCGTCCGTCGCCCCAGGGCTCGATCGCATCGGCGTCATGCTGCCTTACGCGCCCGTGCATCACCTTCTGTTCGCGGCCTTGCCGGATTGCCCTGCGCTGGTCGCCACCAGCGCCAATGCCGGCGGCGAGCCCCTGGCGATCGACAACGAGGAGGCCCAGCGCCGGCTCGCCGGCATCGCCGATCTCATCGTTATCCACGACAGGCCCATATTGGCTCGCGCCGACGACTCGGTGATGGCGTTCATCGACGGCGCTCCGGCTTACATCCGTCGCTCGCGCGGTTTCGTTCCCGAACCCATCGATCTGGGCGAAGACGGACCGGCCGTTCTTTGCCTCGGCGGCCATCTGAAGGCGACGTTGACGTTGACGCGGGGGCGGGAGGCCTTTGTCTCGCAGTACATCGGCGACCTGGACAATGCCGAAACGATCCGATTTTACGAGGACACGGCGCGGCGTCTGCTCGACATCCTGGATGTCGTGCCGGAGGCGGTTGCCTGCGATTGCCATCCGGACTTCCATTCCACGCGCTTCGCCGAGACCCTGGGTCTGCCAATCCTCCGGGTGCAGCATCATGCGGCACATCTCGCCTCGGTCGCGGCCGAACATCGCCTGACCGGACCGATCCTGGGCGTCGCACTCGATGGCTACGGCATGGGGGACGACGGCGAGGCCTGGGGCGGCGAACTCATGCTCGTCGAGTCCGCTCGCTGGCGGAGGCTTGGCCATTTGGCCCCCCTCGCCCTGCCGGGCGGCGACCGGGCCGCCCGCGAACCCTGGCGCATGGGCGTCGCCGCGCTGGCCGCGCTCGACCGGTTGCAGGAAGCGGCGCAGTTGTTTCCGGAACAGTCCCTCGCCGGTCCTCTTGCCCGCGCATTGCTCGGCCCAGTGACGACGGCGAGGACGAGCAGCATGGGCCGGCTGTTCGACGCGGCGGCGGGGCTGCTGGGAATGCGGCTGCATCAAAGCTACGAGGGACAGGCGGCGATGGAGATTGAGGCGCTCGTCCGCGAGCCGCGCGAATTGCCGGGAGGCTATCGGATCGAGCGTGGGATGCTGGACTTCCGTCCGTTGCTCGCGGCGCTGATCGAACTGCGCGGCGACCTCCCCGCTGGCGCCGAACTGTTTCATGGAACCGTCGTCGCCGGGCTTGCCGAATGGGTTGTTGCCGCGGCATCGGAGTTGGGCCTGACCAAGGTGGCGCTCGGCGGCGGTTGCTTCATGAACCGCGTTCTGGCCGAAGGACTGTCCTCGGCGCTTCGCGGGCGCGGATTGACGCCGCTCCTGCCGCGCGCCTTGCCGGCCAACGACGGCGGCCTGTCGCTGGGTCAGGCCGCCCTGGCGCGAGCCAGCCTCACGGCGCCTGACGGTGGCGCGTCTCTGGATCGAAAGGACGGACCATGTGCCTCGCCATTCCCGTTCGCGTGAACGAAATCCTGCCCGGCAGGATGGCGAACGTGACGCTGAGCGGCGTCTCGCTGGTGATCTCGACGGCCCTGGTGGACGGCATCCAGGCGGGCGACTACGTGATCGTCCATGTCGGCTATGCGCTGGCCCGAATCGACCCGGAAGAAGCCGAACGGACGCTTGCGCTGATGCGCGATGGCGGGATCGTCATACCCTCCGACGCGGTGGAGGCCGGGCATGAAATACATTGACGAGTATCGCGACGGCCAGGTCGCCCGCAGGATCGCAGCGCGTATCGCCGACGAGGCCAAGCCCGATGTCTCCTATCGGTTCATGGAGTTCTGCGGCGGCCATACCCATGCGATCTCGCGCTACGGGATCGCGGATTTGCTGCCCCCGAATGTCCGCATGATCCATGGCCCCGGCTGCCCGGTCTGCATCCTGCCCATCGGGCGCATGGACGCGGCGATCCGGCTCAGCCAGCGTCCCGAGGTTACGCTCTGCACCTATGGCGATCTGATGCGCGTGCCGGGCACGGACGGCACGTCTCTGCTCAAGGCCAAGGCCGCCGGCGCGGACATCCGCATGGTCTATTCGACACTCGATGCGATCCGCATCGCCGAGGCCGAGCCCGAGCGCGAGGTGGTGTTCTTCGCCATCGGATTTGAGACCACCACGCCGCCGACCGCACTCGCCATCCGGCTTGCCGCCGAGAGGCAGCTCGCCAATTTCTCCGTGTTCTGCAACCACGTCCTTACCCCACCGGCAATTCAGAACATCCTGGAAAGCCCCGCGACGAGCGAAGTCGACCCGGTGCTCATCGACGGCTTCGTCGGTCCCTCTCACGTCAGCACGATCATCGGCACCGCCCCGTTCGAGCATTTCTGCGAGGAATTCAAGAAGCCGGTCGTGGTCGCCGGTTTCGAGCCGCTGGACGTGATGCAGGCGATCCTGATGCTCGTGCGCCAGATCAACGAAGGCCGCCACGACGTCGAGAACCAATATGTCCGTGCGGTGACGCGCGATGGCAATAGAATCGCGCAAGGCGAGATCGCCAACGTCTTCGAGCTACGCGAGAGCTTCGAATGGCGCGGCCTCGGCTTCGTGCCCTATAGCGGACTGCGCATCAAAGAGGCTTATGCCGCCTTCGATGCCGAGCGGCGCTACGCCATCGGGGACATGCCGGGGCGCGACAATCCGGCCTGCGAGTGCGGCGCGATCCTGCGCGGCGTCAAGACTCCAACCCAGTGCAAATTGTTCGGCACCCTGTGCACACCCGACACGCCGATGGGTTCCTGCATGGTCTCGTCGGAAGGAGCCTGCGCCGCCCACTGGACCTATGGGCGCTTTCGCGATCGCGTGGCCGCGGGTTCATGACCCCGAAGACCTATCGCCGCCGCCTCGATCTCGACGCCGGCCGTGTCGATCTGTCTCACGGGTCGGGCGGCCGGGCGATGGCACAGTTGATCGCCGACATCTTTCATCGGGCGTTCGACAACGAATGGCTGCGGCGTGGCAATGATCAGGCTGCCTTCGATGTCGCCGCCGGCCGGATGGTGATGACGACCGACGGCTATGTCGTCTCGCCCCTGTTCTTCCCCGGCGGCGATATTGGCTCCTTGGCGATCCACGGCACCATCAACGACGTGGCCATGGCCGGCGCCCGGCCGCTCTATCTCTCGGCAGGCTTCATCATCGAGGAAGGCTTCCGGCTGTCGGACCTCAAACGCATCGCCGACAGCATGGGCGAGGCGGCGCGAAAGGCCGGCGTTCCCATCGTCACCGGCGACACGAAGGTCGTTGAGCGCGGCAAAGGCGACGGCGTGTTCATCTCGACCACCGGCATCGGCGTGGTTCCGCAGGGCCTCGATCTGTCGGCCGACAAGGCCATGCCGGGCGATCGCGTCATCCTGTCCGGGTCGATCGGCGATCACGGCGTCGCCATCATGTCGAAACGGCAGAATCTGACCTTCGATACCGACATCGTCTCGGACTCGGCGGCACTTCATACACTCGTCGCAACCATGGTCGAAGTCGGCGGACAATCGGTTCGCGTCATGCGCGATCCCACCCGGGGCGGGCTGGCGGCGGCGCTCAACGAACTGGCGCAACAGTCGCGCGTGGGTTTCCGCATCGCGGAGGAGTCGCTTCCGATCAAGCCGCAAGTGGCCGCCGCCTGCGAGCTGCTCGGCCTCGATCCCCTCAACGTCGCCAACGAGGGAAAGCTGATCGCCATCGTTGCTCCGGAAGCGGCCGATGCCCTGGTGAGCGCCATGCGCGCCCACCCGCTCGGGCGGGACGCGGCGATTATCGGCGAGGTGACCGCGGACGACCATCGCTTCGTGCAGATGACCACCGGCTTCGGCGGCGGTCGCATCGTCGACTGGCTGTCGGGCGAGCAGTTGCCGCGCATCTGCTGAGAGCGCCCCGCGCGCGATCGGGGCGCGGCTGGCTGTTGCCGTCGGAAACCAGTGAGGCCGGCGGTAGAGCTGACCCTGCTCCTCAGGCGCCGGCAGCCGCAGGGCCCCGGATGACCGGCGACAGCTGGCGCCACAGGCCGGCAAGCGAATGCTTGGTCAGGTCCTTCGGAACCTCATCCCGCAGGGAGGCTCTCACCCCTTCGGAGAGAAGGCCCCTCAACTCACCCAGGCTGCGTCGGGGCGCCACCAGCACCAGGGCTTCGAACTGGCGCTTGCGGCGCGCGCTTTCCAGGAACTCCGCGAGTTCGGCCGAGAATTTGTGCTTCTCGTTCTTATGGAAATCGTGGCGAGGCTCTATGGCATGCCTGACACCGCTGCGGGCCGAGGCAAAGCTGCGGCCAGGGCGGTCGCTCTTCAGATCGCGCTCATGCCCGTGGACTTCGGCCGAGACGAGATCGGGGATACCAGCCGTGGCGAGCCCGGGCCGTTCATGGTCAAGCGTGAAAAACCGTGCCCGCGCTCCATCGGCGACCACGATCCATAGGGTCTTGTTCTTTGCCATTGCCTGTTTCCCGATGAGGTTCCGTTGAGATGTGGACCAATATGCGCCGTTCAAGCCACGACCTTGTCCTTGCCCGCGCCCCGTGACGTCAGGCAAGGGCGTCCGGCAATCCGTCGCGTGGCGACCACGACGCGTGTGGATTAGAGGCTGCCAGCCGCGGCACAAGGCGACATTGATCTAAATCAGCCCCGCTTCATTATTTTTTATCGTCCCTCCGGCCCTTGACATGGGTCAATGCCGATCGACGCGGCACCGGCGATTGTTTGCAGCGTGACGCGGCCGAGGGCCGCCACAGTGCCATGAAGGAGAGATGCCATGATCCCCAGGCAGATGTCGGAAATCGTTCGCGACCAGAATCCGCTGACATTGCCGGAAACCACCACGGTGCAGCAGGCCTGCTGTTCCATGCGCGACCGGCGGGTGGGGGCGGTCCTCGTGACGGGCGCCTCGGGAGAGCTCGTTGGGATATTCACAGGCCGCGACGCCGTCTGCCGGGTGCTGGCAGAGGGGTTGAACCCAGGCTTGACCACGCTGGCGAACGCCATGACGAGCCAACCCGACGTGATGGCGCCCGGCAAGACCGCGATCGATGCCCTGAGGATGATGCAGGACGGGGGCTATCGGCATGTGCCGGTGGTCGAAGGCCGCAAGATCGTCGGCATCGTCTCGCGTGGCGATTTCCGGGGCCTGGAACAGGCGCGGCTGGACGACGAAACCGGCCTATGGGAACGCGTGTGAGCGCGACCGCACGGCTGTCCCCCGCAAACACCGAGGGGGCATCAACCCCTAGGAGAACCCCGCTGGCATCAGAGGACAAGCCGGACGCCGCCGCAGGGACCGGGCGTGGCGCAACTTCGGCCGCGTCATCGGTTGCCGAACCAAGGCTGGCCCCCCGCAGCCTGGACCGGTTGCTGCAATCGATGCTGGGTCGCCTGACGCTGGGCGTCTCTCCAGCCAGCGTCGGCCTCGCCTATTTCGATTGGGCGCTGCATATGGGGCTGGCACCCGGCAAGCAGCAGGAGCTGATGGAAAAGGCGATGCGCAAGACCGTGCGCTTCCTGCTTCATGCCGCCCAGGTCGGACGCGCTGGCGACGCGGTCCCGCCTTGCATCGAGCCTCTGCCCCAAGACCGGCGCTTTCTCGATCCGGAGTGGCGCCAGCCTCCCTTCAGCCTCATCTATCAGTGGTTCCTGCTCGGGCAGCAGTGGTTGCACAATGCCACCAGCGAAGTGAGCGGCGTATCGCAACATCACGAGCAGGTCGTCTCGTTCATAGGCCGCCAGCTGCTCGATGCCGTCTCGCCGTCGAATTTCATCGCCACCAATCCCGTGCTCCTGCGCCGCACCCTGGAATCCGCCGGCGGCAATCTGGTCCAGGGCTATCTCAACTGGCTGCAGGACTGGGAGCGCGCCATCGCCGGACGGCCGCCAACCGGCAGCGAAGCCTATCGGCCGGGCCAGGAAGTCGCGATCACGCCGGGGGAAGTGGTCTATCGCAACTCGCTCATGGAGCTGATCCAGTACAAGCCCACCACCGAGCTGGTGCAGGCCGAGCCGATCCTGATCCTGCCGGCCTGGATCATGAAGTACTACATCCTGGATCTCTCGGCGCACAATTCCCTGGTCAAGTTTCTGGTCGATCGCGGGCACACCGTATTCATGATTTCCTGGCACAATCCAGGCGTCGACGATCGGGACCTGGCGATCTCCGACTATGTCCAGCTCGGACCCATCGAGGCGATGCGCGCCATTTCCGCCATCGTCCCAGGCCAGAAGATCAACGCCGTCGGCTATTGCCTGGGCGGGACGCTGCTGGCCATCACGGCCGCGCTCCTGTCGCACAATGGCGACAACGCGCTCGGCAGCCTGACCTTGCTCGCGGCCCAGACCGATTTCACCGAGGCCGGGGAGCTCACCCTCTTCATCGACGAGAGCCAGCTTACCTATCTCGAGAACCTGATGTGGGACCAGGGCTATCTGGACACCAGGCAAATGGCGGGCGCGTTTCAGCTCCTGCGCTCGAACGACCTCATCTGGTCGCGCCTCGTGCGAGGCTATCTGATGGGGGAGCGCGAGACCATGAACGACCTCATGGCCTGGAACGCCGACGCCACGCGCATGCCCTATCGGATGCACAGCGAATATCTGCGGCGCCTGTTCCTCGACAATGACCTGGTCGAAGGCCGATACGAGATCCTGGGGCATAAGCTCGCCCTATCCGACATCCGCCTGCCGATCTTCGCCGTGGGCGCCGAGACCGATCACGTGGCGCCCTGGCGCTCGGTATACAAGATCCACCTTCAGGTGGAGGCCGATGTGTCCTTCCTGCTGACGAGTGGCGGGCATAATGCCGGCATCGTCAGCGAGCCCGGACATAGCGGCAGGCATTATCGCCTGGCCCGGCGGACGCGGGGCGACATGTATGTCGACCCCGACAGCTGGTTCGCCATGACTCCCCCGGTCGAGGGGTCCTGGTGGCCCGCCTGGGCCGAGTGGCTGGAAGCGAACGGATCCGGCAATGTCGCGCCCCCCTCCATGGGAGCGCCTGCGAAGGGCTTCCCGGCCTTGGAGCCGGCGCCCGGCCGCTACGTCCTGCAGCCGTGAGCCGCGCTCCCGCTCGGGCGGAATCTCATCCGCCCAAGCGGGTCGCCCTCGCGGTTCTCGTCGCCTTCTACTCCAGCGCCTGAATCGCCAGCGTCATCAGGCTAGATCGAAGCGATCGGCGTTCATCACCTTGACCCATGCGGACACGAAGTCGGCCACGAACTTCGTTTGGGCGTCGCCGGCGCCATAGACTTCGGCAAGGGCGCGCAGCTCGGCGTTCGAACCGAAGACGAGGTCGACACGGGTGCCGGTCCACTTGAGCTTGCCGCTCTTGCGGTCGTGTCCCTCGAACAGGTTCTCGTCCGAGGTCGCCTTCCATTCCGTGCCCATGTCCAGGAGGTTCACGAAGAAGTCGTTGGTGAGCGTCTCCGGCCGCTTGGTGAAGACGCCATGCTGCGTCTTGCCGTGGTTCGCGCCGAGCACGCGCAAGCCGCCGACGAGAACCGTCATCTCCGGCGCGGTCAGCGTCAGGAGCTGCGCCTTGTCGATCAGGAGCTCCTCCGCCGAGACGGCGTATCTGGCCTTGAGGTAGTTGCGAAAGCCGTCCGCGACCGGCTCGAGATGGGCAAAGGACTCCACATCAGTCTGTTCCTGTGAGGCGTCGGTGCGGCCCGGCGCGAAGGGAACGGTCACATCCTGCCCAGCCTTTTTCGCCGCCTGCTCGACGGCGGCTGACCCACCGAGGACGATCAGGTCGGCGAGAGAGACTTTCTTGCCGCCGCCCGCCGCGCCGTTGAACGCCTTCTGTATGCCCATGAGAGTATCGAGCACTTTGGCCAATTGGGCAGGCTGATTGACGGCCCAATCCTTCTGGGGGCTGAGACGGATGCGCGCCCCGTTCGCCCCGCCGCGCTTGTCGGAGCCGCGGAAGGTCGCCGCCGAGGCCCAGGCAGTCCCGACCAGCTCGGCGACGGAAAGTCCCGAAGCGAGGATCCTGGTCTTGAGATCCGCGATGTCCTTGGAGTCGATCAGCTTGTGATCGACGGCGGGGACGGGATCCTGCCAGATCAGCTCTTCCGTCGGGATTTCCGGGCCGAGATAGCGGGCGCGCGGGCCCATGTCGCGGTGGGTGAGCTTGAACCAGGCGCGGGCAAAAGCATCCGCGAAGGCATCCGGATTCTTGTGGAAGCGCCGCGAGATCTTTTCGTAGGCCGGGTCGACCCGCAAGGCGAGGTCAGTGGTCAGCATGGTCGGCGAACGTCGCTTCGCCGGGTCGTAGGCATCGGGAATGATGGCGTCGTCGCCCTTCGCTTTCCACTGATACGCACCCGCCGGGCTCTTGGTCAGCTCCCACTCGTAGCCGAACAGGTGCTCGAAGAAATCGTTGCTCCATTTCGTCGGCGTCCTGGTCCAGGTGACTTCCGGTCCGCCCGTGATCGCGTCCCTGCCCTTGCCGGTGCCGAACCCGCTCTTCCAGCCAAGGCCCATCTGCTCGATCGGAGCGGCTTCGGGTTCCGGGCCGACCAGCTTCGCGTCGCCGGCGCCATGGGTCTTGCCGAAGCTATGCCCGCCGGCGATGAGCGCGACCGTCTCCTCGTCGTTCATCGCCATGCGCGCGAAGGTCTCGCGAATATCCCTCGCCGCGGCGAGCGGATCCGGCTTGCCGTTCGGCCCTTCCGGATTCACGTAGATGAGGCCCATCTGCACGGCGGCCAGGGGATTCTCCAGCTGCCGGTCGCCGGTATAGCGCTTGTCGTCCAGCCAGGTCTCCTCTCTGCCCCAGTAGACGGATTCGTCAGGCTCCCACACATCGGCACGCCCGCCGCCGTAGCCGAAGGTCTTGAAGCCCATGGTTTCGAGCGCGACGTTGCCGGCGAGGATCAGGAGGTCGGCCCAAGAGAGCTTCCGGCCGTATTTCTGCTTGATCGGCCACAGGAGCCGGCGCGCCTTGTCGAGGTTCGCGTTGTCCGGCCAGGAATTGAGGGGCGCGAAGCGCTGCTGGCCGGCGCCCGCACCCCCGCGCCCGTCGCCGACGCGGTAGGTGCCTGCGCCGTGCCAGGCCATGCGGATGAAGAGCCCGCCGTAATGCCCGAAATCCGCCGGCCACCAATCCTGGCTGTCGGTCATCAGCCGGGCGAGGTCTGCCTTCACGGCCTTGAAATCGAGCTTCTTGAACTCTTTGGCGTAGTCGAAGGCCTCCCCCATGGGATTGGACCGGGGCGAATTCTGCCGGAGAATCCTGAGGTTCAGCTGCTTCGGCCACCAGTCGCCGATCGAGCGCATGCCGAGGCTGGTCGTCCCGCGCATGACCGGGCACTTGCCGACGCCCTTATCGCCAGTCTTCGCATCCATGGGAGGGGTTCCTTCTGGGACAATTGGAATAGTTCTAATCTATGCCGCCCATGTCTGCCGGTCAAGAGTTAAGAACGATTCTGAAGAAGGAAAACTCACGAGGCCGGAGAAGCTGGCCCCGTCTCTACTGAAAACCGGATTCGCATGCGACGAAGATGCCGCGGCAGGCGAATCGATTGTTCCTACATGAAGCGGTTCACGGATTCCGCCAGCAGCCGATATCGCACCTGGATCGAGTTCAAATCCCGGAAATAGTTGACCAGATCCCCCCAGGGATCGTTCAGCCGGTTCACCGCGGCGAGGAAGGCAACCACGCCCCCGATATTGAGCTGATCCGTGTACACGTACCAGCCGCCCACCATCAGAATGCCGACGATCTGGCCATGGGTGCACAGGTTCATCAGAAAGTTCATGGAATATTTGAATCTGAAGATCCCCATGCCCAGTTTGAAGACCTTTTCCACGCGCAGTACCGACTCATCCAAAGACAAGTCAGCGTTGTCGCGTGCCGCAACCACGTCCGCGCTCACCTCGCGCAGCAAGGCGACGCGGCGCTTGGTGCGCCAATTGACGGCGCCCTGCATCATGGGCACGAAGACCAGTTGCGGAACGAAAAAAACGAAGGCGACGACCGCGATTCCCAGCTGCACGTGAACCATATAGGCGAGCAGGCACAACACCACTCCGCCTTGCAGCAACGGCTCCGAGATGCTCTCGCTGACAAAGGCGCCGATCGGCTCGACTTCCGACACGAGCATGGAAAGCTCCGTGCCGACCGTCTCCGGCGCTGGCGCCTTGGCGACCGACGTGTCGGTGACTGCCAATACCCTGTTGCGGAGGTTCCGGGTGGCACGCTCGCTGACCCAGCCGCGATAGACGTTAAGCACAAGCTTCGTCCCGCCCTGAATGAGGACGGCGCCGACATAAACAACGCCAAGTACAATAGTCAGTTTGAAACCTCTGTGCTTGGTCACAGCGTCGACAATGCGACGCGTGAGTTCGAGTGGCACAAATTCCAGAAGAAAGACCGAGACCGCGAGGATAGCAAGAAACAACTGATGCAATCCGCCGTCCTCGAGAGCATAGCGAAGGAGGTTCTCCGGCAGTTTCCCCCAATCTGGCGCGCCGGTTATGGATTTCCCCCACCCGGGCTTCTCCGGCTTCGCGGCGCTGTTGTTGTCGCTCATAGTCATTATAGCGTGGCCTCCTAAAAGCTGCAGAAGGCCAGATGACGGATCACCGGACGAAGGCCTCCTGCCTCTGCAAGACTCGCACTACCCGCCGGCGATGGTCAAATCCATGACAGTCGCCTCACCGGGGCGACCGTGCGACCCGCAGGCTCGGCGCATGGTGCATCGAGGCAGAGGCTCAGGCAGGAGCCGATGAGTTCGAAGAAACTTACCGCGGCGCCGAGATCTGCGCCGGATTCAGGCTGCTCGCCGGCCGCAGCAGACTTCGTTGGCCATGAACAGGCCCTGGTCGAAGATCAGGGCGGATGACACCGTCAATCCAGCGATTTCTTGAACCGGGCGATGCTGATGGAAAGCAGCGCGATGCCAAGCAGGGCCATGCCCAGCATCTGGGGCCAGAGCGCATCCAGGCCGACGCCCTTCAGGAACGTCGCGCGGATGACGACGAGATAGTAGCGCAAGGGATCGAGATAGGTCAGCCACTGCAAGGGTTGCGGCATGCTGGCGATGGGAAAGCTGAAGCCCGAGAGGGTGAACATCGGATTGAGCACGAAAAAATTGGAGGCGAAGGCCTGCTGCTGGGTCTTGCAAAGAGTCGATATGAGCAAACCGAGACCAAGCGTGCTGAGCAGGAAGAGGGAGGTGCCGAGCAACAGGACCAGAGGATTGCCGACGAAGGGAATTCGAAACCACACAGTGCCGAAGACGGCGACCAGGATCACTTCCGCCAGGCCGATGACGAAGAACGGCAAGGTCTTGCCCAGGATGAATTCCGAAGGGCGGATGGGCGTCACCATGATCTGTTCCAAAGTGCCTGCCTCGCGCTCGCGCACGATGGCCGAGGCAGTGAGGCTGACGACCACCACCATGGTGAGCGTGCCGATGACGCCGGGCACGAAGAACCACCGGCCGTTGAGGTCGGCGTTGTACCAAGGTCGCGGCTCGAGATTGACCTGGACGGCCGCCCAACTTTCGTTCTGGGCGGCCGGCCGGATGAGCTCCGTCGCGTAGTCCTTCGAGTACCGGGCCACGATCACGTTCAGATAGCCGAGGGAAATCAGCGCCGTGTTCGAGTTCGTGCCGTCCAGGATCACCTGCAGGGGTGCCGATTGCCCTTTGCGCAGCAGCGCTGCGAAGCCGGGGTGGATGACGATGGCAAGCGCCGCGTCACTGCGGTCGATGGCATGCTTGACCTCCGCCTCGCTGCCGGCGATGCCGACGATGTGGAAGCGGTCGGTGAAGGAGAACCGCGACACCAGGTCCCGGCTCTCCTGGCTTTGGTCCCGGTCGAGCACAATGGTCGGCACATGGTACACCTCGAAGGTGGCCGCGTAGCCGAACACGAGCATCTGCACGATGGGCGGTACGATCAGGCGGAAGCGCGCCCATTTGTCGCGCTTCAGCTGCAGGAACTCCTTCACCACGATGCGCAGGATGCGTTCGAACATCGCGGGGCTAATCCAGCCGCTTGCGAAAGGCGCGTGCCGCCAGGACGGCGACGATCGCGGCATAGGCGACCATGGCCAGACTCGGCGCCCACAGATCGATGATCCCCGAGCCCTTGAGGAACACGGCCTTCAGAATGGTGACGTAGTAGCGGGCAAAGACGAGATAGGTGACCGCCTGCACCGCCGGCGGCATCTGGTCGATGGGAAAGGCATAGCCCGAGAGCAAGGTGGTCGGAAGCAGGGTGACGAGCAGCCCGATCTGCGCCGCGCCCACCTGGCTGTGGATCATGGTCGAGATCAGGTAGCCAATGCCAAGAACGACCACCAGGAAGAGCGAGGTGCCGAAAAACAGAGTTAGAAGCGTGCCGCGGAACGGCACCTGGAACCAGAAGACGGCGAAACCGAGACAGAACACGGCGTCGAGAAGGCCGATGGCGAAATAGGGCGCGAGCTTGCCCAGCATCAGCTCCATGGGCGTCACCGGGGTCGAGACCAGCAACTCCATCGTGCCGCGCTCCCATTCTCGGGCGATGGTGAGCGAGGTCAGCTGCGCGCCCACCAGCGCCATGACCAGGGCCACTACGCCGGGGATGATGAAGTTCCGGCTCTCGAGATCCTCGTTGAACCAGACCCTGGATTCCACGGCGACGGGTTGGGCCGTCTGTGTCGGATTCCCGGCCATTCCCAGGGACTGGATCTGGAGGTCGTTGGAGAAGCCGGCGACCACGGCCTGGGCATATCCGATGGCAATGTTGGCGGTGTTGTCGTCGGTCGCGTCGACCAGGGCCTGGACCGTGCTCGAGCCGCTGTCGTTGAGGCGTTCGCTCAGGTCCGGGGGGATGACGATGGCGAGGCGGCAGTTTCCGCGGTCAAGCGCGCGCGTGACGTCGCGGTAGTTGTCGAAGGAGGCCACGATGGCGAAATACTGGGAGGCCTGGAACCGCTTCACCAGCGCCAGGCTCTTCTGGCTTCCTTCCCGGTCGAAGACGCAGATCGGCAGGTGCTTCACGTCGAGGCTGACCCCGTAGCCGAGCAGGATCATCTGCATGAATGGCATGAGAAGCGCGATCAGCAGGCTGCGCGGATCGCGCCAGATCTGCAGCATCTCCTTCACCGCTATCGCCTTGAGGCGCCGCGGTCTCATGCGCCGACGTTCTCCGTGCCGTGCCCGCCGCCCACCATCTGGACGAAAATGTCCTCAAGCGTGGGCTCGATCGGCTCGAGCCGCGTGACGGTGACGCCGCGGCTGGCGAGAAAGGACGGAATGTCCGACGAGGCGGCGCCACCGCCGCCGACCAGAACGTGGATCGAATTGCCGAATACCGCCGCATCGCGCACGCCGGGCGCCTGCTCCAGCGCCACGATCGCCGCGCCAACCGGCTCGCATTCCAGCAGCAACAGGTCGCCTCCCAGCTTGCGCCGCTTCAGCTCTCCGGGACGGGCCAAGGCGATCAGGCGGCCCCGGTCGATGAGCGCGATGCGGTTGCAGTACTCGGCCTCATCCATGTAGTGGGTGGAGACCAGCACCGTGACGCCATCAGCGGCCAGCGCGGCGATCAGGTCCCAGAAGCGCCGGCGGGATTCGGGATCGACGCCGGAGGTCGGCTCGTCCAGGAACAGGATGGGAGGGCGATGCAGAATCGCGCAGCCGAGCGCCAGGCGCTGCTTCCAGCCACCCGCAAGCGTGGCCACCAGGGCGTCTTCCCGGCCCGAAAGCCCGGCCATTTCCACGGCGTACCGCGTGCGCCCGGCAAGCTCGGCCCGCGGGACCCGGTAGATCCCGCCAAAGAACCGCAAATTCTCCGCCACGCTGAGATCGCCATAGAGGGAGAACTTCTGTGACATGTAGCCGATGTGCTCCCGGACCCCTTCGGGATCCCGGGCGACATCGATGCCGGCGACGAGCGCGCGGCCTTCGCTCGGGCGCAGGAGGCCGCACAGCATGCGGATGGTGGTGGACTTGCCGGCGCCATTCGGGCCGATGAAGCCGACGATCTCGCCTCGCTCGATGCGAAAGCTCACATGGTCGACGGCGGTGAAGGCGCCGAAGCGCTTCACCAGACCGTCGGCGACGATCGGTGCGTCGGCCTCCGGCAAAGGACCGATCATTGGGGCTTATCCCCGCTGCTCAGCAGGGAAATGAACAGATCCTCGATGCTCGGCTCCGTCGGTTGAATTCCCTCGAAGGCAATCTCGCCAAGCTCGAGAGCACGGCGCAGTTCCGGCAGGCGGCGGGCGCCGTCGTCGACCGCGACATGAACCCCGTCGCCGACGAGAAGAACACTGGCGACGCCATCGAGAGTCGCCACCCGGTCGCGCACGTCCCGCGGCCGAGCCGAGGAAATCTTGAGGAGCGCGCCGGGCATGAGCGCCTTGAGGCGGCGCGGCGTGTCGCAGTACTTGACCCGCCCCTGATGCAGCAGGGCAAGACGCGTGCAACGCTCCGCCTCGTCGAGATAGGCCGTCGAGATGAGGATGGTGACGCCACTCTCCCGCAGGGAATAGAGAATGCGCCAGAAGTCCCGCCGGGACACGGGATCCACCCCCGTCGTGGGTTCGTCCAGCAGCAGCACCTTCGGCGTGTGGATGAGGGCGCAGATGAGGCCGAGCTTCTGCTTCATGCCGCCCGAGAGCTGCCCGGCGAGGCGGCGCCGAAAGGCCTCCATGCCGGAGGCCGCGAGGAGCGGGCCCACCCTTTCCTGACGCGTCCGGGGCGGCACCTCGAACAGATCGGCGAAGAAGCGGATATTCTCGTCGACTGTCAGATCCTCGTAGAGTCCGAAGCGCTGGGGCATGTAGCTGAGATGCCGCTTGGCACGCTCCGGATCGCCCACCACGTCGACGCCGTCGATGACGATGCGACCGGCGTCCGGCTGCATGACGCCCGCGAGGGACCGCATGACCGTGGTCTTGCCGGCGCCGTCAGGCCCGACCAGCCCGAAGATCTCGCCCCGCTCGACCGTGAAACTCAGGTCTTCGACCGCGATCGTGGCGGCAAATCGCTTGCTGAGGCCCTGAACCTCGATTTGCGGGCCGGGGCCGCCGTTCATGGCGCCGAGAGCTCGATTTCCGCGTCCGCAGGCACCCCCGGCACAAGTCCATGGTCGGGGTTGTCGATGTCGATCTTGATTCGATAGACCAGGGTCACGCGCTCGGCATGAGTCTCCACGGTCTTGGGCGTGAACTCCGCATTGGAGGATATGAACGACACACGGGCGTGGAAGGTCTTTCCCGGCAGGCTGTCGGTGGTCACCGTGGCCGAAGCGCCGTAGTGAACCCGTGCAATATCCGTCTCGTTGACGTAGGCACGGAGCCATACATGGTCGAGATCGGCGATGGTGACGATCGGCGTTCCGGGCATGGCGATCTCGCCCAGCTCCGCCTGGCGGACGACGATCACTCCGTCAAAGGGTGCGGTGAGCGTGGCGTAGCCGAGCACGATCCGAGCCATGCCGACCGATGCCTCTGCACTCGCGATATTGGCCATTGCCAGCTCTATATTGCGCTGGGCCGCCAGCACGAGCGCCTCGTCGCGGTTGAGGCTTGACTGCGACTGCTTCAGTCCCGTCGCCGCCTGGTCGCGCGCCTGGGTCGTGGCATTGCCGCGCTGCCAGAGAGTCTCGTAGCGCTGGAAGTCGAGCGACTTCATATCGAGATCGGCCTGGTCGCTGGCAAGAACCTTCTGCACGACCACGAGGTTTTGCCGGGAAATATCGAGCTGGCGCCTTTGCACCTCCAGCGAAGCCTCGGCGATCACCAGCTGCTGCCGGTAGTCGGCATCATCCAGCCGTGCCACCACGGACCCCGCCTTGACCCATTTGCCCTCGTCGAAAGGGAGGTCCACGATGCGGGACTGGACTGTCTTGAACGCTAAAACGCTTTCATGCGCCTCGACATCCCCAGACACCAACAGCGAATTTGTCGGCTTGGCGATGCCGAGCCAATTCCGCCAATTGGCCGACCACTCCGGGGCGCTGATGCCGACCAGCGCGACAACGGCAACCAGCAGGATGATGGCGTGCCGACGATTCATCGAAGTGGCTCGCCGATGCTGGACCACACTATGACGCTCGCGATTGACGCCGCTTCGTTGTTTGCCCTACGCCTTGCCATGAAATCTCCAACGCTCATGCGCAGACTAATCCGCAGGTTCGGCGCAGGGAAGTTGAACCGGAGCAATGTTTCCGCTCATGAGCTATTGGTCGATGCACCGGGAGATCTTGCGCTCGCTGCTGGATGGTCAGGGAACGATGACCACCATGCACGAGGCCAGGCTCACGAGCGCCGCGCCGACACGCGAGGCCGCATGATCGGCACGGCCTGCGCCTTCGGATCCGTCAATGGGGACCAGGTTGCGCTTCATCAGTGATCCTCGACCGCGAAAGCCATCGAGAAAGCATACCGGCCTGAGCCGGCATTTCACTGATCCAGGTCAATAAGTGACCAGAGGTTCGGTCAGGCGCTGACCCTGCCCATCTTACTCACCAGCAGCAGCACCAAGTTGCGCGCCTGCTGATGCGCCTTCCTTGAGTCTCTCGAGCCAAATCCGCAGGCGCCAGTGCCCCGAATTTGTGCAGCGGATGCCTCGACCTCGCCGGACCTATGAATGCGGCTCGTTGCGTCCGCTGTGTCCGAGGCATCAGTCATACCTTCGTCCAATAGATTTGGGCCTGGCTCGGCGGCACGATGGGGTTGCGGGCGTGGCAAAAGAGATGCGCCACTTCCACGAAGGGCACTCAGGAAACTCAAGACGGTTGCCGACCAGTTCCCCGAAACGATGACTCCCGCAAGGCGTCAAACGGGTCTACGGCGTCCCCCGCATTGAGGATCCCGTACGGATCCGCCGGCCCAAGGCAGACGAGGTTCAGCATGCGGCGTGCTCTCACCGGCTTCGTCTTCGCCAGCGTCGCAGCGCTGAGCGGCTGCTCCGAGGGGATTCTCGATCCCAAGGGGCCGATCGGGGCGGCGGAACGGCTTCTGACGATCGATTCGACGGCCATCATGCTCGTGGTCGTCGTGCCTGTGATCCTGGCGACCCTGGCTTTTGCCTGGTGGTACCGGTCGTCGAACGAGCGCGCCAACCGCAGCACATCGGAAAACTATGAAGGGCGACTGGAGTTCGTCACCTGGTCGATCCCGGTCCTGATCGTGATTCTCCTGAGCGGAGTCATCTGGATCAGTTCCCACGACCTCGATCCCCGCGCGCCCATTCCGGCGAAAGCCGCACCGCTGAGGGTCGATGTCGTCGCGCTCGATTGGAAGTGGCTGTTCATCTACCCCGATCAGAATATTGCCTCGGTCAACGAGCTGGTATTCCCCGCGGGAACTCCGGTCAGCTTCCAACTCACTTCGGCGACGGTGATGAACGCCTTCTTCATCCCGCAGCTGGGGAGCCAGATCTACGCCATGGGCGGGATGGCGACGCATCTCAACCTCCTGGCGGACGCGCCGGGCGAATATCCCGGATTCTCCTCCATGCTCAGCGGCAACGGGTTCTCCGACATGCGGTTCATCGCCAAGGCCGTGCCCGCGGTGGATTTCGCCGCCTGGGTCAAGACGGTGCAGGCCGCGGGGTCGCCGCTCGATGCCGCGGGCTATGCCGCACTGGCCAAGCCGAGCACGAACCTGCAGCCGATCACCTACCCCTCGGTCGAAGCGAACCTGTTCCAGCAGATCATCGACCAGACAACCTCCGGCGCCGGCCAGGCGCCGGCCGGCGCGGCTTGCTGTCAGCCTGCCCAGCCGGCCGGAAGCTGGCTGCTGGGCAGGCTCACCTGGGCGGCGATCCCCTTCCACGAGCCCATCGCGCTGTTCACCGGCGTGGCCGTGGCCGCCATCATTCTTGCCGTGCTCGCCCTCGTCACGGTCAAGGGCTGGTGGGCCTATCTGTGGGGTGAATGGCTGACCAGCGTCGACCACAAGCGCATCGGCGTGATGTATGTGGCGATGGGGCTCCTCATGCTGGTCCGCGGCTTCGCCGATGCGATCATGATGCGCACGCAGCAGGCAATCGCCATTGGGGATGCACAGGGGTACCTGCCTCCCGATCACTACTACCAGATCATCTCGGCCCACGGCGTGATCATGATCTTCTTCGTGGCGATGCCGCTCGTCATCGGGCTGATGAATTTCGTGGTGCCCTTGCAGCTCGGCGTGCGCGACGTCGCCTTTCCCCGGCTGAACTCGGTGAGCTTCTGGCTGACGGCCTCGGGCGTGCTGCTGGTCAACATGTCGCTTGTCATCGGCAACTTCGCGCGCGCCAGCTGGTGGAACTACCCGCCGCTCTCCGAGATCGCCTATTCCCCCGACGTGGGCGTCGACTATTACCTCTGGTCGCTGCAGATCTCCGGCGTCGGCACGCTCCTCACGGGCGTGAATTTCGTCACCACCATCCTCAAGTTGCGGGCACCGGGCATGACGTATTTCCGCATGCCGGTGTTCTGCTGGACCGCCCTGGCCACGAACATGATGATCGTCGCGGTCTTCCCGATCCTGACCGCGACCTTCATGATGCTGCTGCTCGACCGCTATCTCGGCATGCATTTCTTTACCAACGATGGCGGCGGCAATCCGATGATGTACGTCAGCCTGTTCTGGGCATGGGGTCATCCCGAAGTCTACATTCTCGTTCTGCCCGCGTTCGGCGTGTACTCGGAGGTCATCGCGACCTTCTCCGGCAAGGGCCTGTTCAGCTATCGCTCCATGGTTCTGGCGACGCTCGGGATCTGCGTCCTCTCCCTCATGGTCTGGCTGCATCACTTCTTCACCATGGGAGCCGGCGCGGACGTCAATGCCTTCTTCGGCATCATGTCGTCCATCATCGCCGTGCCCACCGGCGTCAAGATCTTCAACTGGCTTTTCACCATGTATCGCGGTCGGGTGGTGTTCACGACCCCGGTCCTCTATACCGTCGGCTTCATGATCACCTTCGTCATCGGCGGCTTGACCGGCGTGCTGCTGGCGGTGCCACCGGTCGACTTCGTGCTCCACAATAGCGCCTTCCTGGTCGCCCATTTCCACAACGTCATCATCGGCGGCGTCCTCTTCGGCGCGCTGGCCGGCTATAATTACTGGTTCCCGAAGGTGTTCGGCTTCACCCTCGACGACCGGCTGGGCAAGGCCAGCTTCTGGTGCTGGTTCGCCGGCTTCTATCTCGCCTTCACGCCGCTCTACGTGCTCGGGCTGATGGGCATGACCCGGCGGCTCCAGCACATCGCCGATCCCACCTGGCGGCCATGGCTCCTGGTGGCGGAGCTCGGCGCCGTCGTCATCCTGTGCGGTATTCTCTGCCAGGTCGCGCAGCTCTATGTCAGCATCCGCACCCGCGAGCGCCGGCGCGATCTCACCGGCGATCCATGGAACGGGCGCACGCTCGAATGGGCAACCTCCTCGCCGCCGCCAGCCTACAATTTCGCGACGCTGCCCCAAGTGCAGTCGATCGACGCCTTCTGGGACATGAAGCATCGCGGCATCAGCCCGATCGCAACTGTTTATGAACCCATAGAGATGCCGCGCAACAGCCCGGTGGGGTTCATCGTGGCATTCTTTGCCGTCATCATCGGCTTCGCCCTCATCTGGCACATCTGGTGGATGACGATCCTCGGCCTGCTCGCCGCTGCCATCACGGCCTTGGTCTCCGGCTGGAGCGATGATCGCGAACGCGAGATCCCGGCCGCCGAGGTCGCGAAGCTCGAGCGGGCCCGTTTGGGCCAGGTGCAGTCCGCATGACCGACGCCGCCATCGACACCCGTCCAGCCGAGGTTCCATCCGCACTCGTCCGCGGGAGCGGCGGCGGCGGGCCGGCACCAAAGCGCATCGTCGTCGCCTATGGCTTCTGGATCTTCATCCTGGGCGACATGGTCATGTTCGCCGGGTTTTTCGCGGCCTTCGCGGTCTTGGCGGGGAACAAAGCCGGCGGACCGACCGGGCCGCAGTTGTTCAACCTGCACAATGTTTTTATCGAGACGATGTGCCTGTTGCTGTCGAGCTATACCTGTGGGCTCGGGGCCTTGTCGGCGGAGCGGCGCCAGCCGGCTCTGTTCTTCCTCTTCGCCGCCCTCACCTTCGTTCTCGGCTGCGCCTTTCTCTTCATCGAGTGCACGGAGTTTGCCGGCATGGTCGCGCGGGGCGCCGGGCCCTCGCGCAGCGCGTTCCTGTCGAGCTTCTTCACTTTGGTGGGCACGCACGGCGCCCACGTCACCTGCGGGCTGATCTGGCTCCTCTATCTGGTCGCCCAGGTCATGGTCAAAGGCTTGCGGGCGCCCGTCCTCCGGCGCCTGTTGTGCTGGAGCCTGTTCTGGCACGCGCTCGACATCGTCTGGGTCGGGGTGATGACTTTGGTTTACCTCATGGGAGTCGCGTGATGGACGGTCCCGAGAGCAGCGTCTTCGACGACCGCACGCCGGGCGTGGAAGAACATGAGCCCACGGCGAGTTACCTCTCCTACTCGGTGGGGCTCGGACTGGCGATCCTGGCGACCATCGGTTCTTTTGTCGTGTCGCAGACCAATCTGCTGTGGCCGCCGGGCATTCCCGTTGGCCTCGTGGTGCTCGCCATCGCCCAGATCGGCGTTCACCTCGTCTTCTTCCTGCATCTGGGGAGCGGATCCGACAACACCAACAATATTCTGGCTCTCGCCTTCGGCGTGCTGATCGTGTTCCTCGTGATCGGCGGCTCAATCTGGATCATCGACAATCTCAACGCGAACACCATGCCTATGAGCCAAATGCAGATGTGACAGGGATTGCGCGGGCGGAAGCGGGACGGAAGTTCGTGGTGGTGAACTGGAAAATCGACCGCATTCCCCGCCGATCGGGCAAGTCATGGACGGCACCGCCGCTGGTAATTTGCTGTCCGGCGTTTTGCTCGCCCGCATCCTGGTCGGCGATGAGCGAGTTGTGCCCCAAGACCCGCGTTCATGCCTGCGACTATTGCCCGGGCGGCCGCAACGTCGGCGTGCCCGAACGGCCGGCATGACTCCCCACCCGGACCTGCTGTATGGGCGGGACAAAGGTAGGCGCACCCTGCGCGGACAGTAAGCCATGATCTTCCAGGACTGGAGCGCGTGAAGGCTCCTGATGGCCAGCGTGGTTCGCCTGACCCGACTAGCAATCTTGTGTGCAGGCGCCGCCTCCGGTCCTGAGTGTGCCGGACAAGGGCCTGCCGATCCTGAGAAACGCGCCCGGCACCTATGCGATGGAAACGTGGCCCTCTTGGGCCGGAAACCGCCTTCCTCAATGTTGACATGGGTCAATGCTTGTTGTGCTCGTCCAGTTAGCTTGCCGAGCACTGATGGCTATGCGGGGAGCGCGGCACCGCGCCCGCGACAACACCCGACAGCATGCCATCGAGGAGCCATGTCGACCCACGCTGCAACCAGCGCTTCTCCGACCGTCGCTCGTCTGCTGACGCTGCTGGCGCTCGCGGCGGCCCTGCCCATGTTGGTTTTGGCCGCTTTCCTGGTCGTGCGCAATTCGCAAGCTCAACGCGAAGCTTATCTGCTTCAACTTCAGGCAACGACCCGGGCCGTTTCGTCCGCCGTCGACGGCAAAATCAAGCAAGAGCTGGCGATCCTCCGGACGCTCAGCGCCACACGGGCGTTTCGCAATCACGAGTGGAGCGCCTTCTACAACATCGCCGTGGGGGCGATCACGGATGAACCCGACGCGCGGCTCGCGGTTCTAGACCCGTCAGGGCAAATCATTGCATCGACCCTTGTCCCCTATGGAACGAGCCTGCCGATGTCCGCCGTGCCCGACGTCATCCGCCGGGTCGCCGAGGCCAAGCAAATCTACGTCTCCGATCTCTTCGTCGGCGCCGTGTCCAAATCCTACGTGCTCTATTGCTACCTTCCCGCGATCGAGAACGGGGCAACGGCCTATGTTCTGGCGCTGGGCATCACGCCCGACCGGATCTCCGGATTGCTGGGCGGAAATGCTTTTCCGGAGGGCGTCACCGGAGTGGTGGCCGACCGGACGGGCACGATCATCGCCCGCACGTTGAACGAAGGGCGGTTCCGGGGCCGACAGGTCGTGCCCGACTTCCTGGCGGCAATGCGCAGAGCCGCGGAAGGCGAGTATGAGGTCCGAACCCTCGACGGAACGCCCGTCCGGGGCTATTTCGTCAAGTCGGCGCTGACCGGCTGGACCACGGCGATCGGCGCTGACCAGGCAGCATTCAATGCCCCGCTTTGGCGTTCCCTCGCGCAGCTGGGCGGCGGTGGCGCGGCCCTCCTCTTGCTCAGCCTTCTGCTGACCACCTACAGCGCCGGCCGCATTGCGGGACCTGTAGCCAAACTCGCCTCTATTGCCGATTCCCTCGGCCGGGGAGAAGCGCCGCCGCCCCAGCGTCTGGCCCTGAGGGAAGCAGAAGCGATCGCCGGACGGATGACGCTCGCGGCCGAGGCGCTGAAGCGCCTGCATGCCGAGCGGGAGAGCCTGCTTGCGTCACTGGAGCGGCGAGTCGATGAGCGCACCCGCGAGCTGGCCGTCAGCGAGGCGCGGTATCGCTCCCTCGCCGCCTACGCCCGCAGCCTTCTCGAGGCAAGCCTCGATCCACTGGTCACGATCAGTCCGGATGGCAAGGTCACCGACGTGAACAAGGCGACCGAGGACGCGACCGGGTATCCCCGCGCGCAACTTATTGGCACCGATTTCACCGGCTATTTCACCGAGCCGGAGAAGGCGCAAGCCGGTTATCGCGAGGCCTTCGCCAAAGAGCAGATTGCCGACTTTCCGCTCGAGCTGTGCCATCGGTCGGGCGCCGTCATGGACGTTCTCTACAATGCCAGCGTCTATCGCGACGAGAAGGGCGCTGTCGCCGGCGTCTTCGCCGCGGCGCGCAACGTCACCGCCCGCAAGCGCGCGGAGGAGGCGCGGGCACGGGCGTCGCGATCGCTGGCGATGGTAAATGCGTGCAACAACGTCGTGATTCACGCTACCGACGAGGTCCGTCTGCTGGCGGACGTATGCCGGGAGATCGTCCAGATTGGCGGCTACAAGCTCGCCTGGGTGGGTTATGCCCAGGACGACCCGGCAAAATCCGTTCGGCCCATGGCCCACGCTGGACGCGACCGCGACTACGTCGATCACGTCAATGCAAGCTGGGCGGACAATGAGCTTGGGCGCGGGCCGACCGGCACTGCCATCCGCACCGGCAAAATCGCCATCGCCCGGGACACCGGAACCGATGTCAATTTCGGACCTTGGCGCAAGCGCGCCACCGAGAAGGGCTATCGGTCTTCGGTGACGATGCCTCTCAAAACCGAAGGTGAGACCTACGGAGCGCTCATGGTCTATTCGGGCGAGCCCGACGCATTCGATGCCGAAGAAATTCGTCTCCTCGGCGAGCTTGCCGACGATCTTGCCTATGCGACAGCGGCCTTGCGGACCAAACTTGCGCAGCAAGCGGCAGAGCAGGAATTGCGGCGCGCTTCCCTTTACGCCCGCAGCCTTCTGGAGGCGAGCCTCGACCCGCTGGTTACTATCAGTGCGGAAGGCAAGATTACCGATGTCAACAAGGCGACGGAAGATGCAACAGGCCGATCGAGGGACCAGCTGATCGGGACGGACTTCGCCGATTACTTCACGGAACAGGACAAGGCACGGGAAGGCTATAGGAAAGTCCTGTCTGCCGGCTCTGTGACCGACTACCCGCTGGCCATCCGTCATTCCTGCGGCAAGGTCACCGATGTCCTTTACAACGCCAACATCTATCACGATCCGGCGGGTGCCAGGGCCGGTGTCTTCGCGGCAGCCCGCGACATCACGGAGCGGAAGCGGGCGGAAGAGGCGGTCCTCACGCTCAACACCCAGCTGGAGCAGCGCGTGCGCGACCGTACGGCCCAACTCGAGGCAGCGAACCAGGAATTGGAGGCGTTTTCGTATTCCGTCTCGCACGATCTGCGAACCCCGCTTAGAGCCATCGACGGGTTCTCCCGCATCCTGGTGGAGGACTATGGGAGCAAACTGGATGATGAAGGCAGGCGAATCGTCGGGGTCGTGCGGGATTCGACTACCAAGATGGCCCGTTTGATCGACGATATCCTTGCCTTCTCCCGCACCGGCCGGCAGCAAATGACTTCAGCCGAAGTCCACATGAGCGCGCTCATCCGATCCGTGCTGGAGGGGCTGAAGCCAGCCACGACGGGCCGCAAGCTCAAGTTCGAGATCAGCTCAATGCCCGATATCCGAGGCGACGGTCCCATGCTCCAGCGCGTATGGGCAAACCTCATCGACAACGCCATCAAATTCACCGGCCCCACTCCCGAAGGCACTATCGAGGTTGGTGGCAGGATCGAAGGGCCGGAAGCGGTCTATTTCGTCAAGGACAACGGCGTCGGCTTTGACATGCAGTATGTCGACAAGCTGTTCGGGGTGTTCCAGCGATTGCATGGGCCCGAAGAGTTCCCCGGAACGGGAATCGGCCTTGCCATCGTCAAGCGGATCGTCGCGCGACACGGCGGGCGCGTCTGGGCCGAGGGCAAGCTAAACGAGGGCGCCATATTCTACTTTGCGCTGCCTATGAAGGAGAAGGGCAATGCCTGATCCAACCACCGTCGTCGACATCCTGCTGGTCGAGGATAACCCGACCGATGCCGAGTTGTGCATCCGTGCCCTGAAAAAGCACAGCCTCGCCAATAACCTCATTTGGCTGAAGGACGGCGAGGAGGCGCTTGAGTTTCTCTTTGCCACCGGCAGGCATAAGGCACGAGGGATTGAGAACCGGCCCAAGGTCGTGCTGCTGGATCTGCGTCTGCCGAAGGTTGATGGTCTGGAGGTGCTGCGGAAAGTCAAAGCAGACGAGCGCACGAGGATCATCCCAATCGTTGTGCTGACTTCATCGAAAGAAGATCGGGACGTGGCAGAGAGCTACAAACTGGGGGTGAACAGCTTCATCAGCAAGCCGGTGGGATTCGAGGAGTTTGCGGACGTCGTCGGCCGCCTGGGGCTTTATTGGCTCGTGGTCAACCGTCCTCCGGACAGCCCGGGATAGGCGTGGACATGGCCGACACAGAGAACGGCCTAAGAGTCCTCATTCTCGAGGATGAGCCGACCGACGCGGAGCTGGTCGAGCGCAGCCTCCGGGAGAATGGAATCGTAATCCGATCGCGGCGAGTCGACCGACGCGAGACGTTTCTACAGGCGCTGGAGGAGTTCAGGCCTGAGATTGTTCTCTGCGACTTCAAGCTTCCGGATTTCGATGGCCTGACAGCGGTCAAGCTGGTTCGCCAGCGGGACCCCGATCTTCCCGTGATCATGGTAACCGGGGTTCTTGGAGACGAAGCCACGGCCGAGCTGGTCAAGGCCGGAGCCACCGACTACGTCCTCAAGGACAGGCTGGCCCGGTTGCCCCATGCCGTGCGGCAGGCCCTGTCGCAACGAGAAGAAGCACGGCAGCGGCAGTCGGCCGAGGGCAAGTTTTCCGCAATCTTCAATCTGGTGAACGATGGGATATTCGTATCCGACGCCAGCGTGGGGAAATTCATCGACGTCAACAAAGCGGGCTGCGCGATGTTCGGCTACAGCCGCAGCGAACTCATTGGCAGCGGCATCGGAACTCTGTCTTCGGGCGTCCCGCCATATACGCAAGAAGGCGCCCAATCGTGGTTCGAAAGGGCGCGGTCCGGATTGCCACAGGTTCTTGAATGGCGATGCAAGGCGAAGGATGGGCGGCTCTTCTGGGCGGAGATTTCTCTCAGTTGCCAGCCGTTCGGAGATCTGCTCGTCGGACTGGCCTCCTTCAGGGACATCACCGCACGCAAGCAAGCGGTAGCGGCGTTGAGTGAATCCCGGCGGCTGATCGAAGGTATTCTCAACACGATAACCGTGCGGGTGTTCTGGAAGGACAGGAAGCTCTGCTACCTCGGCTGCAACGCCGTGTTCGCGCGCGATGCCGGGTTTGCCGATCCTAAGGACGTCGTCGGGAAAGACGATTACCAGATGGGGTGGCGCGATCAGGCGGAATTGTACCAGAGCGATGATCGTCTGGTCATCGAGAGCGGCCGCCCGAAGCTTTTGATCGAGGAGCCACAAACGACGCCGGATGGCAAAACCATCACGCTTCTCACGAGCAAGGTGCCCCTTCGAGGTCCAGATGGGGAGATCATCGGCTTGCTCGGAACCTACATGGACATCACCGAGTACAAGCGTGCCGAAGCGGCTCGGCAAGAAAGCGAGGAGCGGTACCGCGGCCTTTTCGAGGCAACCCGCGACGCCATTTTTACTTTGGAACCGCCTTCGTCGCGTTTCACCAGCGCGAATCCGGCCGCCGTGAAGATGTTCGGAGCAAAGAATGAGGCGGCGCTTCTGGCGCTTACGCCCTGGGAGCTTTCGCCAGAACGGCAACCGGACGGGCGTGCGTCCGACGAGAAATCCAGGCAGATGATCGAAACCGCCCGGCGCGAGGGCTCCCACCTGTTTGAATGGACACACCGTCGGGTGGACGGTGCGGCGTTTCCGGCCGACGTCCTCCTGACCCGGACGACGAAAGAGGGACGAGAGAGAATATATGCCACGGTCCGCGATATTTCCGAACGCAAGCATGCCGAAGAAGGGTTGCGCAATGCGGGAATCATCATCGACAACAGTTCCACCGTGCTGTACCGGACCGCTCTGAATGGCCGCGAGAAGATTACCTATATATCGGCCAATGTCGCGAATTTCGGTTATCGGGCGGAGGAGTTGATCGGCAAGGACATCACTGCGCTGGTGCATCCAGACGATGTCGGCCGGGCGCAGAGCATCACCGCAGAACTGGCCAGGTCGGGTGCAAATCAAGGCATAGCCGAGTATCGCGTGCGCGCCGGAAACGGAACCTATCTCTGGGTGGAAGACCGGTCGAGATTACTTAGAGGCCCTGACGGTGTTGTGCGCGAAAGCGAGGGCGTGCTGATCGACATCACGGCGAGAAAGGCCGCGGAGGAGACCCGGGCGCAACTCGCGGCGGTCGTCGAGTCCTCGCGCAGCTCGATCATAGGCGGCGACAGAGACGGCATCTGCACGACATGGAATCTCGGCGCCGAACGGGTCTACGGATACAGTGCCCAGGAGATGATCGGCCGGCCAATCGCCACTCTGGTTCCGGCAGAACGGCAAGGTGAACTGCGCGACCAAATCGCTCTCGTGGTTTCGGGGGGCGATGTCATCAATTTCGAGACGGTCCGCATCCGCAAGGACGGCCGGGCGATCGACGTTTCCGAGACAATTTCGCCGATCCGGGACGCCTCCGGTAACATTGTCGGCGCCTCCGCCATCGTCATGGATATAGGCGAGCGGAAGAACGCCGAACGGGCCCTGGCGAGAACGACACTAGCCCTTCGGACGCTTAGCCAGGCGAACGAGGCTTTAGTCCGCGCTTCGAGCCCCGATGACCTCTTCCACTCGATTTGTCGGGTCATCGTGGAGGTCGGGGGGTATCACACGGCCTGGATCGGGCTTGCCGATCCCGGCCCCGGGAAGATCGTCCGCCCGGTTGCCCGCGCTGGAAAGGCCGCGCGCGTCTTCGACCAGGTGACTGTGACCTGGGGTGACGACGAGTACGGACGGGGAACCGTCGGCACCGCCATCAGAACCGGCCAGCCGCAGTCGAGCCCCGACATGCTGCATGATCCTCGGTTTGCTCCCTGGAAAGGGGTGATTGCCGAGTTCGGCTTCACATCGGACCTTGCGCTCCCGATCAAGGAAGATTCGCGTGTGATCGGGACTTTGACAATCTACTCGCAAGACCACGATGCCTTTGGTCCCGAGGAGTTGCATCTTCTGTCTGAGCTGGCGAATGACATCTCCTTCGGCCTTGCCTCGCTCAAGGCGCGTGTGGGCCGGGAAACGGCGCTGCGTCGGCTGGAGCGGGCCATGGAAGAGACAGTGCAGGTCATCGCCACCACGGTCGAAATGCGCGATGCCTACACCGCGGGCCATCAGCGCCGCGTCGCCATCATCTCGGAGGCCATAGCCAACGAGATGGGGCTGTCAAAAGACAAAGTTCACGGCCTGCGCCTGGCCAGCACCCTCCACGATGTCGGCAAGATCAACATACCCGCGGATATCCTGAGCAAGCCAGGCAGGCTATCCCGATTGGAATACGAGTTGATCAAGACGCACCCGCAGACCGGTTATGACATCCTTAAGCCGGTCGAGTTCCCGTGGCCCATCGCAGAAATGGTCCTCCAGCATCACGAAAGGCTCAATGGCTCCGGTTATCCCAATGGACTCAAGGGCGATGCCATTTTGCTCGAGGCTCGGATTATTGCTGTAGCGGACGTACTCGAGGCCATGATTTCCCACCGACCTTATCGACCCGCCCTGGGTGTCGATTTGGCCCTAGCCGAGATACAGCAGGGCAGCGGGAAACTTTACGATCCGGCCGTCGTCGATGCCTGCGTGAAAGTAATCCGAAGCGGCAAGGTGAAGTTCGACTCATGACAGCTCTGTGCAGGTCAGAACCCATGCGAGCCACAGGCGTTGCCAGACCTGAACAATGGTAGATCGCGGGTCTGCGCTTCATCTCGCGGCGCAGGGATTGCCGTGGTGCGCCCTGGCACGGGGACGACTTGGTCCCCTTGGGTGAGGTAACCGGGGTGGCAACAAGGCAAGCAACTATTCGCCCCGGCGATAGCCTTTCGGGGGATCAAGAACCTGGTCGCTCTCGGAGCCAGAGTCGTTTGAAGGATCAATAACAAGAACTGCCGTGACCCGCCTGTTCTGTGTCGCTTTCGCCATGGCAGCCGTCCAACGAGCCGAGGCAAGCTTCACGCACCGGCGACGGCGACCGGGCGGCGCGCCGGCACAATCTGGCTGTGGAGAGCATTCAGCGCGGCGATATAGATCTCGGAGAATGTCGGGAAGGGCTGGATGGTGTCGCGCAGCACATCGAGCGGCACCCGGGCACGGATCGCGAGGGTGGCCTGCTGCAGCCACTCGCCGGCTTCGGGGCCGAGCGCATAGGCACCTGTCAGCCTTTCGCCGTCGCTGAGCAGGGTCATGAAGCCGTTCGCCTGGGCGTAGGCGCGCGTGTAGGTGGCGGTCTTCGCCACATCCGATATGGGCACGGTCGCGCTGAAACGGCCCTCGGCCACGCCGACCGAGGCCGCCTGCGGATCGGTGTAGGTCACCCGTGGCACGGCCTCATAGTTGGCCTCGCGCGGCTCGCCGAGGATGTTGGCCGCGACAACCCGCCCCTGATACTTGCCTACATGGGTCAGCTGCCAGATGCCGTTGACGTCGCCGATCGCCCATAGGCCTTCGCCAGCGCTGAGGCGCGCGTCGACCGGGATCCCGCGGTCCCCGGCTTGAATCCCGACGGTCTCCAGGCCGAGCCCGCGGACGCGCGGACGCCGGCCGGTGGCGACGAGCAGCCGGTCGCCGGTCACCGTCCGGCCGTCGTCGAGCTCCAGAGCGTAGTTCGCGCCCTGGCGCCGCGCGGCGGTTGCGTGCACCCCGAGGGCGAGCTCGACACCGTCGCGGCGCAAGACCGCGGTAAGCGCCTCTCCGAGTGGCCGCGGTTCGCGGGGCAGCACATGTGCCTTGCCCCCGACGAGAACTACCTCGCCGCCAAGGCGACGAACGGCTTGCGCCATTTCGACGCCGACCGGCCCGCCTCCGAGCACGAGCAGGCGCCGGGGAACGGCCTTCATGCCGGTCGCCTCGCGATTGGTCCAAAGACCCTCGAGGGCGGCGAGGCCCGGCACCGGAGGAATGATCGGCTCCGATCCGGTCGCCAGGACCACATGCCTGGTGGCGTGGGGAAGGCCATCGACCTCGACCACGCCCGGCCCAGCCAGGCGCCCGCGGCCGCGAAGCAGGTCGATGCCATTCTGGGCGAGCCAACGCTGCTGGCCGGCGTCGGAATAGTTCGAGACCATGAAGTCGCGCCAGGCGAGGGCTGCCTCGATGTTCACCTCCGCCGTGGCCGCCGCGTCTCTCGCGCCGTGCGCCGCCTCCCCCGGGCGCAGCAGCGTCTTGGACGGGATGCAGGCCCAGTAGGAGCACTCGCCGCCGACCAGTTCGCGCTCGACGAGCGCGACACGCAGGCCGCCCGCCGCCAGCGCGCCGGCGCAATGCTCGCCGGGCGAGCCGCCGCCGATGACGATGACGTCGTAGCCGCCGTTCATGACGGCAGCGCCTTGCCTGCCTGCTCCCGGACGATGTGCTCGGCATACCAGTCCGGCCAGTTCGCGTCCGGCCCACCGGTCCGCTTCTCGTGCTCGCCGTGCGCTGCCGCGGCACGGCGCAGAGCGGCCGCAAGCTCGACCGACGAAGTGAATGTCGTGACCTTCGCGTCCACCCGCCCCGGCAGCCGCCGGGTGACCTCCTGCATCAGCCAGCCGTTGCCGTCCGGATCGCTGAACCTGGCAAATGAGCTGTAGCTTTGTCGCGCGGGATCGGGGCCGCTCTTGTCCCCTTCCCCCGGCGCGCGGTGGAATACGTCGGTCACCGCGACACCGTGACCGATGAGCTCGGCGCGCGCCGCCTCGATGTCGGACACCACGAGATAGAGCCCTTGCACGGACCCCGGCACGGCCGAGGTGACACCCTTGCCGAAATGAATCGAGCATGGCGAGCCCGGCGGGGTGTATTGCACGACCCGAAATTCATTGCCGCGGGCGAAGTCGGCATCGAGCCTCCAGCCCAGGCCGCCGTAAAAGCCCTTGGCACGCTCGATGTCCGCGACAGGAATGACGACGACCTCGAGCTTCATGTCGACCATGCGCGCGCTCGGAGTCCCGATTGCGGCCTTGCTGCGCAGCTGAGTATCGCTCATGTCGAATTCCTCTGGTTGTTGGCACCCCGCCGATGCGGGCACATGCCCGAGCATGCCAGCGCAACGTCTCAGGTCAATGACACCAAAGAATTGGAAATCACGTCTTGCTTACGGCCCGGCATAGTCGTCAACAGGGCGGATATACTGGCCAATCGACCCACACCCAGCTGTTGAGGATTTCACATGCGGTCAGACATCGTTCCGGGGGCTGTGTTCCCCGACTATGAGCTTTCCGATCACACCGCCAAGCGCCGGAAGCTCTCCGAACTGCAAGGACAGGATCCGATGGTTCTCGTCCTCGGCCGGGGAGGTTTCTGCCCCAAGGACCGCCGGCAGGCCGAAGGGCTGGTTCAGCTCCATCGCGAACTCGAGGTCGGCTATTGCCGGCTGGTCACGATCACCACAGACAGTCTGATCGAGACCAATGAGTACCGCAGCGGCGTTGGAGCCCACTGGCCTTTTCTCTCCGACGCGCGGCGCACGGTGCAACGGGATCTCGACATTGCCGAATACACCGATCCCCTGCACAACCCCATGATCCCGCACGTGATCACGCTTGAGCCCGGCCTTGTCATTTACAGGATCTACAACGGCTATTGGTTCTTCGGCAGGCCCACGCCGGAAGAGCTTCGCCAGGACCTTCGCGCCATTACCAAGAAATGCCGGCCGGACTGGGACATCACGACTCCCGAACTCAAGACGGCGTGGGAGCAAGGGCGCAAGGAACTCTTCTATCCGTATGGCAAGACCTACGCCCAGACGCTCGGCGAACAGGATTGAGCCGGACGCTCCGCGGGACCAGGGCCTGGCGGTGGGCGCGGCGCGCCTGACGCGTTCAGCGCCGCCCTCCTGCGAACGTATATCGATACGATGGTCCAATAGAGCCTCCCCCGGCGCCGACGTATGGTCCGCTTCACGAGCCAACGGCCGTCACTGGTCACCGGATCAAGATGCGCCTCGCGACCAGCGCACCGGTGATGGCCGGCCGAGCGGGCGATCGATAGTGAGGTGCGATGTCCACCTTTTGGCTGGGAAGGATGGTGCAGCGGCTCTCGACTTCTTCTCGCCGCGAACGGCCGGGCGCTGGCCTATGGCCGGTGGTCGAGTGACCCTGGCGCCTGGAATGGGCGACCGCCAAGGGTCCCGAGCACCAGCCGCGAGACGGCGACCGATGCCCTCTGAGCGGCGCTGGTGACAAGCTCCCATGTTCTGGACATTGAACGAAGACGTCAACCTGCCGGCATCCTCATCGCGGCCCCACGAGTTCGGGCAGGCGCCGGCGAGCTTGTATTGGATCGCCGGGATCGCGGCCCTCGGCGGGCTGCTGTTCGGCTACGACACGGGCGTCATCTCCGGGGCGCTTCTGTTCATCCGGACGGAATTCAATCTTTCGCCGACCCTGCAGGGAATCGTGGCGGGGATTGC
>Ga0265313_10000242_pt1 | contig 59524 bp, 49 predicted proteins | sample 4123metaG_FD_203122 | JGI IMG/M metagenome (GOLD analysis project Ga0265313, IMG submission 203122) | Rhizosphere microbial communities from Carex aquatilis grown in University of Washington, Seatle, WA, United States - 4-1-23 metaG | ecosystem: Host-associated > Plants > Roots > Rhizosphere >... | reverse complement strand
GGCCACCATCACGACCTTGAAGTTGAGCATCATGGCGTCGCGCGCCGTGCTCTCGCAGCACACATTGGTGGCGGTGCCGGTGATGAGCAGCGTGTCGATGCCGCGCTCGCGCAGGTGCCGCTCGATGTCGGACGAGCCCTGAATGAAGGCGCTGTAGCGCTTCTTGGTGATCTGCGCGTCCTCGGGCCGGATATCGTTCAGGTGCCAGAATTCGTAGCCGTCCTCGCCGATATCCATGGACTTGAGGCGGCGCTCGGCGCGGTCGCGGCTCTGCAGATAATTGTGATAATTCGACCAGCTCTCGCGGGTATCGTTGGTGCCGTTGCGCACCCAGAAGACATGGCCGCCGCGCCGCCGCAGCTCGGCCGCGAGCCGATTGATGTTGGGCACGATCTCGCGTGCCGCCGGGACTTCGCTCTGGTGCCCCTGCTTGACGAAATAATTCTGCATGTCGACCACGACCAGCGCGGTCTTGCGCGGGTCGATCACGTCGAATGGGTGCAGTTTGCCCAAGCGCATCTGCAAACGGTCGGTGTTAGCTTTGGAAATCGCGATCTTGTGCATGTTGGCTTCCTGAATTAGTCGTCTGGCTGGAAGACGCGGGGGCCCGGTTCGCCCTAATCTGACACAAAACACGTTGGCGCAAAACAGGGCGGGATCGAGCGCATGGCCGGCATGTCTGGCGGCAGTTCAGCGGGGATTGCAGGTCGCAACTGGGAATTCTGGGTCGATCGCGGCGGCACCTTCACGGACGTGATCGGCCGGCGGCCCGACGGCACGCTGCACACGCACAAGCTGCTGTCGGAGAATCCGGAAGCCTATCGCGACGCCGCCGTCGAGGGCATTCGCCGGCTGCTTGACGTCAAGCCCGGCGCGCCGATCCCGAGCCAGCGGATTAGCGCCGTGAAAATGGGCACCACAGTCGCCACCAACGCGCTGTTGGAGCGCAAAGGCGAGCGCACGCTGCTGCTCATCACCAGAGGATTTCGCGACGCGTTGCGTATCGGCTATCAGGCCCGGCCGAAGATTTTCGCCAAGCACATCATCAAGCCGGACATGCTGTACGAGCGGGTCGTCGAGGTCGACGAACGCGTGCTGGCCGACGGCACGGTGGAGCGTGTGCTCGATCTCGACGGCGTGCGAGTTGAGCTTCTGCGCGCCAAGACTGACGGAATCGCCGCCGTCGCCGTGGTGCTGATGCACGCCTATCGGTACAGCGATCACGAACGGCAAGTGGCGGCGCTGGCGCGCGAACTTGGCTTTGCCCAGGTATCGGCCAGCCACGAAGTTTCGCCGTTGATCAAGCTCGTCGGCCGCGGTGACACGACGGTGGTCGATTCGTATCTGTCGCCGATTCTGCGCCGGTATGTGGAGCAAGTTGCCAATGACCTGCATGGCGAGGAGGCGGCTCCTTCAACGTCGCCTGGAGGGGGAGGTGAAAAGACCCGCCTGATGTTCATGATGTCATCCGGCGGTCTCACCGCGGCGGAGTTGTTTCGCGGCAAGGACGCGATCCTGTCGGGGCCGGCGGCGGGCGTCGTCGGCATGGCCGAGACCGGCCGCGCCGCCGGCTTTTCCCGGCTGATCGGCTTCGACATGGGCGGCACGTCGACCGACGTGTCGCACTATGCCGGCGAATACGAGCGCGCGTTCGAGACCGAAGTCGCCGGTGTGCGCATGCGCGCGCCGATGATGCTCATCCACACCGTGGCGGCGGGCGGCGGCTCGATCCTGCATTTCGACGGCGCGCGCTTTCGCGTCGGTCCGGACTCGGCGGGCGCCAATCCGGGGCCGAAATGCTATCGCCGCGGCGGCCCGCTGGCGGTGACCGACGCCAACGTGATGGTTGGCAAGCTCATTGAGGACTTCTTTCCGAAGATTTTTGGACCCGCTCAGAACCAGCCGCTCGACGCCGCTGCGGTGCGTGCGGCATTTGCCACGCTGGCGAAGGAGATTGGCGACGGACGCAGCGCCGAAGAGGTCGCCGACGGATTCATCCGCATCGCGGTCGAGAACATGGCGAACGCGATCAAGAAGATTTCCGTGCAGCGCGGCTACGACGTCACGCGGTACGCGCTCAATTGCTTCGGCGGCGCCGGCGGCCAGCACGCCTGCCTGGTCGCCGATGCGCTCGGCATGACGAGCGTGCTGATCCATCCGCTGTCGTCGCTGCTGTCCGCCTACGGCATGGGACTTGCCGATATCCGCAGCGTGCGCCAGCAGGCGATCGAGGAGCCATTTGGCGAAAAGGCGCGGATGAATTTGCAAGGCATCGCCGGCAGGCTCGCCAAGGACACCATTGCGGAAGTCGTAAGTCAGGGCGTTGCCGCCGGCAAAATCGCTCTGCACGTACGCGCCCATATTCGCTACGCCGGCACGGATACGCCGCTGATTGTCGAGGCGGGCGCCTTTCGCCCGTTGCCGCGCGAACCCGTGAAGCTGGCGCCGCTGGCGAAAATGAAAGCGGCGTTCGAGCGCGCCCATAAAGCTCAATTCGGCTTCATCGATCGCAGCAAGGAGCTGGTGGTCGAGGCGGTATCGGTCGAGGCGGTCGGCGGTGGCGCCGCGTTCAGGGAGAAGGTCAGCAAAGTCACCCGCTCAAAGCTGCCGCGGCCGGCGCGGCGGACGCGCTTCTTCTCCGGCGGCAGGTGGCAGCGCGCCGGCGTCTATACGCGCGACACGCTTTTGCCGGGACACAAAGTGATGGGCCCGGCCATCATCATCGAACCGCATCAGACGGTCGTGGTCGAGCACGGCTGGCGGGCCGAGTTGACCGCTAAGGATCACCTTGTTCTGCGCCGCGTGCAAAAGCTCAGGCGCGCTCGCGCCGTCGGCACCCACGCCGATCCGGTGATGCTCGAAGTGTTCAACAATCTGTTCATGTCGATCGCCGAGCAGATGGGCGTGGCGCTGCAGAACACCGCCTACTCGGTGAACATCAAGGAGCGGCTCGACTTCTCCTGTGCGGTGTTCGACCCCAACGGTTCGCTGGTCGCCAACGCGCCGCACATGCCGGTGCATCTCGGCTCCATGGATCGCGCGGTCGAGACCATCATTCGCGAGAACAAGGGCAGCATCAAACCGGGCGACGCCTATCTGATCAACGCGCCCTATAACGGCGGCACCCACATTCCCGATTTAACCGTCTGCACGCCAGTCTTTGATAGCACACGCCGCAATATCCTGTTCTGGGTCGCCTCGCGCGGCCATCACGCCGACATCGGCGGCATCGCGCCGGGCTCGATGTCGCCGATCGCCACCACGATCGACGAGGAAGGCATCTATATCGATAATTTCAAGCTGGTCGATCGCGGCAAATTCCGTGAGGCTGCGCTCTACGACCTGCTCACCAACGCCAAATATCCGGCGCGCAACCCCGTGCAGAACGTCAATGACCTGAAAGCGCAGATCGCCGCCAACGAGAAGGGCGCGCACGAGATGCGCAGGATGGTCGCCGAATTCGGCCTGAACGTCGTCCATGCCTATATGCGCCACGTGCAGGACAACGCGGCCGAAAGCGTGCGCCGGGTGATCGGCAAACTGCACGACAGCGCGTTTACCTACGAGGCCGATCAGGGCAACGTGGTCGCCGTCAAAATCAGCGTCAACAAGAAAAAGCGCGAGGCGACGGTGGATTTCACCGGCACCTCGCCGCAGCAGGGCACCAATTTCAACGCTCCCGAGCCGGTAACGCGCGCCGCCGTGCTCTACGTGTTCCGCGTCATGGTCGACGACGACATCCCGATGAATGCCGGCTGCCTGCGGCCGATCCACATCGTGATTCCCGAAAATTCCATGCTGGCGCCGCGCTATCCGGCGGCGGTCGTGGCTGGTAACGTCGAAGTGTCGCAGATGGTGACCGACACGTTGTTCGGCGCGCTCGGCGCCATGGCGGCCGCGCAGGGCACCATGAACAATGTCAATTTCGGCAACGACACGTATCAGTATTACGAGACCATCTGCTCCGGTTCGCCGGCCGGTCCCGGCTTCCCCGGCACCGACGCCGTGCACACGCATATGACCAACACGCGGCTGACCGATCCGGAGATTCTGGAATTCCGCTACCCGGTCGTGCTGGAGGACTTTCACATCCGCAAAGGCTCCGGCGGCCGCGGCCAATGGAACGCCGGCGATGGTGTCATCCGCACCATCCGCTTTCTGCAGAAGATGGAATACACGGTTCTGTCCGGCCACCGCCGCATTCGGCCGTTCGGGCTCGGCGGCGGCGCAGACGGTCAGATCGGCGAAAACTGGGTACGGCGCCGCGACGGCCGGATGGAACGGCTCAAAGGCGCCGATGCCACGGTGGTGGACGCCGGCGAGGCGATCATTATCCAGACGCCGACGGCGGGTGGATACGGAGAGGCCGGCGTGAGTTCAGTTGCGCGGCGGTGACGAGTGCGCCATCACGCTGCGGCAAGCGCGGCCTTCGTTGATCCAGGCCGTGAGTCCCTAATGTACGGCCGGCGGTGCAACCTTGCCGTCCGATCTTGTCATGTAGCAACCAATCGGTACGACGACGATCATTCCGATGAGGATGAGCCACAATACGGCATCGATCAGCATCCCACGTCTCCCCCTTGATATCGATCATGCCGCGGCGGCGCTGATACGCCGCACGCGCGCTTGACGCCGTCAGTTCGGCGTCCGCAGTAGAACGATAGTTTGGATGTGTATGCTGCCCGCCGAGGGGCATGTTCGCTGCCTTTGGTCTTACGAAACGTCGGCACGTTCCGCCGGCAGCTCTACGTGCACGTTATCACGGTTCCCTGCGCCGAAACAGGCGATATTGTCGCTGGCCGCTTTTAGTGGCCGCCTGCGGCGCTTGCAGCTTCCGGCGCCGGCCGCCGCAACATAATGGCGAGCGGCGCAAATACCGCGAACAGCAGCGCGAGTAGCAGGAACACATCGGCGAAAGCCATCACCACGCCTTGCTGGTGCACCAGCATGAAAAGTTGTTTGAGCGCCATATTGTGGGCATCCGAACCCGGCATGCGCGCGGTCATCCCCTGCAAGGCCTCCATCACCGGCTGGCGCGACCAGGTGATGGCCTCATGCAGGCGGGCGAAGTGCAGGTCCATGCGATTGTCGAGCACCGTGTTCAGCCCCGCGAGGCCGACCGCGCCGCCGAGATTGCGCGTCAGATTGTACAGGCCGGACGCGTTCTTCAGCCGCTCGGGCGGCAACGTGCCGAGCGCCAGATTGGTGATCGGCACGATGGCGAACATCATGCCGATGCCGCGCAAGATCTGCGGCAGAAACATTTGCGCAAAATCCCAATCCGTTGTGATCCCGGTCAGCTGCCAATTGCTGAGCGCGAAGATCAGGAAGCCGGCCGCAAGCATGATGCGCGGATCGAATTTGGTCGCCAGCCGTCCGGCGACCGGCGCGGCCAGGAACATGGAGGCTCCGGAGACGAACATGACCTTGCCGATCATCAGCGCGTCATAGCCGCGGATCTCGCCGAGATAGACCGGATAGAGGTAGGTCAGGCCATACAGGCCGACGCCGAGTACGAAGGAAAAGATGCTGCCGACGGCGAAATTGCGGTCGAGGAACGCCTTCAGGTCGACAATCGGATTGCGCGCGGTGAGCACGCGGATAAAAAAGATCGCGGCGGAGGCGGCCGAAATCACCCCCATCAGCGCAATCGTGGAATCGTCGAACCAGTCATAGCGCGGCCCATCTTCGAGCACGTATTCGAGCGCGCCGAGAAACAGCGCCATGAACGTCAGGCCGATCCAGTCAAACGTCTCGAACAGCTTGAAATCCGGCTTGTCGAAATCAATCAGCGTCAGCGCGGCGATCGTCACGATGATACCGGGCACGACGTTGATGAAAAACAGCCAGTGCCACGACAGCGCATCGGTGAGATAGCCGCCGACCGTCGGGCCGATGGTCGGCGCGAGCGTCGCGACGAGGCCAATGAGCGGCGTGATGATCGCCATGCGGGAGCGCGGGAAGATGATGTATGCGGAGGCGAATACCGTCGGCACCATGCCGCCGCCGATAAAGCCCTGGATGGCGCGCCATACGATCATCTCGTTCATCGACGAGGTGAACCCGCACATCAGGCTGGCGAAAGTGAAGCCGGCCGCGGCGGTGGCGAACATGATGCGCGTGCCGAGCGCGCGCGACAGGAAGCCCGACAGCGGGATGGCGACCACCTCGGCCACCAGATACGACGTCTGCACCCAGGTGATTTCATCACTCGACGCCGCGAGGCCTGCCTGAATCTCGGCGAGCGACGCCGACACCACCTGGATGTCGAGGAACGCCATGAACATGCCGAAGCACATCGCCAGGAACGCAACGAGCCGCGCCGGGTCGATGCGGTCGGCATCGGCCGGCGCGGGCAGCGACTGGTTCGGGGCAGTAAGGGTGGCGGCGGAGGCCATGGTCTTGGCTCTGACGGAAGTTAGCGGGCCGCCTCATGCTGCGGCGACGAGGTGTCGGCCACGGCATCTTCCTTGGTGTTCACGCGCACCACGACCGACATGCCGGGACGCAGCAGGCCCTTGGCGGCGACGGCTTCGGGCACCTGGATGCGCACCGGCAGGCGCTGCACGATCTTGGTGAAATTGCCGGTCGCATTGTCGGGCGGCAGCAGCGAGAACACGGCGCCGGAGGCCGGCGACAGGCTGTCGATCGAGCCCTTGATGTCGTGCTCCGGCAGCGCATCGACCGCAATCGACACCGCCTGCCCGGGGCGCAGTCGCGCCAGCTGCGTCTCCTTGAAATTCGCATCCACGTAAACGTTATCGAGCGGCACGAGGCTCGCGATCCGTTGCCCCGGTTGCAGATAGTCGCCGACCTGAATGGCGCGGTTGCCAATCACGCCGTCGATCGGCGCGCGGATCACGGTGAACGACTGATCGCGTTCAGCCTTGGCCAGCGCGGTCTTAAGCTCCGCGAGCGTATCGATCGCTTCCTGCTGCTGGCCTTTGAGCACCGCCACGTTGGCGGTCGCCGATTCGATCGCGGCTTGCGCGCTGCGCACGCCGGCGGCAGCCTGATCGCGATTCTGTTGCGCCTGTTCCAGGGTCTGGTGGCTGGCGAAATCCTTCGCCGCCAGCATGGTCTGGCGATCAAGCTCGAGCTGGGTGCGGGTCATCGCGGCTTGAGCCGACGCCAGCTGCGCCTTGGCTTGCGCGACCGCGGCCTCCTGGGCCTCGATCTGATGCCCGATCCGGCTGATGGTTGATTGCTGGGTTGCGACCTTCTCGCGCGCGGAGTCGGCGGCGAGCCGATAGTCGCCATCATCGATCGTGGCGATGACGTCGCCAGTACGAACCCTGCTGTTGTCGGTGACCAGAACGCGCGCCACGTAGCCCGGCACCTTGGCGGCGAGTGTGGTGTTGTAGGCTTCCACATAGGCGTCGTCGGTCGACACGGTGAAGCGGCCGACCGTCCACCAGTCGTAGCCGAACCACGCCGCGCCGCCGACGGCGAGCGCTGCAAGGGCGCCGAAAGCGATCTTGCGCCCGCTCAAGCGGCGGGTGCGATCTGTGCCGGATGCTGCGGACAGGGCCGGTGCATTCGCCGCGGGGGGCGTCGGGGAGGGGGCACGGGCCTCTGCCGCAGCATTCGGCAAGGATCGGTCGGGCGCGGCTTCAGCTGCGTCGGGTCCAGGTTCGACGGTGTTTTCGGCTTGCGGGGAGGAAACGACCTTGAGACGGCCGGATCCGTCATCCCAATCCGGGGTCCAATCCTGCTTGCGGTACATCGGTCGTCTCCCAATTCCTGCGGCCACAGCGTCATTGACCGAACGGTTCGGTCATTAATAGTGCGGGATTGTGGCGCCGTCAATATTGACCGAACGGTTCGGTCAAACTATATTCCTGGGCAGAGGAATTCCGTTAGATTTCAGCCGCTTGATGGCATGGAACCGGAGGGAAGCGCTAAAAAGGACAAAAAAATGATCGAGCAAGCCACTCTGTCGCGGCCAGAGGCCAGCGAAAACGATGAGGCAAATGCCAAACGGCGCCAGATTATCGAAGGCGCCACACAGGTATTTCTGGCGCAGGGCTTCGACGCCGCCAGCATGAGCGACATTGCCCGCGCCGCCGGGGTGTCGAAGGGCACCCTTTACGTCTATTTCGAAAACAAGGAAGAGTTGTTCGAGGCCATCGTCGAGGAAGAGTGCGACGCACAGGCCGAGGGCATCTTCGACCTCGATCCGAACGACCACGACGTCGGCGCCACGCTGACGCGGCTCGGCGTTGCCTATGTCAAATTCCTGTGCCGGCCCGAGAAGGCGTCGGCGATCCGCACCGTGATCGCGATTGCCGATCGCATGCCCGAGGTTGGCCGGCGATTCTATGAATCCGGACCGGCAACCGGTATCGCGCGGCTTGCCGACTATCTGGCCACGCAGGTCGAGGCCGGCGTGCTCGCCATCGAAGACTGCAAGATCGCCGCCGCGCAGTTCATGGAATCCACCCACGCCATGCTGTTCAAGCCGATCGTCTTCAACTTCGCGCCGGCGCCGACGCAGGAGCAGGTCGAGCGCAGCGTGGGCATTGCCGTGAAGGTATTTCTCGCCGCTTATCGGACAAACTCGTCATTGCGAGGAGCGTAGCGACGAAGCAATCCAAAGCTTCGCCGCCGGCCTGGATTGCTTCGCTCCGCTCGCAATGACGCCGGTTGGTTACGAACCCTTCGCCGCTTCGCGGTGGACCGTGTAGCGCATGTCGGCCGTATTGCCCTGCCAATAGAACGTGTAGTCGACCACCACCGTGCCGCCGTCCGGCAGCGGCATCGTCGCATTGCACACGACCTGATCTTTGTTCGACGAAACCGTTTTGATCGGCGCGTAACGGACCGGTTCGAATTTCAGCTCCTTGAGCACCTGGGCGAGTGACTGCTTGGCGGTGTCCGAATCGCACTCCGGCAGAACGAGGCGCGCGCGCAGCCCGCGATAAAGAATCACTGCGGCGACCGCGATCACCGGGATGCCGAGCAGGCGGACGATTGTGCGATAGGGGCGATGAGGCTTTCGCTGGGGCGGAGACCAGCGTCGGGCGCGAACCGGGTCGGTGGGCTTGCTGGGCGGAGAACTGTCCGAGGTCATCCGCGCTCGCCTTCAGAACATTTTCCGGAAAAATGGCCGCCGGTTTTCCGAAGAAAATGCCATCGAATCTCTACAGGTTCTTGGCGATTTGTTCCGTCATTTTCTTGGCGTCGCCCAACAGCATCATGGTGTTGTCGCGGTAGAACAGCGGATTGTCGATGCCGGCGTAACCGGAGGCGAGCGAGCGTTTGTTGAACATCACGGTGCCGGCCTTCCACACTTGCAGCACCGGCATGCCGTAGATCGGCGAAGTCTTGTCCTCTTCGGCGGCCGGATTGGTGACGTCGTTGGCGCCGATCACGTAGGCCACGTCGGCCTGCGAGAACTCGGAATTGATGTCATCCAGTTCGAACACTTCGTCGTAGGGTACGTTGGCTTCGGCCAGCAGCACGTTCATGTGGCCGGGCATGCGGCCTGCCACCGGGTGAATGGCGTATTTGACTTCGACGCCTTCGGCTTTCAGCTTGTCGGCCATTTCGCGCAGCGCGTGCTGCGCCTGCGCCACCGCCATGCCGTAGCCCGGTACGATGATCACCTTCGAAGAATTCTTCAGAATGTAGGCGGCGTCTTCGGCCGAGCCGAGCTTGACGGGTCTCTGTTCGCCGCCGCCGGCGGCCGGTCCGGCCACTTCGCCGCCGAAGCCGCCGAGGATGACGGAAATGAACGAGCGGTTCATGCCCTTGCACATGATGTAGGACAGGATCGCGCCCGACGAGCCGACCAGCGCGCCGGTGATGATCAGCGCGGTGTTCTCCAGCGTGAAGCCGATGCCGGCGGCCGCCCAGCCCGAATACGAATTGAGCATCGAGATCACGACCGGCATGTCGGCGCCGCCGATCGGAATGATGATGAGAATGCCGAGCAGGAACGATACGGCGGCGATCGCCCAGAAACCGATGTGCTGTTGCGCCTGGAAGAACCAGACGATCAGCGCGATGAGGCCGATGAAAAGCGCGATGTTGATGACGTGGCGGCCGGGCAGCACGATCGGCTTGCCGCTCATGCGACCCGAAAGTTTGAGGAACGCGATCACCGAGCCGGTAAATGTGATGGCGCCGATCGCCACGCCGAGCGACATTTCGATCAGGCTCTGGCCATGGATGGCGCCGACCGTGCCGATGCCGAACGCGGTCGGCGCATAGAGCGCGCCGGCCGCCACCAGCACCGCCGCCATGCCGACCAGGGAGTGGAACGCGGCGACCAGTTCGGGCATCGAGGTCATCGGCACGCGCCGCGCGATCACCGCGCCGCCGCCGCCGCCGATCGCCATGCCGACCACCACCAGCACCCAGGCGGAAAACGAGGCCGGCGGATGCGAGGCGAGCGTCGTGACGATCGCGATCGTCATGCCGATCATGCCGAGCAGATTGCCGCGCCGGCTGGTCTCGGGGTTCGACAGGCCGCGCAGCGCCAGGATGAAAAGAACGCCGGCGACCAGATAGCAGAGTGCGGTAAGGTCGGCGTTCATCGGGGGGCCTCGATTGTCATCATCCGCGAAGGCGGATGATCCAGTAACCGCTGACAAAAATGATCAGCTTCTGAGTCCGTGAATACTGGATGCCCCGCCTGCGCGGGGCATGACAGAGTGAGTGGCCCCGCGTTCATTTCTTCTCTTTCCTATGGAACATGCTGAGCATGCGTTGCGTCACCAGAAAGCCGCCGAAAATGTTCACCGATGCGAACATGAGCGCGACGAAGCCGAGCGCGCGCGCCCAGATCGGACCGCTATCGTTCGATGCCAGTGCAACGCCGACGGCGAGCAGCGCGCCGACCACGATCACCGAGGAGATGGCGTTGGTCACCGACATCAGCGGCGTGTGCAGCGCCGGCGTTACCGACCACACGACGTAGTAGCCGACGAACACCGCAAGCACGAAGATCGACAGCCGAAACACGAACGGATTGACGATCTCGCCCCCTGCCGCCGGCGCGTCGGGCAACGCCGCCGCCATGGTGTTGACCTGGGCCAGTATCGAAAGAGTGACCATGAGAGTCTCCGTTTCTTCTCCTTCTCCCCGCGTGCGGAGAGAAGGCCGGGATGAGGGGGCCTATCCGCTGGGCCGAGCGTTGCGCTCACTGCTCCGAATCGCGGTGAGGCCCCCTCACCCTCGCTCACTTCGTTCGCTCGACCGCTCCCCGCACGGCAGGGAGAGGTTAATCAACTTACGCCGCGCTTTTCGGCGCGAAATTCGGATGCACGATCGCGCCATCGCGGGTCAGCACCGTGGCCTTGACGATGTCGTCGTCCCAGTTGACGGCGAGCGCCTTGGTTTTCTTGTCGATCAGGATTTCCAGGAAGGCGTAGAGGTTCTTGGCGTAGAGGCTCGACGCGGTGGCGGCGATCCGGCCCGGCACGTTGCGATAGCCGACGATCTTGACGCCGTTGCGCTCCGCGACCGCATCGGGCTCGACGCCTTCGACATTGCCGCCGCGCTCGACCGCGAGGTCGACGATCACCGAGCCGGGCCGCATCGACGCGACCATGTCCTTTGAGATCAGCCGCGGCGCCGGGCGCCCGGGAATGAGCGCGGTCGTGATGACGATGTCCTGTTTCTTGATGTGGTCGGCGACCAGCGCGGCCTGCTTGGCCTGATACTCTTTCGACATTTCCTTGGCGTAGCCGGCGGCTGTTTCGGCAGCTTTGAATTCCTCGTCCTCGACGGCGATGAACTTGGCGCCGAGGCTTTCGACCTGCTCCTTGGCGGCGGGCCGTACGTCGGTCGCGGTGACCACGGCGCCGAGGCGCCGTGCGGTGGCGATCGCCTGCAGGCCGGCGACGCCGGCCCCCATGATGAAGATGCGGGTCGCCGGCACGGTGCCGGCCGCAGTCATCATCATCGGCAGGGCGCGGCCGAATTCGGCGGCGGCGTCGATCACGGCGCGGTAGCCGGCGAGGTTCGCCTGGCTCGAGAGCACGTCCATCCCCTGGGCGCGGGTGATGCGTGGCATCAGCTCCATGGCAAATGCCGCGATGCCGGCATTCGCCATGGCGCGCAGCGCCTCGTCGTGCCCGTAGGGGTCCATGATGGCGATAACGAACGCGTCTTTTTTCAGCTTGGACAGCGTCGCCTGGTCGGGCCGCCGCACCAGGAGCACGATGTCGGCGCCGCTGAGCGCTTCGGGCGTCACATTGGCCCCGGCGTCCTTGTAATCGGAGTCCAGGATGCCGGATTTGGTGCCGGCGGCGGGCTCGACAGCCACTTCGGCGCCAAGGCCGATCATCTTCTTGACGGTCTCGGGGGTTGCCGCCACCCGCGGCTCCGCAGCGTCACTCTCACGCGCGACGGCAATGCGCATTTTGCTCCTCTTGGGTGAGTAAGCCCTTCGGGTGTGCTCGTCAGCCTTAAGCGGCGGTGAACGCCAGCAGCAGCAGCGAGATCACCACCATGACGGCGCTCGGTGCCCGAGAGCCGTTGGCAACGTCAAAACCGGCGATGATGGTGGCCACGATCAGAATGCCGATCATGACGCCCCAGTGACCGACGACGGTACCGATCGCGAGCGCAAGAACGATATTGGTCAAGTGACAGATGCCGACGACCGCGAAATGAACGAAGTTTTTGTAGGTCTGCACATGCGCGGGATAATCGTTCCCCGTTGCAGTGGCATATTCGACTTCGCCGTGGTCGGCCATCGCATCCTCCAAAGCTCGCCCATAATGGGCCGACTTAGCGTAATCGCGACGGCAGAGCAACCGCAGCCATGCGGTCCACAGCTTGCTCGCCGGACCCCGAATCCCTACTGTTATGGCAATGATCCATGGCCAGGATCGATGACGGACACGTGCAATGCTGCGAAAAGAACAGAACGACCTGCTCACCCAGACCGGACCCGCTACGCAGATGGGGCAATTGTTCCGCTGCTATTGGCTTCCGGCGCTGCTCGCCGAGGAACTGCCCGAGAACAACTGCCCGCCGGTGCGGGTCAAGCTCCTGTCCGAGCGCCTGTTGGCGTTCCGCGATTCGGAGGGCCGTTACGGCCTGATCGACGAGTTTTGCGCCCATCGCGGCGTGTCGCTGTGGTTCGGCCGTAACGAGGAGGGCGGGCTGCGCTGCCCCTATCACGGCTGGAAATACGACGTTACCGGGCAGTGCGTCGATGTGCCGTCCGAGCCGGTCGAAAGCGGCTTCTGCAAGAAGGTCAAGCTCACGTCCTACCCGCTGGTCAAGCGCGGCGACGTGCTGTGGGCCTATATGGGCCCGCCCGACAAGAAGCCGCCGCTGCCCGAATGGGAATTCGCCATGGTGCCGTCGGAGCAGACCTTCGTGTCGAAGCGGCTGCAGGAGTGCAACTGGCTGCAGGCCATGGAAGGCGGCATCGATTCGAGCCACGTGTCGTTTCTGCACCGCGGCGATCTGCATTCCGATCCGCTGTTCAAGGGCGCCAAGGGCAATCAGTACAATCTCTCCGACATGCAGCCGCATTTCGAGGTGGTCGAGATGCCGGGCGGGCTGTTCATCGGGGCGCGCCGCAACGCCGAGAACGGTCAATACTATTGGCGCATCACGCCGTGGGTGATGCCATGCTTCACCATGATCCCGCCGCGCGGCGATCACCCGGTGCATGGCCATTTCTGGGTGCCGATCGACGACGAGAATTGCTGGGCTTGGTCCTACGATTTCCACCCGGTGCGGGCGCTGAGCAAGATCGAACTCGACGCCATGAAGGACGGCCAGGGCATTCACTGCAAGTACACGCCGGGCAGCTTCCGGCCGCTCGCCAACAAGGACAACGATTATCTGATCGACCGCGCCGCGCAGAGGGCCGGCAAGACCTATAGCGGCGTCGCCGGCTTCGCCATGCAGGATGCATCGCTGCAGGAAAGCATGGGGCCGATCTGCGATCGCACCAAGGAGAACCTCGTCTCCACCGACAACGGCATCATCATGTCGCGGCATCGGCTGATGCGCGCCGCCAAGGCGCTCGCCGACAAGGGCACGACTCCGCCGGGCGTTGACCCCGAGCACCAGAAGATCCGCTCGTGCTCGGTGTTGCTGCCGGCCGACGTGGCGTTCAAGGACGGCGCCAAGGAGGCGCTGAAGTTCAAGCCGGGCATGGCGCAGACCACGGTGTAACGCGCCGGGTGGCCAGATGACCGAGCCGGCTCGCGCGGAAAAGCGGAACCTGACCGGCGTCTGGAACGGTCTCTACACGTATCGGGATGGCCGCTCCACGTCGTTCGTGGCGACGCTGATCGAGTCAGGCGGCTCACTGTCCGGTACGACACATGAACCGGACACCAGAGGTACCCCCGGCGCCGTGCTGTACGCAACGCTGACAGGTGCGCGAAGCGATTTGGCGGTGACGTTCGTCAAGAGCTACGAGCGGCCCGATATTTTCCATCGCAGCTCGGTTCGATATGAAGGTGTTCTCAACGGTGAGAACACCGAGATCGAGGGGCGCTGGACCATCATGCGCTTCTGGTCCGGAAAATTTCTGATGGTCCGTTCGCCGGGCCAGGAGATGAAGGCCGAGCGCAAGGCATTTACGCGGGCCTGAGCATCGGCCCTAGCCTTCGATAACCAGCTTGGCTGCGGTGACCTCGCCGTCAGTAACGTAGCGGTTGACCTGTTTTGTGACCACGTATTGGCCGGCTCGATAAGAAGTCACCTCGGCAATGACCCGGCTTTCGCTCAGCTGGGCGATAATGAAGTCGCGCTCTACGTTCGTATCCTTATCTGTGGCGTGAGTGATCTGAAACGTGAGACGGGTGAAGGACAGGCCTGTGTCCCTGGTCCCCGCCCCCACCCACAATGCAGGGGCGTCGGCCGGCGGCGGCTTTGCGCTGCGCCAGAAGCTCGGGTCTCCCAGATGGGCTTGGTGCGAAAGGCTCAATGCCCAAAAGCGAATGTGATGGCGTTTCCGCGGGCTGTTATCGATGCACTGTTGAAAACCGATGTCCTGCTTGCGGCCGAACATATAAAGGGGACTGAACGGGGCGGTGGGATAGGGCTTATTGAGGACGAAGGCGCGGACCATGCGCCACGCGCTTTTCAGATTGAGCGGATCGGCCTTCGTCCAGCTCGCGGCGGCAAACGCGGCGACGAGCTGCTGCCGGGTGCCGATGAGCACGAGATTGACCGGATCGCCGGGCAATCCATCGCCGGTCAGCGTGAAGCTCGGCACGCGTTTGCGATGCAGGATCTTCAGAGCAAGATGAACGCTCTGCGGTAGAATAATGTAAGCGGCAGCCGCGTAACTGAACGCGAGAGCCAGCACCGACGGCAGCCGGCGATCAACCAATCGGAAAACGTAGACAATCAGCCAGACCGCAAGGATGCCCAGCCCGAAAACCAGGACACGCTGGAGAAAGCGTATGACTGCTCTCGTCATCGCGCTACCCAATAGCGCATTTGACTGCGTATCTGCAGCCATGCACGGAAAGCCGTTTGCCGAATCACTGCCGCGACAAAGCCTGGGGCTGCTATGTCAAAGTCCATAGCTTGATGGTTTCGTCGGTGCTTCCGGAGAGAGCGGTGCGACCGTCGGACGCGATTGCAACCGAATTAACGTCCCCGGTGTGCCCTGTGAATGTCCGAGTCATCTCGCCGCTTTTCAGGTCCCATAATCGGAGCGTGTGATCGTTCCCTCCCGAGAGCGCAGTGTGGCCGTCAGGGGTGATAGCGACAGAATTAACGTCGCCGGTGTGTCCAGTGAACGTACGCAGCGTGCTACCGGATGTCAGGTCCCATAATCGTAGTGCTTCGTCGTCACTTGCCGACAGGGCGCTATGACCGTCTGGCAAATATGCAACTGATTCCACGGTTGCGGCGTGGCCCGTGAAGCTCCGTATCATGTCGCCGCTCGATAAGTCCCATAGCCGGAGTGTCTTGTCTCCGCTCCCTGACAAGACCGTACGGCCATCAGGGGCGATTGCAACTCCCCAGACAGTATCGGTGTGCCCCGTGAGCGTACGTATCATGCTGCCGGTTGCCAAATCCCAAACCCTGACTGTCCTATCCTTACCTCCCGAAACAGCCATCTTGCCGTTGGGGACGAATGCAACTGACTGGACACCGTCCTCATGTCCGGTCAGCAAACGGATTGTTGCGCCGCTAGCTAAATCCCATAGTCTCACTGTCCGATCATCACTGCCCGTGAGTGCGTTTCGCCCTTCCGGTGCAACGGCAACTGACCACACCCAAGATGTGTGGCCAGTGAGCGTTCGGACCGTGGCGACTTGGGCTAGGTCCCAAAGCCGGACCGTCTTGTCATCACTTCCTGACAACCCCCTGCGCCCGTCCGGAGTGAAGGCGATCGACTCCACCGGCGCGGTATGGCCTGTAAAAGTCTTTAGCAGAAAGCTTGGAGTAGGAGGGATAGGTGATACGGGGCGGACATTTGGAGTTGTATCGCCTCGGTGTAAAGCTATTCCGACACGCTCATACGCAAACATGGCAATAGTGGTTGCTGCCCTCGCGCCGATCACGCTTCCACCAATTAACATTGCTCGGCGTGATGTAGATTCTGGTCGCGCATCAGTTTTGTTCTCGTTGTATCGTTCGTCCAGTGCCTGTCCGGGTTTCGTTACGGTGCTAACGATTACGTTCCCATCATTGGGTCTGCCTCTTGCGTTTTGCTGGCCATAGCTCTCTTGTCCCGTTTGAGACGGTGATGCCGTTTGCTGTTGTTCTTGCCTCGATGAGATTAAGGGCCGATGCAAAGCTTCGCTGATTTTATCGCAAAAGGTGGCAATGTCTTCCCGCATCGTAGGCGTGTGAACATCCGAATGTCGAAATGCCCGCCAATCAACGTATTGGCGGATGGCAATAACGGACAGGATGGGATGATTGCGCCACTGGGATTCGTCGGCTAACGCTGACACTGGAACATAGAGAATTGGAAATATGAGGTCTTGGCGGCCGAGCGCACCTTCGCGCGCCAAAAATGCTTCGAATTCGAATTTGCAGTAGTCGCTATTAACTGCTCGCGGCGTAATGATCGGAACGAAAAAGATCGATTGTTCAATGGCCGCCCGGATTTCCGACTCCCACAATTGGCCTGGCGCTATTGCCTCCTTATCTTGCCACAGCTTGAAGGTGCTGCTCGGTCGACCAAGTTGGGCGCCTAATTCGCGTTGGATGCCTTCACGCAGCGCCGATAGTCGTCCCTTGTAAGACTCGTCGTCTTCCCGCGAATAGCTGAAGAAGCCGCAAATGTGGGGAAGGTGTGCCAAGGCCGACATTGGGTGCCCAACCAGTCGTGGGAAGCAAACCCGAGTTCGCGCAAAAATAGCACAATTTCTGCGGACGAAAATGTGCCCGCGCTGAATTTTGATCGGCACTAGCGAGGCGTGAGCCGCTCCCTCTCCTCATAAGGTCTTGGGCTAATGTCGGCGTCTAAATCTCACTTGCCTCGTTCTGCGTTACTGCATTCCTACCGGCAATAAACCCCTGGCAGGCGGCGCGCGGCAGGCCGTGCATGGAAAAGCCGCCCGCCGATTCGCCGCCGCAATAAAGCCCGGGAATGACCTCGCCCTTCATGTCGATCACCTGGCAGCGCGCGTTGATGCGCAGGCCAGCGCGGGTGTCGTGGATCACCGGCGTGGCCCAGGCCGCATAGAACGGCGGCTTGGCGATCTTGTAGCGTGGTGTGGGCTTGCCGAAATCGGCGTCCTTGCCGGCGTCGACGAAGGAATTGTAGCGCTCGACCGTGGCGTGAAGATTTTGCGGCGGCATCGGCACGCGCTGATATTTCATCACGATCTTCTTCGCCAGTTCCTCAAGCGTGTCCGCGCTGAAAAAGAATCCGGCGGCGGTGTCGACATGCGGCGGCTTCGGCTGCCATTTTTCGCGCGCGCAGGCGTCCGCGTCAAAGATCGCCCAGATCGGGCCGCCGCCGTTATGACCGTCGCCGATGCCGGCCAAGGCTGCGTTGATGAAATTGCTTGGATTGTAGTTGCGGTTTTTGGCGTTGAGGTAGCTGCCCGGCTCGTAGGGATCGATCGTCTTGTAGCTCGAATAGGTGAAATGGCCGCCGGTCTCGTCGTAAAAGCGTTTGCCCAGCATGTTGACCAGGATCGCGTCCTGCCAGTCCTTGACCGCAAGGCCGACGGCGCGCGCCTTGTCGAACACGTCGCTGTTCGGATACCAGCGGACATTCACATAGCCGTACTGGCAGCCGATGGCGCCCGGCTTGGTGATGCCGGAGCCGAATTCGCCCGTGTAGTTGAACCCGCCCCACAGCGCCGCGCCGATATCCATGGCGGCAAGTTCGCCGCTCGCATCCTGGTCGGACCACGGCATGCCGGCGAGCCCGCAATATTCCTCGGTGAGCCTTGGATCGAACATGCGGCGGAAATTGACGTTGCCGGTCGAGCCGCCGGTGGCGACGATGACGGCCTTGCGGGCGCGAAAATTGCGCGTCGCGCCCTTGTGGTCCACGGCAATGCCTGTGACGCGGCCGGATTTCGGCGTCTCGCGGTGGATCGCGGTCATGCGGTGTTCGAGCAGAATCTCGACGCCCGCTTTGCGTGCGGCGATCTCCAGCGGCCGGATCAAGCCGGCGCCGGCGCGGATTTCGTCGTCATCGGGCGCGGCCGGTCCGCCGGTATGGACCATCGGCCAGTCCTCGACCGAGATCTGCATGGTGCGCAGCGCCGATGCGCCGATTTCGTGGCCGACACTGTTCGGCTTGCGGTCGATGACTTTCACGCCGTGCGCCAGCAGGAATTCGAAGGTCGGCACGCTGTTGTCGGCAAACGCGCGGATGATCTCGCGGTCGTTATAGCGGTAGGGCGGAAAGCCGTTCGGCTCGACCACGCTCCAGTCGGTGAGATCGTTGAAGAACAGGTCGGGGGAATCCGCGATGCCGTGTTTCTTCTGGTAGGAGGTGCCGCCGCCGAGCGGCAGATTGCCGCCCGAGGTGATGGCATGGCCGCCGACGTGATTTTCGGCCTCGATCATGATTACCGACGCGCCGGCCTCGCGCGCCACGATGGCGGCCGGAAATCCGGTCGCGCCCGTTCCGATCACCACCACGTCGGCTTCGCGGTCCCATTTCACAACGCTCATCAGCGCCTCAATCCTAAGAACGGACAATGTTGAACCCGTCATCCTGAGGTGGCCGCGAAGCGGCCCTCGAAGGATGCGGCCCGGGCGTTCGGGCCGTCGCCCTTCGAGGCTCGCTATGCTCGCACCTCAGGGTAACGGGTCGGAGTTGCGGTATAACAGCATTACCGATTTTGTGTGAAGTCGGTCATGCTCGCCACCGAGGGATTCCCCCCATGCCGGATTTCGTCGCCACCCATCGGCTCACCGAGGACGCGAGCCTGAAGATGTTGCAGGCCGGCGTCGCCAAGGCGAATGCGCTGAACTGCAAGGTCTCGCTGGCCGTGGTCGACGCGAGTTGCCGGCTGATCGCGTTCCTGATGATGGACGGCGCGCGGCATTTCTCGATCATCACCACCAAGCGCAAAGCCATCACCGCGGCGTCGCAACGGCAGCCGACCGGTTACGCGCCGGAGGAGAACGCGCTGTCCATGGCGGTGCGCATGGGCGACTTCACCAACGTGCCGGGCGGCTTCCCGATCACGCTCGACGGCCAGGTGATCGGCGCGATCTCCGCCGGCGGAGCGAAGATTGAGCAAGATGTCGAAGTCGCGAAGGCGGCGCTCGCGGCGTTGAAGCTGTAAGAAAAATATTCCCGGTCAGTACCCGCGCTTGCGGTCCACCGCCTGGGCGAGCGGGCGGCCGGCGCGAAACTCCCGGATGACAGCGCAGATGCGCGCTGCGACTTCCTCAGGAACAAGCCGGCGCGCGACGTGCGGCATCACCGTGATCTTCGGATGTCGCCACAGCGGGCTGTCTTTGGGCAGCGGCTCGACCGGATAGACGTCAAGCGTTGCCGCGGCGAGATGACCGGAATCAAGCGCCGCGATCAAATCGGCTTCGACGACGTGATCGCCGCGGCCGAGATTGATGAAGGCTGCGCCCTTCGGCAGAGCGTTGAGCAACGCGGCATTGACGATGCCGTGGGTTTGCGGCGTCAGCGGCAGAAGATTCAGCAGAATTTCGCTGCGCGCCAGGAACGCATCGAGCTGTTCGCCGCCGCTGAAGATTTCGACGCCGTCGGCCGCACGCGGCTGCCGCACCCAGCCCGCGACGGGAAAGCCTATTGCAACGAGCGTCTTGGCGATCGCAAGCCCGACCGAACCCAGCCCCATGACGCCGACCGGCCGCTCGCGCGCCGCCTTGATCGGGCGTCTGATCCATTCGCAGCGCTGCTGCGCCTGCAGATAGTCCGGCATGTAGCGATGATGCCGCAGCACGTGGAGCAGCGCGGTTTCGTTCATCATTGCGTCGCCGTCGGGATCGGCGGTGCGGGCGATCGGCACGTCCGGCAGGGCAGGATCGCTCAGCAGCGTATCGACGCCCGCGGTCAAGGACAGAATGAGACGCAGGTTGGGAAATTTGGCCAGTGCGCCGGTCGGCATCGCGCCGACCGCCGCGATGTCGATCGCGGCCGGGTCGCCAACGTCCGGCCAGACGCGGACTTCCAGTTCGGGCATCGCCGCCGCAAAGGCGCGCCGCCACACGTCGCCGGTGCCGGGCTGGGGCGCGAGGAGAAGGGCCATGCTCAGGCTGGGGTCAGCGCGCGCAGCTTGTCTCGCGCCGCCTTCACCGCCTTGATGATGTTCTGATAGCCGGTGCAGCGGCAGAGATTCGAGGCCAGCACGTCGATCAGTTCCTCGTCGTCGATGTGCGGGTTCTTCTCCAGCGCATTGGTCGCGAGCATCAGGAAGCCTGGCGTGCAATAGCCGCATTGCAGGCCGTGATTGTCGATGAAGGCCTGTTGCAGCACGGAGAGCTTGTCGCCGTCGGCGAGCCCCTCGACGGTGCGAATTTTCTTCCCCTGCGCCTGCACCGCGAACATCAGGCAGGAGCGCACCGCCTCGTCGTTGACGATGACCGTGCAGGTGCCGCAGACGCCGTGCTCGCAGCCGATATGGGTGCCGGTCTGGCCGCAATCCTCGCGGATGGCATCGACCAGCGTTTTGCGCGCCTCGACCCGGATCGGGTAATCCTGGCCGTTGATGGTGAGCGTGATGTCGAATTTTTCAGTCATGGCGTTTTGCATCACTTCGGCAGCACGTTCGAAAATTTCTTGCGCACGAGATCGTCGACGTCCTTGCTGGAGCGAACCACGACCGGGAAGGTGTCACGGCGTTTGAACGGCTTGCAGGCGTCGATGACGACGCGGGCGTTGCGCGGATCGTCGCTCGCGTAGGCCATCGGGTCGAGCGCGGTCGACCAGCAACCGCGCAACGTCTCCATGCCCTCGCGCGGATCGAACCGGGTACACATCGCCCAGATCACCTTGTCCATGTCGGCCGGATCGATGTCGTCATCGACTACGATGACGAAGCGGTTGGCGTAGGCGCCGGCATGGCACTGCGAGGCGATCAGCCCGGCCTGTTTGGCGTGGCCGGCGTATTGCTGCTTGATCGCGACGGTGAGCCACAGCCGGCTGCCGCCGGCTGCGTGCGCCCACACGCCCTTCACCTCGGGCACGCCCGCGGCTTCGAGCTGATTCCACACCGCGCCGGCCCGGTAGGTGCCGCGATAAAACGAATCGTCGTCGGGCGGGATGCCCGGAATGGCGCCGAGCAGGATCGGATCGTCGCGGTGCATGAAGGTTTCGATGCGGATCACCGGCTCCTTCTTCAGGCCGCCGGCGTAATAGCCGGTCCACTCGCCGAGCGGGCCTTCGTCGCGCAGGTCGTTCGGATGAATGAAGCCCTCGAAGGCGATCTCGGCATGCGCCGGAATCGGCAGCCCGGTGCGCGGCCCAGCGATCACTTCGATCGGCTCGCCGATCAGGCCGCCCGCCACGTCGTATTCGTTCTTGCCGTAGGGAATTTCCAGGCCGGCAATCATGAACTGGGCCGGATGCATGCCGCACACCACCGCGATCGGACAGGGCGCGCCGCGCTCGTGATAGCGGCGCTTGATGATGTCGCCATGCTTGCCCTTGGAGAACATCACGGTCGCGACGTTCGGCTCATGCGCCTGTACCCGGTAGGCGCCGTAATTGATCCAGCCGGAATCCGGATCGCGCATGATCACCATGTCGCCGGTGCCGATGTAATAGCCGCCGTCGTGCTCGTGCCAGCGCGGCACCGGGATCTTGAAAATGTCGATGTCGCTGCCGGTATGGACGTTCTCAAGGAGCGGCCCGGTCTTCACCGTGGCAGGCGCGATGGCGCGCGCTTCCTTCATGTAGCGGCGCCAGTAGTGCACCAGTTCGACGGCGCTGGCGTCGGGATCGAGCCCGAGCGTGATGTTGATGCGCCGGACCGACGTGAGGATGTTGGCGAGGATGCGCCGGCCGCGTGGAAACCCCGGCACGTCGTCGAACAGCACCGCCTTGTTGCCGATGCGGCGCTGGTAGATGTCGACGATGCCGCCGATCTCCTTCTCGCGCTCGGCGCCGGTGATGTCCTGCAATTCGCCGTTGGCGCGCAATTGCGCGATCCAGGCGCGGAGATCCTGGCGCTCTTTGGTTGCCGTCTTTTTCGCGGGGCGAGTTTTGACTGCCGTATCCATGTCAGTTCCGAATCTCGTAGTATGCTATCAGCCAGTCTTGGCATGACACATCTTACGAGCTTCTATAGTCCGGCTAAATAGCGCCGTCACGGCCCATTTCGATGGTCTTGCGGATGCCGATATGGCGGTTCTGCCCAACAGCGAACAGGCGATCGTCGATATCCGTAAGATTGAGGAATATTGCCTCAATTCGGAGCACCCGCGAGGCCGCCACAAGGCTCGACTATTTCGAGAATTGATCGGAGTCAGTCGGGCCGACAGTGCGTGGCTGCGTCTGACATTGCTGGCCGCTGTCAGGACAGCCGACGCCGTTCAACTCGACGGGGACCGGTTTGGCAATCGATGGCGGGTCGACGTTCTGGTATCGCGACACGGCAGAAGCGCTGTGATAAGAACCGTATGGATCGTGCGGATCGGCGAGGAATTGCCGCGGTTCGTTACCTGCTGGGTCATGTGATGACTGATCAATCAGCTAGACGAGGGTCAGCCGCCGTTCTCGACGTTGTCGCATTGCTTGCTGACGCGCCGGTGGAAGGGCTTGCGCGCGGCCAGGTAGGTACGGTGGTCGAATCGCTCGACGAGCGAACCGCGCTGGTGGAATTTGCCGACGATCAAGGTCGGGCTTACGCGATCGTGCCGTGTGCGCGCTCCGACCTATTGGTGCTGCACTACGTTCCCCAGGAGGCGTGATCGGCGCGTAGCGTCCTATGCACGCGAACAACAATTACATATCCAGCACCAGCCGCTCGGTGGCGCAGCCGCAGCAGCAGATCATCACCTTCTCGTTTGAGGCCTGCTCTTCTTCGCTCAGCACCGAGTCGTGGTGGATCGGGATGCCGGAGATGACCTTGGTCTCGCAGGCGCCGCAGATGCCGAGCTCGCACGAATAATCGACATCGACGCCGGCCTGGAACAGCACTTCGAGGACCTTCTGGCCCTCGGGGATGAAATACTCCTCGCCGGAGCGGGCGAGCTCGACCCAGAAACCGCCGAGCTTGTCTTCCTGCCCCGCCGCCTCTTCCTTCGGGGTGAAATATTCGACATGGACGAGATTGCGCGGCCGGCTTGCGGCTGCGGCCTCGAACGCCTTGAGCATCGGATTGGGGCCGCAGCAATAAAGGTGCGCGCTCGCGGGAATCTCTGCGACGGCCTTGGCGAGGTCGAGCACGCCGCCTCCCTCGTCATCGAAATGCAGGTGACGCAGATTCGGTTCGAGCTTTTCCAGCGTGTCGAGAAACGCCATGTCGGCGCGCGACCGGCACGCATAGTAGAGCTTCCACGAGCGGCCGAGCGCCGCGAGCTGCTGCGCCATGCACCAGATCGGCGTGATGCCGATGCCGCCGGCAAACAGCACGACATGCTCGGCGTCCTCGACCAATGGGAAATTGTTGCGCGGCGCGCTGATCTTGAGTTCGTCGCCGACTTTCATTTGGTCGATGATGTAGCGCGAGCCGCCGCGGCTGTTCTCGTCGCGCTTGACGCCGACCGCGTAGCTGTCGGGATTGCCGTCCGCCGGACGCACCAGCGAGAATTGCCGGAGCAGTCCGTTAGGCAAATGCAGGTCGATATGAGCGCCGGGCTTGTAGGGCGGCAGCTTGGCGCCGTCGCGCCGCGCGAACGTGTAGAGCTTGGTGTCGCGCGCCACGTCCTCGATCTTGATCAGGCGCGCGTCGATCAGGCCGGTATGCGGTTCCGGCAAGTGGGCGTTGGTTGCGGCTGCGGTGTCCATGCGGGGCTTAGATAGGCGGCCGGGGTGCGGTTCTGCAACCTATTCCTGGACTGTCATTCCGGGGCGCGGGCGAAGCCCGCGAGCCCGGAATCCATAACCACCCATCGCGTGGATTTTGAAATGCCGTGCCAAATTCTGCGGTGCGGGGGGTATAGATTCCGGGCTCCGGCCTGCGGCCGGCCCCGGAATGACGGCTATTCCTCCCCCTTGCGTACCGACTCTTCCGGCATCATGTCGCCGCGCTGGCGGGCGAGCGTCTCCTGGCCGGTGATCTCCCAATCGCCGGCCGTGGCGCGCTTCGCGAACGTCTCCCAGCGCTCGATCCAGTCGCCGAGCTGATAGCCGTGCCAGGGCGCGGTCACGGTCAGCGGATGCAGGCCGAGCCGCTCCCACAGCGCGCGCGCGTGCTCCATATGCTCGCGCGTCGGCAAAGCGAGCGGCGGCATCGGCCGCTTGCGCGTGGCGTCGATCAGCATGCTGGAATCGGACTGGTCCGGCCCGTATTGCGCGCCCTGCACGCCGCCCCGATACGGCACAAGCTGCACGTCCTCGCGCGGATTGGAGCGATAGGCGAGCGACCACAGTACCGCATCGACGCTCGCCGGATCGATGTCGTCGCTCACCGCGACGACGATCTTGCCGCAATTCGACATCAGCGACGAAGCGCCGTGGAGCGCGCGCCAGACTTCGGTGCGCGGCGTGCCGTAGGCGATCTGCAGGAACAGCACGGGCCGCAAATTGGTGAGCCGCTCGTGCATGGCGACACGGCGCACGCCCTTGATCGACAATCCGTCGCGCAGGTGCGCGAGGAACAGGGGTTCGTACGCGACTTTCTTGATGACGCTGGATTCGCTCGGCGTGACCTGGCTGATGATCGAGCAGAACACCGGTTGCTTCTTGCGCGTGATCGCGGTGACCCGCATCGGCATGTTGTAGGCTTCGAGCGCCACGTAGCCGTTGCTCTCGCCGAACGGCGCCTCGGGTTCGAGCACCTGCGGATCGATCACGCCCTCGATGACGATTTCGGCGTCGGCCGGCACCACCAGATCGACAGTCTTGCATTTCACCGTGCGGATCGGCTCGCCGGCGAGCCCGCCGGCGACGCCGAGTTCGTCGAGGTCGATGGCGAGCTTCTGCGGGCCCGTGAACACCACCACGGGGGCCGCGCCGATCACGATGGCGATCGGCATCGGCGCTTTGCGCTCGCGGTATTTGAGCCAGTGCAGAAAGCCGCCGGCGCCGGTTGCTTCCCGCGCCACCATCCGCACCGCGAGCCGATCGGCGGCTTTGAGCGCGGCGCGGTAGGTGCCCATGTTCTGCACGCCGCTGTCCGGATCGCGGGTGACGCACAGCGTCGCGGTGAGATAGGGCGCCGAGTCGAAGCCGGGCGTCGATACCGGCACCGGCAAAGCGGCGAGGCCGCCCGGCGCTTTCAGATCGTCGCCCGTAATGACGACTTCCTGGCACGGCGCCGCGTCGACCACCACCGGCGCGATCGGATTAGCGATCGCGTTCATCCACGCTTCGCCGATGTCCTCGACCTTGCAGCCCATGCCGGCCGCGTAGATATCCGGCGAGGCTGCCAGCGCGCCGACAACGACCGGGATGTCGTATTTGCGCCCCTTGGCATCGGTGACGTTGGTGAAGACGAACGCGCGGCGTTTATCTTCCGGCACGCCGCCGACAAACTGCCAGCGCACCAGCGGGTGCAGCTCGGTATCCTTGTTGACGGGCGTGTCGATCCGCTGCACGAGGCCCAGGGCATCGAGTGCAGCGAGATGTTCCTGGAAATCGAGGCAGGGGCCGCTGCGCGAGGCGGCCTTGCGGCGCAGGTCGTCGGCTTGGTCGAGCATTTTCTTGGGCGTCCTTCTTGGGGACGCCGACCGTATCACAGCGTCTGGGCCGCTTGGACTCGGCTGCGGATCGCAGCAGCAAACGCCGCCAGCGCCGCCGGTTCGCAGCGCCGTCCCGCGGTCGCGCCCCATACCGGCTTCGGCCACAGCGGATCGCCGACACGGCGTGCGACGATGTGAATGTGGAGCTGCGGCACCACGTTGCCGATCGCCGCGACATTGAGCTTGTCGCAGCGCGTCTCGTCCTTGAGCGCGCGCGAGACAGCCGCGATTTCGTTCATCAGCAGCACTTGCTCGCCGCCAAGGTCGATCATGTCGCTTGCCCCGGCACGCCGCGGCACCAGGATGAGCCATGGAAAGTCGGCGTCATTCATGGCGAGCAGCCGCGACAGCGCGAGATCGCAGACCGCGACGGTGTCAGCGGCGAGCTGTGGATGCAGCGACCAGCCGGTTTCGCTCATTGCCGCCTCGATCATCGGGGCCGGCAGTGAACGCCTTCGTCGCCGTGCTTTCAACGTATTCCGTCAGCACGCGTCCGATGATGACGACGACGGGACCCGATGGCGGCTCGGCGGCGAGCCGCGCCGGCAACTCGGCGATCGTTGCGGCGACGATCCGCTCGTCGGAGCGCGTCGCGCGTTCGACGGCGACCGCGGGCGTTTGCGGATCGAGACCCGCTTCCGCGGCGCGCGCAACAAGTTCGGGCAGCGTTTTGACCGGCATGTAGACGACGGTGGTGACCGCCGGATCGGCGACGCTCGCCCAATCGGTATCGGCCGGCAGCCTGCCGTCGCGCCCGTGACCGGTGATGTATTGGACGCGGCGCGCTTCGGCGCGGCGTGTCAGCGACACCAGAAGCCGGCTTGCGGCGCCCTGTGCGGTGGTGATGCCGGGGACGACGTCGATCGAGAGACCCGCCGCGCGGCAGGCGGCGATTTCCTCGTCGGCGCGACCGAAGATCATCGGATCGCCGCCCTTGAGCCGCACCACGCGGCGGCCGGCCTTGGCGAGCGATATCATCAGCGCGTTGATGTCGTCCTGTTTGCACGACGGCGCATGGCCGGTTTTGCCGACCAGCATTTTCTTCGCCTCGCGGCGCGCGAAATCGAGCACGTCGCGCGACACCAGATCGTCGAACAGAATGACGTCGGCGGATTGCAGCGCCCGCACTGCGCGCAGTGTCAGCAGTTCCGGATCGCCCGGGCCGGCGCCAACCAGCACCACCGAACCTGCGTGCGGATCGGCAGCAGGCTCAAGCAGCGCGGCGAGATCGGCCTCGGCCGGCGGCGCATCGGGCGCCGCGACCGCGCGCGCCGTGAAGCGTTCCCAGAAATTGCGCCGGCCCCGAAACGGCAGGCCGAGCGCTTGCACGCGCGGCCGCCAGTTGCGGGCGGCCTCCGCCCAGCGCGCAAAACCTTTGGGGATCAGAGCCTCGATCTTGGCGCGTATAACTTGGCCGAACACCGGCGCGGCTCCGTCAGTCGAGATGCCGATGACGAGCGGCGAGCGGTTGACGATGGCGCCGAAGGAGAAATCGCAGAAGGCCGGACGATCGATGACATTGACCGGCACGCCTGCGGTGCGCGCGGCGGCGGCAAATTGTGCAGCCTCGATTTCGTCCGCGCAGTCGGCGACCGCGATGGCGGCGTTGGCAAAATCCTCGATCTTCCAGGAACTGCGATGCAGTGCGACCGGGCTGTAAGGGGGGCCGGCCGATAGGGCCAGCATCTCGTCGCTCGGGGCGACCGCGAAAACATCGACCTGCGCGCCGGCCGCGGACAGCAATTCGGCTTTCCAGGCAGCCGCCGGAGTCCCGCCCGCCACGAGAGCACGCTTGCCCGCAAGTGCGTAAAAAACAGGCAGTCGTGCTAATGCCCCCATCCGGGGCGAGCGCAGATCGGTGGGCAGTCTGCTCATGCGGTTGATCCTGGCACCTCTAGTCAGATAGAATTTTTTACCTCAGATGGCAATTGTGCCTGTATTTTTGAAATAAATGTTCGTAATTTGCGCGCTTCATAGGAAAATACTACGCCAATCCTGACGCGGGCGCTTTGTCCGTGCTGGCTTGTCATCTGATGAATTATTCAAGCTGCATGCCAACCAGGCGAAGCATACTGACCGGCCAAAAACCTGGCGGGCGCCCGGCGGGATTCCGCCGAGCGCCCTCAAGTTAAGCGTCAGTCCGCCTATAAGCCGGGTTTTGGATGGCTTGCGGGCGCTAACCCGCAGGCGTGACGGCCATTCCTCTTGGACGCCGGTTGCCCGGCGCCTCCAGCGACCTACCCGGACGGCAGGGTCTAGACAGGACCCCGAAGTACTCTCGCGCTTTTGACGCAAAAACCTTCGCACCGTCCCTATTCGGTCTTGCTCCCGGTGGGGTTTGCCGTGCCGCCGGCGTTGCCGCTGGCGCGGTGCGCTCTTACCGCACCGTTTCACCCTTACCGCGGCTTAATACGCAACGCGCCGCGGCGGTCTGTTCTCTGTGGCACTGTCCCTGGGCTCGCACCCGCCGGACGTTATCCGGCACCGTTTGTCCATGGAGCCCGGACTTTCCTCCCCGGCCACCTTTCGGTGAGTGCCGGAGCGGCCGTCCGGCCGACTGACGGAAACAGGGATGGGGACGCCCGCCGCCGCCGTCAAGGGGCGGGGGCGGCAACGACCCGCTCGAAGGCGCGCACCCGCGCCGCCATGTTGCGCGGCCGATTGCGGTGGGCGAGCACCTCGGCCAGCGTCTTGAGCGTCGACAGATCGGCGACACCATCGACGCGCTGGGGCCGGAAATGGCGCTGGAAGGCGACGACGACATCGTGCGTCGTCGAGTCGAACATGCCGTTGGTCGGAATTCCGTAGCCGAATTCGCCGAGCGATTGCTGCAACGACATGACAGCGTCGCCGCGATCGCCGAGCGAAAGCACCGAACTCTCGGTAATCGGAGCCGGGCTCACCCAATGGCCGACGCCCGAATCGTGCAAGACGCGCCACGGAAATTTTTCGCCCGGATCCTGCTTGCGCGACGGCGCGACATCCGAATGCGCCAGCACCCGCATCGGCGGGATCGTGTGACGGGTAAAGATGCTGCGGCACAAAGCCGTCACGGCCGCGATCTGACGGGTCGGAAACTCCGGATAGCCGTAGGCGTGGCCAGGATTGACGATTTCGATGCCGATCGAGCAGGAATTAATATCGGTTTCACCGGCCCAAAACGCCGTTCCCGCATGCCAGGCGCGGTGGTTTTCCTCGACCAGCTGTACGATGCGGCCGTCTTCAAAGATGAAATAATGCGACGAGACTTCGCTGCCGCGGCTGGTCAACAGCATGAGCGCGGCATCTGCGTCCTGCATGCCGGTGTAGTGCAGCACAATCATATCGGGCCGACGGCCGTCCTTGCGCTCGCCAAAATTCGGCGAAGGCACGACGCCAGCTACGACGCAGGAATCCGGCAGAAACGCACCACGCACCATGCTGTGACTTTAGGTTACCGAGGATCGCGCACAAGCCCATTCAAAAGCTTGGCACCCTTGCCTGTGGAAAAAGGCAACACGCGTTGCCGGGATGCAACGAAGGTCGGGGGCGCGACAGGCAGATGTCGGCTGTGGCCCTCGGCTCAGCGCCACTCGCGTTCTGCTGCGCGCGCGTTCATCGCGGCGCCGCTTCAACGCTGAGGACCGCGCCTGAAGAGTTCCTCGTCCGGGCATCTGCTTTTCAACCATTCCTTAAGCTTGACGCTCGCTAATCAAAATCGAGGAAAGCTGCACATTCGCCGCCGCCGCGCGTTGACGTTCCATATAATCCCATGATAGCCCACGTTATCCCAACGCTGGCAAGTGCTCCGGTCCCGGGCCGAGGGCGGCACCTGCTTGGGGCCGATGCGCCGCTTGAAGAGGAGCGAAATGGACCGGTTTGTGTCCCATTACGTGCTCCGCCTGGACGCCAAGGGGCGAGTCTCGGTTCCGGCTTCATTCCGCGCCGTGCTGGCGCGCGACGGTTTCGACGGTCTGTATTGCTATCCGGCGCTCGACCGGCCGGCGCTCGACGCCGGCGGCAACGCCTTGCTGAACGAGATCGAGGCGCTCATTGCAGGTTTTCAGCCCTATTCGGATCAGCGCGAGCAATATGCCTTGGCGCTCTATGGGACCAGCGAGACGCTGAAGATCGACGGCGAAGGCCGCATTGTCCTGACCGACACGCTCAAGAGGCATGCGGGAATCACCGACACGGTCACGTTCGTCGGTCTCGGTCACAAATTTCGAATCTGGGAGCCTGGCCGCTTTCGCACGGAACTCGCGGAGGCCACCGAGAAGGTCCGTGCCTTCAAGCAGGAGCTGGGCGCCCGGATAATGGCGGCGGAAGCACCACCAAAACCGCTCGGAGCACGGGAATGATGACGGGCAGCGGCAGCTCTGCTGTCGCTGGCGGACTGGCTCGTCACGTTCCCGTGCTCGTCCATCGCGCCATTGAATGGCTCAACGTCCGCGACGGCGGCCTCTATGTCGATGCCACGTTCGGCGCCGGCGGATTTTCTCGCGCAATTCTTGCCACCCCGGGCGCGCGAGTGATCGGCGTCGACCGCGATCAGAGCGCCATTGCGCGCGGCGCCGATCTCGTCGAACAGGCGGGGGGCCGGCTCGAACTGGTCGAAGATCGCTTCAGTAATTTGGAATCCATCCTGCCGCACGGCGGCGCCGCCGCGGTTGACGGCATCGTGTTCGACCTCGGCGTCTCGTCCATGCAGCTTGACGAGGCCGAGCGCGGCTTCTCGTTCCGCCACGATGGACCGCTCGACATGCGCATGGGCGGCGACGGTCCGACCGCGGCCGATGTCGTCGCGCACGCCAGCGAGCGCGATCTCGCCGCCATCATCTTCACGCTCGGCGAAGAGCGCCATTCCCGCGCCATTGCCCGCGCCATCGCCAAGGTGCGGCAGGAGCGGGTGATCGTTACGACGCAAACGCTGGCCGAGATCGTGGCGCGCGTCACTCCGGCGCGGCCGGGCGCGATTCATCCGGCGACCCGCACGTTCCAGGCGCTGCGCATTTTCGTCAATGACGAGCTTGGCGAAATCGCCAATGGCCTCGCCGCCGCCGAGCGGATCCTGAAACCGTCAGGACGGCTGGTGGTGATCGCGTTTCATTCGCTTGAGGACCGCATCGTCAAAACTTTTCTGACCGAGCGGAGCCGCGCACCCGCGGCGTCCCGCCACCGGCCGCTGACGCCGGCGCCGGCGCCGACGTTTAGCGTGCTGACGCGCCGGCCGCAGACGCCGGACGAAGCCGAAATCGCCGCCAATGCCCGCGCCCGTTCGGCCAAGCTGCGTGCTGCCGAGCGCACCGGCGCGGCCGCGCGAGCCGCCGAAATCGACTCTCTCCTGCCGCGCCTGCCGTCGCTCGCCGCCGTGGTTCGGGGGCGCCCGTGATTTTGCGCATCCTCAATCTGATGGTGATCGGCGCGCTCGTTCTCGCTGCGGCCTACGTCTATCGCATCAAATACGAAGCGACGGTTCAGGCCGAACACCTCGCCAAGCTGCGCGATCAGGTGCGGCATGAGCGCGACAAGATCGCGGAGCTGCGGGCGCGCTGGGGAGAGCTTGACGATCCTGCCCGCATCCAGGATCTCGCCAAGCGTTTTCTCAAGTTGAATCCGATCGCGCCGACGCAATTCGACACTCTCGATCACTTGCCGGATCAGCCGCCCGATTACATGCGTCCGGGCAGCAAGGATCCGATCGGCGGCATGATCGAGCATCTGGAAGTGCCGGTCGAAATAACGGGCAGCGCTGTGCAAGGCGCCGCGCCGCCGCAGACGCCCGATAAGTCCACAGCGCCGCCGGCGGCAGCGCCGGCACAATCCGGAACGGGCAGCGAATGAGCGCGACAGCCGAACCGATTGCGAATCCGTTGCCGGCCGAGCCCGCCGAGCCCTGGCTGCGGCGCTTCAAACGCGTCATGCTGTACGGGCGCAACGTCGACCGCGGCGCCAAGGCGCGCGCGCGGGTGGGCTTGGCCATTATCGGCTTCGTCGTCGTCTACGGCATCATCGCATTGCGCCTCGTGCTGTTCGGAATCGTCTCCGAGAGCCGCACGCCGCAGCGCGTCATCGTCGACGATGCGGTCGCCACCGCGCGCCCGGACATCACGGATCGTAACGGTGAGATTCTCGCGACCGATGTGCGGGTGCCGTCGCTCTACGCCGAGCCGCGTCGCATCATCGATGTCGACGAGGCCGTCGAACTGCTCACCGCCGCGCTGCCAGATCTCGATCCCACCGAATTGCGCGCGCGGCTTTCGTCCAAGCGCGGCTTCGTGTGGCTCAAGCGCGACATCACGCCGGAGCAGGAAAAGGAAATCTATCGGCAGGGCCTGCCCGGCATCGGCTTTCTCAAAGAGAACAAGCGCGATTATCCGAACGGCCCGGAAGTTTCGCACCTGATCGGCCACGTCAACATCGACAATCAGGGCATCGCCGGCATGGAGAAGTGGCTCGACAGCCACGGCCTCGCGGCGCTGCACATGGCGGGCCTTGCTACCGACCGTCTGCAGAATCCGGTCGTGCTGGCCGCCGATCTGCGGGTGCAGCACGCGCTGCGTGACGAACTCGTCCAGGCCCGCGATCACTTCCATGCGATCGCTGCGGCCGGAGTCGTGCTCAACGTCAACACCGGCGAAATCGTCGCCATGGTGTCGGAGCCGGATTACGACCCGAACGATCCGCGCCAGGCGCTCGAGCCGTCGCGCATCAACCGGCTGACGACCGGCGTGTACGAGATGGGGTCGACCTTCAAGGCCTTCACCGTCGCGATGGGTCTCGAATCCGGCAAGATCACGCTCAACTCGTCGTTCGACGCGCGCATGCCGCTGCGCATGGGCCGGTTTCTGATTCACGATTTTGACCCTGAGCACCGCTTCCTGACCGTGCCGGAGATTTTCTATTATTCGTCGAATATCGGTGCGGCGCGCATTGCGCTTTCGCTCGGCACCAGCGCGCAGCAGGCCTTCCTGAAGAAAATGGGCCAGCTCGACCGGCTGCGCACCGAATTGCCGGAAAGCGCCGAGCCGATCCTGCCGCGGCGCTGGAGCGATCTGACCACCGCCACCATTGCGTTCGGCCACGGCTTGTCGGTGGCGCCGCTGCAAGCCGTGATGGGCGTCGCCGCGATCATGAACGGCGGCTACCTTATCCCGCCCACCTTCCTCAAGCGCACACCCGAGGAGGCCAAAGAACTCGGCAAGCGCGTCATCTCGCAGCGAACCAGCCTGATGATGCGCTATCTGATGCGGCTCAACGTCGAAAAGGGCACCGCCAGGAAGGCCGACGTGCCGGGCTATTATATCGGCGGCAAAACCGGCACCGCCGACAAGGTGGTGGGGGGCCGTTATTCGAAGACCAAAGTGCTGACCGATTTCATGGCCATCTTGCCGGCCGACCATCCGCGTTACCTGCTGCTGATCATGCTCGATGAGCCGAAGGCGACGCCGGAAACGCACGGCTTTACGACATCGGGCTGGAACGCGGTTCCGACCGGCGCCAAGGTCGTCGCCCGCATTGCGCCGCTGCTTGGCATCGAGCCCCGCATGGACCTGCCGCCGGCCGATCAGCTGATACTGGCCTCGCTGAAGGAAAGCAGGTAAGGCGAGCCATGAGGCTTCGCGACATTCTACCTGCTGATGCGGAAATCGCGGCAGGCAGCGCCGATATCGACGTCGGCGGCATTACGTCTGACAGCCGCACGGTGCGAGCGGGCGATGTTTTCGTCGCCATCGCGGGCGGCAAGGCCGACGGAATGCGTTTTGTGGCGTCCGCGCTTGCGGCCGGCGCGTCCGCCATCGTCGCCGACCGGCCGCCGCAAGTTCCGTTACCCGCAGGCGTCGCGTTCGTGCAGGTCGGCAACATCCGGCGCACGCTGGCGCTCGCGGCGGCGAAATTTTATCCGCGCCAGCCACCCACTATCGCGGCGGTGACCGGCACCAGCGGCAAAACGTCGGTCGCGGCCTTCACGCGGCAGATCTGGACGGCGCTCGGCCATCAGGCCGCCAGCATCGGCACGGTCGGCGTGGTCTCGCCGCGGGGCGAAATTTACGGCTCGCTGACAACACCCGACCCGGTGGCATTGCACCGCTCGATCGATCAGCTCGCCCGTGATGGCGTCACTCATCTGGCGATCGAAGCGTCCTCGCACGGCCTCGATCAACATCGGCTCGACGGGCTGCGGATCGCCGCCGCGGGTTTCACCAACATCACGCGCGACCATCTCGATTATCATCCGAGCTTTCAGGACTACCTCAACGCCAAGCTGCGGCTGTTTCAGAATTTGCTTGAGCCAACGGGCACCGCGGTTATTCAAGTCGATCATGACCATGCGGACGCGGTGGTGGCCGCCGCGACGACGCGGGGCGCAACTGTGATGACGGTCGGACGCGCCGGAACCGGCATTCGCCTTGTCGAAGCGGCGATCGATGGTTTTGCGCAGCGGTTCACCGTCGAGCATGGCGGCAGGCGCTTTCAGGTGCGTTTGCCGCTGGTCGGCGAGTTTCAGATCGAAAACGCATTGGTCGCTGCCGGTCTCGCGATAGCGACGGGCAGTGATGCGGCTGCGGTGTTTGCGACGCTCGGCGCATTGCGCGGCGCCAAGGGGCGGCTCGAACTTGTCGGTGAAAAGCGCGGCGCACCGATCTTCGTCGACTATGCGCACAAGCCCGACGCGCTCGCCAAGGCGATCGAGGCGTTGCGTCCCTACGTCACCGGCAAGCTCGTTGTCGTGTTCGGCGCCGGCGGCGACCGCGACCGCGGCAAGCGGCCGCTGATGGGCGCCGTCGCCGCCGAAAAGGCCGACACGGTGATCGTCACCGACGACAATCCGCGCAGCGAGAACCCCGCCGCCATCCGCGCCGCTATTCTTGCGGCGTCGCCGGGCGCTACCGAGATCGGGGATCGCCGCGAGGCAATCCGGGCGGCAATTGCGGGGCTTTCCCGCGGCGACATACTGCTGGTCGCGGGCAAAGGTCATGAAACCGGCCAAATCATCGGCGACCGAACCATAGAGTTCAGCGATCACGAGGCGGTCGCCTCGGCTCTGGGAGAACTCGCCGCATGAGCGCGCCGCCGCTGTGGACGATCGATGCGATGGCGGCGGCGATGGGCGCTGAACGGCAAGGCGCGCTGCCGCACTCGGTATCCGGGATTTCGATCGACAGTCGCACGGTTGCGGCCGGCGAAGCGTTCTTCGCCATCGCCGACCGCCGCGACGGACATGACTTTGTCGCGCCCGCGCTGACGGCGCAGGCCGGGCTTGCCGTGGTTGCAGCCGAGCGGCGTGAGCAATTTGCCAAAGACGCGCCGCTCCTTGTCGTGCGCGACGTGCTGGCCGGCTTGCGCGATCTCGCCAAAGCCGCACGCGCCCGCACGCACGCCAAGGTGATTGGCGTCACCGGCTCGGTCGGCAAGACCGGCACCAAAGAGGCGCTGCGGCTCGCGCTGTCGAAGGACGGCGAAACCCACGCCTCGGTCGCCTCCTACAACAATCACTGGGGCGTGCCGCTGTCGCTCGCCCGCTGCCCGGCAAGCGCGCGCTACGCGGTGCTGGAAATGGGCATGAACCATTCCGGCGAGATCGAGCCGTTGTCGCGTCTGGTGCGTCCGCATGTGGCGCTGATCACGACGATTGCGCCGGTACATCTCGAGTTCTTCGGTTCGCTCGACAGGATCGCCGAGGCCAAGGCCGAAATCTTTCTCGGGCTCGATCCCGACGGCGTCGCGGTCATCAACCGCGACATCGCCCAGTTTGCGCAGCTCAAGCGCCGCGCGCAGGAGGCGGGTGTGACGCGCATCGTGTCGTTTGGCGAACATCCGAAGGCCGATGCGCGTCTCGTCAAATGTGTGCTGCATCCGCATTGCTCGACGGCGGTGGCGAACATCCTTGGAACCGAACTCACCTACAAGATCGGCGCGCCGGGCCGTCATCTTGTGGGCAATTCGCTCGCGGTGCTGGCGACCGCCGTGCTGGCCGGCGCCGATCTCGCGCTCGCGGCCCTGGCGCTCGCGGAACTGAAACCGGTGAGTGGCCGCGGCGCACCGATCAAAATCGAGCTGCCCGGTGGCGCGGCGCTGGTCATTGACGAAAGCTACAACGCCAACCCGGCCTCGGTTGCCGCTGCGCTGGCGCTGCTCGGCCAGGCGCAAGTCGGGCCGCAGGGGCGGCGTATCGCGGTGCTTGGCGACATGCTGGAACTTGGAACTGCGGGGCCCTCGCTGCATCGCGCGCTCGCCAAAAAGGTCACCGCCGGCGCGGTCGATCTCGTGTTCTGCTGTGGGCCGCTGATGCAGAATTTATGGAAGGCGCTTCCCGCCGGCCGCCGCGGCGGCTATGCAATGGACTCCACAGCGCTCGAATCGCAGGTTGTGCCGGCCATTCGCGCCGGCGATGCCGTCATGGTCAAGGGTTCGCTCGGCTCGCGCATGGCGCCTATCGTCAAGGCCCTGCAACGCGCGTATCCGCACCGGGATACACTCGACAGAACAATTAAAGCGCAGCCGCTTGAAGGCGCGTCCGCGCAGGGTTGATACGATGTTTTATTGGTTGGTCGATCTATCGGACAAACTTTCAGTCCTCAACGTCTTTCGCTACATCACCTTTCGCACCGGCGGCGCGATCATCACCGCGCTGCTGTTCGTCTTTATGTTTGGCCCGGCTATCATCGGAAGGCTGCGCATCTTCCAGGGCAAGGGCCAGCCGATTCGTCCCGACGGACCGCAGTCGCACATCATCGCCAAGGCCGGCACGCCGACCATGGGCGGACTGATGATTCTGTCCGGCATGCTGGTATCGACACTGCTGTGGGCCAATCTCGCCAATCGCTATGTCTGGGTGGTGCTTTTGGTGACGCTGGGCTTCGGCCTGGTCGGCTTCTATGACGACTATCTGAAAGTCACCAAACAGGCCCACAAGGGATTTTCCGGCCGCGCCCGCCTGCTGGCCGAGGCGGTCATCGCCGGCGCCGCCTGCGTCATCCTGGTCAAGCTCGCGCAGGTGCCGACATTGCCGACCTTCGCGACGTCGCTGGTGTTCCCGTTCTTCAAGGAGCTGGTGATCAACCTGGGCTGGTTCTTCGTCATCTTCGCCATGTTCATCATCGTCGGCGCCGGCAATGCGGTGAACCTGACCGACGGGCTCGACGGACTCGCCATCGTGCCCGTCATGATCGCGGCCGCGAGCTTCGGCATGATCGCGTATCTGTGCGGCAACACCGTCTTCGCCGACTATCTGCAAATTCACTATGTGGCGGGCACCGGCGAGCTTGCGGTCGTGTGCGGCGCCGTGGTGGGCGCCGGGCTCGGCTTTCTCTGGTTCAACGCACCGCCGGCCTCGATTTTCATGGGCGACACCGGCTCGCTGGCGCTCGGCGGCATGATCGGCACGGTGGCGGTCGCCACCAAGCACGAGATGGTGCTCGCGGTCATCGGCGGGCTGTTCGTGCTCGAGGCGGTATCGGTCATCGTGCAGGTGGCGTCGTTCAAGCTCACCGGCAAGCGTATCTTCAAGATGGCGCCGATCCATCATCATTTCGAACAGCTCGGCTGGACCGAGCCGCAAATCGTCATCCGGTTCTGGATCGTCTCCGTGGTGCTGGCGCTTGCAGGTCTTTCGACGCTGAAGCTGAGGTAGCGCCGTCGTGATTCCGATCACGGCCTTCGCGGGCAAAAGGGTCGCGGTGTTCGGTCTGGGCGGCTCTGGGCTGGCGAGTGCGAGTGCGCTCTTGGCCGGCGGCGGCGAGGTTGTTGGTTTTGACGATAATGCACAGGGCGTCGCCAAGGCCAACGCCGCCGGCATTCCGACCGCTGACTTGCACGCCATCGATTGGTCGCGGATCGCCGCACTGCTGCTCGCCCCCGGCGTACCGCTCACGCATCCGGCGCCGCACTGGGTGGTGCAGCGCGCGCGCGAGGCCGGCGTGGAAATCATCGGCGACATCGAGCTGTTCTGCCGCGAGCGCGCGCGACAAGCCCCCGGCGCGCCGTTTGTCGCCATCACCGGCACGAACGGCAAATCGACCACGACGGCCTTGATCGGGCACCTCGTCGCTTCGGCCGGCATGGATGCGCAGATCGGCGGCAATATCGGCACCGCGATCCTGTCGCTCGAGCCGCCCGCTGCAAGTCTTGTCAAATCTTTGCGCGTGCATGTGATCGAATGTTCGTCCTATCAAATCGATCTGGCGCCTTCGCTCGATCCCTCCGTCGGCATTCTGATCAATCTGTCGGAGGACCACCTCGATCGGCACGGCACCATGGCGCACTATGCTTCGGTGAAGGAGCGCCTCGTCGCCGGCGTACCGCGCGACGGTACCGCCATCGTCGGCGTCGATGACGAATGGTGCAGCGCCATTGCGGAACGGCTCGCGCCGTCCGGCAAGCGCCTCGTGCGCGTTTCGGTGCGGCACGAATTAGCCGATGGGATGTACGCGGTGGGCGCGCACATCATCCGTGCCAAGGATGGCAGCAACGCCGCGATCGCCGATCTGTCCGGCATCGGTTCCCTGCGCGGCGTCCACAACGCGCAGAATGCCGCGTGCGCTGTGGCGGCAGCGCTTGCGCTCGGTCTTGATCCGGCAACCATTCAGGCCGGTCTGCGCTCGTTTCCCGGCCTTGCTCACCGCATGGAGCAGGTCGGCCGCCTTGGCAAAATTCTTCTGGTCAACGATTCCAAGGCCACCAATGCCGATTCGGCGGCGCAGGCGCTGGCCTGCTTCTCCGATATTTTCTGGATCGCGGGCGGCAAGCCCAAGACCGGCGGCATCGAATCGCTGCGCAATTTCTTTCCGCGCGTCCGCAAGGCCTATCTGGTCGGTGAGGCAGCAAAGGAGTTTGCCACGACGCTTGGCGAAGCCGTAGCGCACGAGATCGACGGTACGCTCGACAAGGCATTGGCGGGGGCGGTGCGCGATGCAGCAGCCTCCGGGGCGCCGGAACCGGTCGTTCTCCTGTCGCCGGCCTGCGCGTCGTTCGACCAGTATCGCAATTTCGAGATCCGCGGCGACGCCTTCCGCGACCTGGTCCGGGCGCTGCCGGGGATCAGTTCGGCAAATTCTTAATCCCCTTTAAACCATCGCGGTGTCACCACTGGGCGGGGATTCTCGACGATAAGTCCTTGGGAGGGGTCATGGGCTCCCGCGCGCGACGCTCGGCCTTTAACGACTGGTGGTGGACGGTTGATCGTCTGACGCTGGCGGCGCTGGCTGCGCTGATGCTCGGCGGCATTGTGCTGTGCCTGGCCGCAAGTCCGCCGGTCGCCGCCCGCATCGGACTTGACCCCTTCCATTTCGTCGACCGGCAGGTGCTGTTTCTCATCCCGGCCGCCGCCGTGCTGTTCGGCACGTCTTTTCTGTCGCCGCGCGAGGTACGCCAGATCTCGCTGGTGGTGTTTTTCGTGAGCCTCATCCTGGTCGCGGCGACGCCCTATTTCGGCGCGGAGATCAAGGGCGCGCGGCGCTGGCTGGTGATCCTCGGCGTCAATATACAGCCGTCGGAATTTCTCAAGCCTGCCTTCGTGATCCTGATCGCGTGGCTGTTCGGCGAATCCGCCAAGCGGCCGGAAATGCCGGCAAATTTTCTGGCGCTGGTGCTGCTCATCGTCGTGGTGTCGTTGCTTGTGATTCAGCCCGACTTCGGCCAGACCATGCTGATCGCGCTGGTGTGGGGCGCGCTCCTCTATATGGCGGGAATGCGCTTTGTCTGGATCGTCGGGCTCGCCGCCACGGCCGGCGTCGGCCTGTTGACCGCGTTCTACACCGTTCCGCACGTGGCGCAGCGCATCAGGGGCTTTCTCGATCCCAGCTCCGCCAGTTCGTTCAACGTCGATATCGCCACCGAATCCTTCATCCGCGGCGGCTGGTTCGGCCGCGGTCCGGGCGAGGGCACCATCAAGCGCATCCTGCCGGAGGGCCACACCGATTTCGTCTTCGCGGTGGCGGCCGAGGAATTCGGCGTCGTGCTCTGCCTTATTCTGGTCGCGCTGTTCGCCTTCATCGTCATCCGCGCCCTGGGCAAAGCCATGCGCAACGACGATCCATTCACGCGTTTTGCTGCATCGGGTCTTGCGATCCTGTTCGGCCTGCAGTCGACCATCAACATGGCGGTGAATCTTCATCTCATGCCGGCCAAGGGTATGACCTTGCCGTTCATCTCCTATGGCGGCTCGTCGTTGATCTCGCTGGCTTTCGGCATGGGCATGCTGGTTGCGCTCACCCGCGAACGGCCGAGTGCGCAGTTGCCCGGTGAACTCGTGATCGCCGGGAGCCGGGTGTGATCCAGCCGGCCGACCGGGTGGCCACGGCACCGGTTCTGCTGGCGGCCGGCGGCACCGGCGGACATCTGTTCCCGGCCGAGGCGCTGGCGTCGGCGCTCGACCGGCGTGGCACCAAAGTCCATCTCGCCACCGATCATCGCGCGGCGCGCTATGGCGGCGCCTTCGCCGAGGATGCGATTCACATCGTCTCCAGCGCGACGCTGCGCGGGCGAAACCCGCTCGCTGTCTCAAGGACCGCGGCCTTGCTCGGCATCGGCGTGTTCCAGGCGTTCGCGTTGGTCGGCCGGCTGCGGCCTGCCGCCGTGATCGGCTTCGGCGGCTATCCAACGATTCCCCCGGTGCTGGCGGCAGCCTGGCGCGGTGTCCCGAGCCTCATTCACGACGCCAACGCCGTGATCGGCCGCGCCAATCGGTTCCTCGCGCCGCGTGTGTCGGCCATCGCCACGACATTTCCCGACGTTTTCCGCAACGAACCCGCCTTGGCCGGCAAAGCGACGCTCACCGGCAACCCGGTGCGGCCCGCGGTCGTTGCGGCGGCGGCAACGCCTTATGCGGCGGAGGCAAAGCCGGTGCGGCTCCTGGTGTTTGGCGGCAGTCAGGGCGCCCGGATCATGGCCGACATCGTCCCCGCAGCGATCGGGCTGCTGGACCCCAGTGTGCGAGGCCTACTCGCCATCGTGCAGCAGGCGCGCGAGGAGGATTTGGGCCGGGTCCGGGACGCCTACGCCGGCTTTGGCGTCGCCGCCGAAGTCGCTCCGTTCTTCTCCGATCTGCCGGCGCGGATGGCGGCGAGCCATCTGGTGATCTCGAGGTCCGGGGCTTCGACAGTGGCGGAACTCGCCGCCATCGGCCGCCCCGCCATCCTGGTGCCGCTGCCGCACGCGCTCGACCAGGACCAGTTCGCCAATGCGGGGGTGCTCGAACAGGCCGGCGGCGCGCTCCGCATCGCGCAAAACACCTTCACACCACGACGGCTCGCGGACGAAATTGCCGCGCTTGCCGCGGCGCCGGCACGCCTGCAAGCCATGGCCGCGGCGGCGCGATCCGTCGGCCGGCTGGATGCCGCGGACCGCCTCGCCGATCTGGTGCTCAAGGTGGCGTCCCGGGGCGCAATTCAGTAGATATTTTCGGTGCCGCCCCTTTGCGGGGGGATGGGCAGGAGAGGGTTCCGGGAGCACCCATGAGATTGCCGCGCGACATCGGTCCGGTGCATTTCGTCGGCATCGGCGGCATCGGCATGAGCGGCATCGCCGAGGTGCTGGTCAATCTCGGCTATACGGTGCAGGGCTCGGACGTTGCCGACAGCGCCAACGTCAAAAGGCTGCGCGACAAGGGCGTGACGATCGCGATCGGGCACGCCGCCGAAAATCTCACCGGTGCGCGCGTCGTGGTCGTCTCGTCAGCGATCAGACGGGACAATCCGGAACTCGCCGCGGCGCGCGCCGAGCGCCTGCCGGTGGTGCGGCGTGCCGAGATGCTGGCCGAACTGATGCGGCTGAAAAGCTGCGTCGCCATCGCCGGCACCCACGGCAAGACAACCACCACATCGATGGTGGCGGCGCTGCTGGACGCGGCGGGCTTCGACCCGACCGTCATCAACGGCGGCATTATCAATGCCTACGGCACTAACGCGCGGCTCGGCGCCGGCGAATGGATGGTGGTCGAGGCCGACGAGTCCGACGGCACCTTTCTCAAGCTGCCGGCCGACGTCGCCATCGTCACCAATGTCGATCCGGAACACCTCGATCATTTCAAGACGTTCGACGCGGTGCAGGACGCGTTTCGCACGTTCGTCGAGAATGTGCCGTTCTACGGCTTCTCGGTAATGTGCATCGATCATCCGGTGGTGCAGAATCTGGTTGGCCGCATCGAGGACCGGCGCACCATCACCTACGGCGAAAATCCGCAGGCCGACGTGCGCCTCGTCGACATATCGCACGCCGGCGGCACATCGCTGTTCACGGTGCTGTTTCGCGATCGCGCCGGGCAGACCGTGCACGAGATCGGCAAGATCGCGCTGCCGATGCCCGGCCGGCACAACGCGCTCAATGCAATTGCGGCCATCGCGGTCGCGCACGAGTTCGGCATCGCCGACGACATCATCAAAAAGGCGCTCGCCGATTTCGGCGGCGTGCGCCGCCGCTTCACCCGCACCGGCACCTGGAACGGCGTCACCGTGATCGACGATTACGGCCACCATCCGGTGGAGATCGCCGCGGTGCTGCGGGCGGCACGCGAATCGACCAAGGGTCAGGTGATCGCTGTGGTGCAGCCGCATCGCTACACGCGGCTCGCCGCTTTGTTCGAGCAGTTCTGCACCTGCTTCAACGACGCCGACGCCGTGATCGTCGCCCATGTCTATCCGGCCGGCGAGGCGCCGATCGCCGGCGCGGATCGCGACGGGCTGGTGCAGGGTCTGCGCACCCACGGCCATCGCCGCGTCATTCCGCTCGACGGCTCCGAGCAGCTCGTCGCGCTGGTTGCCGGCATGGCGGAGCCCGGCGACTACGTGGTGTTCCTTGGCGCCGGCTCGATCACGCAATGGGCTTATGCGCTGCCCGGCGATTTGGCGGCGCTTGGCCAGCGCGCGTGATCGGACAAGCGACATGGATCTTAACGGCACTTGTTGCCCGGGGATACGCTCCTAATTAAACTAGGCGAGTTGCTTTGAGAGGCTGCCATGGGTCGCGCCGAGCTTTGGTCGGAATTGATGAAACTGACGCCTGACGAGCGCATCGAACTCGTCGAAGACTTGTGGGACAGCATCTCCCAGCACGAGATGCCGCCGTTGACCACCGAACAAAAGGAAGAACTCGACAGGCGTTATGCGGAGCACCTGCGTGATCCGAGCACGGCATCGACATGGGAGGATGCCAAAGCACGTTTGTTGGCCCGTTATAAGTGAGCCGTGACCTTGTAATTCGACCGCAGGCCGAAGCAGAGCTTGCTGAAGCGGGCGACTGGTATGATCGAGAAAGACCTGGTCTGGGGCCGGTCTTCGTTTTAGCCGTGAGCCGCACGCTCGCGGCAGTTCAACAAAATCCGCTTCAATATCAGATTGTCTGGCGACAATATCGCCGCGCGCGAGTTGCAAAATTCCCGTACAGTTTGATCTATCGCGTATCCGATTGGGATATCACCGTTGTTTCATGCTTCCACGGTCGACGGAATCCGACGGTGTGGCAGAGGCGAAGCTGAGGAAGGACGAAGGCAGGATTGGAGTCGCTATGACAAAGACCTGCCTCGCGGTTCGGCACGTTGCCTTCGAGGATCTGGGACTCTTAGGTCCACTCATATCCGCGCGCGGTTATGACATCCGCTATCATGATGCGGGGATCGAGCCGTTCGCTGCCGATGGCCTTATTGCTCCGAATTTGGTCGTGGTGTTGGGCGGACCGATCGGCGTTTATGAGCAAAACACCTATCCATTCATTGGCCATGAGATCGCCGCAGTGGCCGCCCGTCTTGCCAGCAACAAACCGATGCTCGGCATCTGTCTCGGCGCCCAGATGATGGCGGCGGCGCTCGGCGCTCGCGTCGCCCCCGGACCTGTCAAGGAAATCGGCTACGCGCCGCTGACCTTGACGGAGGCCGGTCGGGCGTCGGCTCTGCAATCGCTTGGAACGTCTCCGGTGCTGCATTGGCACGGGGATAATTGCGAGCTGCCGGCCGGCTGCACGCTGCTCGCTTCGACGGCACATTGTCCGGTGCAGGCGTTCGCGCGCGCGAGAGAGCAGCTGGCGCTGCAGTTTCATCTTGAGACCGAACCGGCGCGGCTCGAAGCCTGGCTCGTCGGCCATGCAGTCGAGCTTGGCAAGGCCGGCATCGATCCGCGCACTCTGCGCGATCAGGCGCGTACGCTCGGCCCGGTGCTGCGCGACGCCGGCAGCAGCGTGCTGGGGGCGTGGCTCGACATGAACCGCGAGGGGAGTGCATGAGCTTCCCCGACATCGTTCCTGATCTGAAAGTGGCGATGCCGGAGCTGCGCGGCCGTTTGCTCGGCAACCAGCCTCTTGCCGGGCTGACGTGGTTTCGCGTCGGCGGTCCGGCACAAGTCCTGTTCATGCCGGAGGATGAAGCCGACCTCGCTTATTTGCTTGCGAATCTGCCCGGTGACATCGCCGTCATGGTCGTCGGCCTAGGTTCCAATCTGATCGTGCGCGACGGCGGCGTGCCGGGCGTGGTGGTGCGGCTCGGCCGCGGCTTCAACGAGATCGCGATTGAAGCTGCCAGTGTCCGCGCCGGGGCCGCCGTTCCCGATCTGCGGGTCGCGCAGGCGGCGCAGAAGGCCGGCATCGCCGGATTGGCGTTCATGTGCGGTATTCCAGGCGGGGTGGGTGGCGCCTTGCGCATGAATGGCGGCGCTTACGGGCGCGAGACCAAGGATGCGCTGGTCGAGGCGCGCGCCGTCGACCGGGCTGGCCGCGTTCACGTCTTGCGCAACGCCGATATGGACTATGCCTACCGGCATTGCGGCGCGCCCGAGGATTACATTTTCACGCAGGCCTTGTTTGCCGGCCAAAAGCGCGATCCGGGCGCCATCGCGGCCGACATGGAACGCATCACCCAGTCGCGTGGCGCCACGCAGCCGATCAAGACCCGCACCGGCGGTTCCACGTTCAAAAACCCGCCTGGTCAGAAAGCCTGGCAGCTCATCGATGCCGCCGGCTGTCGCGGCTTGCGTGTCGGTGACGCCCAGGTCTCGGAGCTGCACTGCAACTTTCTGATCAATCTTGGTAACGCCACCGCCGCCGATATCGAATCACTCGGCGAAACGGTGCGCCGCCGCGTGATGGACAATTCCGGCGTCGATCTCCAATGGGAGATCAAGCGGATTGGCGTCCAGTAATGGTCGCGGACCCTGCGGGCGTGCCGCTTCGGTCGCCTGGCCGACACCAAAGCCACCAAAAATCCGCAGAAACACTCGACGTTTCGCCAAATGTCGATTCTATTAGCGACGACGCGAATCAGACGGAGCGGCTGAGGTGAACGCTTGAGCAGTGCCAAGCACGTCGCCGTTCTGATGGGAGGCTGGTCGGCCGAGCGGGAGGTTTCGCTGCGCTCGGGAAAGGCGTGTTCCGACGCGCTCGAACGCTGCGGCTACCGGGTCACCCGGATCGACGTAACCCCGGATATCGCCGCGACGCTGACCGCCGCGAAGCCCGACGTCGCGCTGAACGTCCTGCACGGCCGCCCCGGTGAAGACGGAACCCTGCAGGGTCTCCTTGAGATTCTCAGCATTCCGTACAGCCATTCGGGCGTGATGGCCTCGGCCGTCGCCATGCGCAAGGACTACGCCAAAAAGCTGTTTCGGGCCGCAGAAGTCCCGGTCGCTGAGGAGCTTCTGGTCCACCGCACCGAGGCGGCGAAACGCCATCTGATGCCCCCGCCCTATGTCATCAAACCGATCGCCGAGGGGTCGAGCGTCGGCGTTTTCATCGTCACCGAATCACATCCGCACCCGCCCCAGGAGCTTTATCGCGATGACTGGGCATTCGGCGACATAGTCATGCTCGAACGCTACATCCCCGGCAAGGAACTGACCTGCGCGGTACTCGGCGACCGCGCGCTCGATGTCATCGAGATCGAGCCGACCACCCGGTTTTACGATTACGAGGCAAAATACGCCGCCGGCGGATCAAAACACCTCCTACCCGCGCCCGTTTTACCAAATGTTTACCAGGAAGTCCGCAGACTCGCCCTGGCTGCCCATAACGCGCTCGGCTGCCGCGGCGTAAGCCGCGCTGACTTTCGCTACGACGATCGGGGGACGGGTGAGCTCGTTTGTCTTGAAGTCAATACACAGCCCGGCATGACCGAAACTTCGCTCGTGCCCGAGCTCGCTGCATACGCTGGCATCACGTTCGATGAGCTGGTGCGATGGATGGTGGAGGACGCCTCGACCAACCGCTGACGCGGTCGAGGCCTGTTGGGGATTCGGTCGGCAGGATGCTTGAGAAGCCGGTGCAGCGCCATGCGCGAAGCCGCCGCCGCGGCTTGCGCGCGCGGCTGCCGACATTTCCGCGCGTCGCGGTCGAAAATTGGCTGCCGGCGTGGCTTGCCGGCGCTCACTGGCAGAGCCGGCGGTGGCTCGCCCGGATCGTCCGTCTGCCGCCGCGGCGCGGCGTTGGTATCGCGGCATCGCTGCTGCTGGTCGCATCCGCTCTGAGCTACGGCGTGATCAAGGGCCAGCACCTGCCGGAGGTCATCGACTGGGGCAAGGACGCGCGCGACGCGGCCGCCAACTCGCTCGGCTTTCGCATCGCCGAGGTTTCGCTGTCGGGCGAAAAGGAAGTCAGCCGTGAGGAGATTCTGGCGACCGCCGGCGTGACCGGCCGGGCTTCGCTGTTGTTCCTCGACGCCGATGCGGCGCGCGCCAGACTGATGGCGAATCCCTGGATCGCCGATGCGGCGGTACTCAAGCTTTATCCGGATCGCCTGCAAATCACCATTACCGAACGGCACGCCTTCGCCCTGTGGCAGAAGGACGGCCGCGTTCAGGTCATCGCCGCCGACGGAACGGTGCTCGAACCGTATGTCGAGAGCCGTTACGTCAAGTTGCCGCTTGTGGTCGGCAAAGGCGCGCAGCGCCAAGCCAAGGACTTTTTGGATGTTCTCGTGCGCTATCCCGAGATCGCCTCGCGGGTGCGGGCGTCGATCCTGGTGGCGCAGCGGCGGTGGGACGTACTTCTGAAGAACGGCATCGACGTGGAACTGCCGGAAAACGACCCTGCGGTGGCCTTGCGCCACCTGGTGACGTTCGACCGGGACAAAAAATTGTTGTCGCGCGATATCACGATTGTCGATCTGCGCTTGCCGGACCGTGTGACGGTGCGGTTGTCGGATTCCGCTGCGCAGGCCCGCGCCGCGGCGCTGAAAGACGCGGCCAAAAAGAAAAAGAAGGGAGGTGACGCATGAGCGCCCTCCACTATGGCCTCACGCCGAAGATGAAGCCGATTTCGCCGCGACGCAGCGCACTGGTCGCGGCGCTTGACGTGGGCTCGAGCAAAGTCGCCTGCCTCATCGCCCGGCTGCGGCCACATCCGCCGCAGCAGGTCCTGACCCGCCGGACTCATGCGGTCGAAGTCATCGGCTTCGGTCACACCGAGGCCCGCGGCATGAAGGGCGGCGGTGTGGTGAATCTCGCCCAGGCCGAAGAAGCCATCCGTTTGGCGGTGGATGCGGCCGAACAGATGGCCTCGGTCGAAATCGAATCCGTAGTGCTGTCGATCTCGGCCGGGCGTCTTGCCAGCGAGCTGTTTGCCGCCGACGTCGACGTCGCCGGATCGACCGTCTCGGAAGGCGACATCGCGCGCGTGCTCGCGGCCGGCAGCCGGCATTCGCTGCGCGACGGCCGCGCGGTTTTGCACTCGCTGCCGGTCGGCTACTCGATCGACGGCACCGACGGCATCCGCGATCCGCGCGGCATGTTGGGCAGCCGCTTCGGCGTCGATATGCACGTGGCGACGACAGATATCGCGGCGGCGCGCAATCTGATGCTTGCAGTCGAGCGCGGCCATCTCGCCGTCGAGGCCATGGTGGCGAGCCCCTATGTGGCCGGCCTCGCCGTGCTGGCCGACGACGAGGCCGATCTCGGCGCGGCCGTGGTCGACCTCGGCGCCGGAACCACCACGATGGCCGTCTTCATCAGCGGCCGGCTGGTGCATGTGGAAGGCTTCGCGCTCGGCGGCCAGCACATCACGATGGATATCGCGCGCGGATTGAACGCGCGCATTTCCGACGCCGAGCGAATCAAGACGCTCTACGGCAGCGTGCTGATCGGCGGCCTCGACGAGCGCGATATGATCACGGTGCCGCCGCTCAGCGACGACGAGCGCGAAGCCGCGCAATTCGTGTCGCGCGCGACGCTCGGTCACATCATCAAGCCGCGCGCCGAAGAAATCCTCGAAATGGTGCGCGACCGTCTCGCCGCCTCGCCGTTCGCGGCCGAGCAGCGCGGACACGTGATCCTCACCGGCGGCGCCGCGCAACTGACGGGTTTGCCCGATCTGGCTTCGCGCATTCTCAATCGTCCGGTGCGAATCGGCCGGCCGCTCGGCATTGCCGGTCTGTCGGATGCCGCCAAAGGCACAGCGTTCGCCGTGGCGGCGGGTCTTCTGGTTTATCCGCAAGCGGCGCATCTCGAACATTTCGAGCTGCGCCGCAAGCGGTACGTGATGAACGGCTCGGGCGGCTATTTCGCCCGCGTCGGACAATGGCTTCGCGAGAGCTTCTGATGGCCCCCAGCTCGCAAGCTAGAAACTCAGAGCGGCCGGTGGCGGACCGGTCGGGGCAGGGCGCGGAGAGCGTCCGTGCGAGGAAGAAGAGGCAAATATGACCATCAATCTGAACATCCCCGACATCCATGAACTGAAGCCGCGCATCACCGTGTTCGGCGTCGGCGGCGCCGGCGGCAATGCCGTCAACAACATGATCACTGCCGGCCTGCAGGGGGTCGATTTCGTCGTCGCCAACACCGACGCTCAGGCGCTGACCTCGTCGAAGGCCGAGCGCATCGTCCAGATGGGCGTGCAGGTGACCCAGGGTCTGGGCGCCGGCTCGGCGCCGGAAGTGGGCCGCGCCGCGGCCGAGGAAGTGCTCGACGAAATCCGCGATCACCTGTCGGGCGTGAACATGGTGTTCGTCACCGCAGGCATGGGCGGCGGCACCGGCACCGGCGCGGCGCCGGTCATCGCCAAGGCGGCGCGCGAGGCCGGTATCCTGACCGTCGGCGTGGTCACCAAGCCGTTCCATTTCGAAGGCCAGCGCCGCATGCGGATTGCCGAGAACGGCATCACCGAGCTGCACAAGAGCGTCGACACGCTGCTCATCATTCCCAATCAGAATCTGTTCCGCGTCGCCAACGAGAAGACCACCTTCGCCGATGCGTTCGCGATGGCCGATCAGGTGCTCTATTCCGGCGTCGCCTGCATCACCGATCTGATGGTCAAGGAAGGCCTCATCAATCTCGACTTTGCCGACGTACGCATGGTCATGCGCGAGATGGGCAAGGCCATGATGGGCACCGGCGAAGCCGAGGGCGACAAGCGCGCGCTGACGGCGGCGGAGGCGGCGATCTCCAATCCGCTGATCGACGATGCGTCGATGAAGGGCGCCAGGGGACTGCTGATCTCCATCACCGGCGGGCGCGATCTCAAACTCTACGAGGTCGACGAAGCCGCGACCCGCATCCGCGAGGAAGTCGATCAGGACGCCAACATCATCGTCGGCGCCACCTTCGACGAAAGCCTCGACGGCATCATCCGGGTTTCGGTCGTGGCGACCGGCATCGATCAGGCTGTCGCCGCGCAGCGGACCGTGCCGGCGCCGAATCTCGCGGCGGCGGGCGCGCGCATCACCGAAATCGCAGAGGGTTTGCGCAAAGAGAATCAGCACATCCTCGACCGGATCGAGCGGAGCGAGCAGCCGCGCACGATCATGCAGCCGCTGCGCGCTGCGACACCTGCCCCCGCGGCGCCTGTGGCTGCCGCGGCGCCGGCCTCGATCAACGCCTCGATCGAATCGGCGGCCAGGGTGGCGATCGAATCGGCGGTGCAGGACGTCAACATCCGTCCGCTCTCGCTCAATCCGTCGCTCTTGCTGCAACCGGCTCCCAGCAGCACCGAAGAGGCGCAGGACACCGGCGACTTCATTCCGCCGCAGGCGGAGCGGGCACCGGTGCGCGCGCCGCGGATGCCGCGCTTGGAGGAACTGCCGATTCCGGCCCAAAACGAGATTCGCGCCTGGCGCGGCGAGCTGCCCCAGGAGGAGCATCCTGGGCGGCGAAAATCGCTGTTGGAGCGGCTCGCGTCCGTCGGTCTCGGCCGACGCGAACAGGTCAAGGAGGAAGAGGCGCCCCCAGCGCCGGCCCAGCGGATGATGCAGCCCGCGCCGCCTATGGAGCGCCTCCCGGGCCGTCCGATGATGCCCCGGCCCGCCGAACCGCGCCCTGAGCCGGTATCCGAGTATGCCAAGCGGTCGGCGCCGCAGGGTCTCGACCAGCACGGCCGGCAGGCGCCTGTGCATAACAAGGAGGAGCAGGATCAACTTGAGATCCCTGCCTTCCTGCGCCGGCAGGCGCACTGAGGCGGTCACCGGCCGGTGTCTGGCTGTCACACCATGGCCTGGGCGCCCGCGCCCAGGCCGCCGCTAGGCACCGGCGCCGATTGTGACAAAGTGACTGAAAATCGCGGCTTTTATCATATTGCAACCGCCCGCTGTGAGGGCCGCCGGGTATCAGCAATAGTATTGGCATTCAGATTAGACGGCGCAGCCGCACTGCGGCAGATTTGCAGCCGCAGAGGGTATTGCGCCATCGTACCGCCCAGACTGCGGCCAGATCGTGGTAACACTTGGTAAGAAACCGTGAGTTGGTCGCGAACCGCTTCCCCGTTAATGTTACCGGCGTCAGTGGGGTTGTGTCGGGGTGCGAGCTTTTGGCGGGTCCGGTGGCCCTCCCTGGTATCGGCAATCCGACGATTGCTCCCCTCGCGACGACGGGGTCGGCCATTATTGTGCGTGCACAATGTGGCCCTAGGGTGTGGGACGAGGGCATGATCTGGGGCGAACACGCCAGCAGGCAGACAACCCTGCGAGATCAAGCGACCGTGACGGGGATCGGCGTCCATTCCGGTGCGCCCGTGACCCTGACAATTCATCCTGCCGAAGCCGACACGGGCATTCTTTTTCTGCGCACCGCCACACCGGATCGCCAGGATCGCGAACTCAAGGCCGATTATCGTGCGGTGACCGCGACCGAATTCGCCACCGTGCTGGGCGATCGCAGCGGACCGGCCGTATCGACCACCGAACATGTGCTCGCCGCGTTGCATGGCCTCGGCATCGACAACGCTCTGGTCGAAGTCGATGGCGCCGAAATTCCGATCATGGATGGCAGCGCTGCACCGTTTGTTGCGGCGATCGATCATGCCGGCATCGCGGCCCAGAGGGCGCCGCGGCGTTATATCCAGGTGCTCAAGCCTGTGCGGGTGGGCAAGGACGGCTGCTATGGTGAGTTGCGGCCGAACTTGCGCGGCCTGCGCATCGAGGCCGAAATCGAATTCGATCATCCGTTGATCGGGCGTCAGAGCTGCGCAATCGACGTGGCGCCGAACGTGTTCCGGCGCGAACTCGCTCGTGCGCGGACCTTCGGTTTCATGCGCGACGTCGCCAAGCTGTGGAGCGCAGGCTATGCGCTCGGCGCCTCATTCGACAATACGGTCGTGGTCGCCGAGGATCGGGTGCTCAATCCGGATGGCATGCGCTTCCCCGACGAATTCGTCCGCCACAAGATCGTGGATGCGATCGGCGATCTGGCGCTTGCCGGCGCGCCGTTGCTCGGCGTCTATCGCTCGGTGCGCGGCGGCCACAAACTCAACCATGCGGTCGTGTCCGCCCTGATGGCCGATGCCAGCGCCTGGTGTTATGTCGAAATGCCGCAGCCGGCGCGCCGCAGCGCGCGCGGCCACGCCGAACTCTCGGCCGCTTTCGCCGCACCGGCATACGGGCCGGATGTCTCCTGAATTTGCTTAACTTTTCCGCCTTATTCCGGGCCGATTGTCGGCGATACTGACACCCCTTCGAGGGGTTGTGGTAGAGCGTGCGCCGGGCCGACGTTGGCGCGCATCATCGAGCGGACGCATCGCGGGACCGGGACGCATATCAACGCATGACGCTGCGAGGACGAGGGTCGGGACGATCCGGTTTCAGGCTGCGCACGCTGACGCGTGGGCTGGCGCTGGTGCTGCTTGCCGCGCCGGTGATGGGCTGCAGCCTGTTCCACAAGGACGAAGACTACGTTCCCGATACGCCGGCCGACCGGCTCTATAACGAGGGCCTGTTCCTGCTCAACGACAAGCAGGATTACAAGGAAGCGGCGAAAAAGTTCGATCAGGTCGACCGCGAAAATCCATATTCGGATTGGGCGCGCAAGGCGCTCTTGATGCAGGCCTACAGCAACTATCAGGCCGGGCAGTACGACGACTGTATCAATGCGGCCAAGCGTTACGTGACGCTGCACCCGGCGAGCCCGGACGCCGCCTACGCGCAGTTTCTGATCGCCTCGTCGTATTACGATCAGATCCTCGATGTCTCACGGGATCAGGAACGCGCCGACAAGGCCATCACCGCGTTCGAAGAAGTGGTGCACAAATATCCTGACAGCGAGTACGCGCTTGCCGCCAAGAAGAAGATCGAGATGGCGCGCGACCAGCTTGCCGGCAAGGAAATGGAGATCGGCCGCTTCTATCTGCAGCGTCGCGACTTCCTCGGCGCCATCAATCGCTTCAAGGTGGTGGTGACGCAGTATCAGACCACGCGCGAAGTCGAGGAGGCGCTGGAGCGGCTGACCGAAGCCTATGTGGCGCTCGGCATTACCAGCGAGGCGCAGACCGCCGCCGCCGTGCTCGGCCATAATTTCCCGGACAGCCCTTGGTATAAGGACGCCTACGCCCTGCTCAAGGGTTCGGGCTCCGAGCCGAGCGAAAACAAGAGTTCCTGGATCAGTCGGGCGTTCCGGAAATTGACCGGCGCAATCGGCGTGCAGAACGGTCCGACAAACGGCTGACGACAGAACGCGGAATCACGCATAACATGCGTCATCCGCCATCTGCTACGTGTCGTCCGATGCTGTCTCGTCTTTCGATTCGCGACATCGTTCTGATCGACCGGCTGGACATCGATTTCGGCTCGGGACTTGCCGCGCTCACCGGCGAGACCGGCGCCGGCAAATCGATCCTGCTCGACGCCTTTGCGTTGGCGCTCGGCGCCCGCGGCGACACGGCGCTGGTGCGCGCCGGCGCCGAGCACGGTCAGGTCACGGCCGCCTTCGAGCTTGCGGCGGACCACCCGGCGCGCCGCATTCTTGTCGACAACGAACTCGATGGCGACGATGCGCTGATCGTGCGCCGCGTGCAGTTCGCCGACGGCCGGACGCGGGCCTTCGTCAACGATCAGCCGGTCACCGTGCAGGTGTTGCGCGCGCTTGGCACGGCTCTCGTGGAAATCCACGGCCAGCACGACGAGCGCGCCTTCGTCGATGCGGCGACGCATCGTGCGCTGCTCGATGCCTATGCGGGACTCGAGCGAGACGCCGCCGCGGTGGCGCGGCTGTGGGATGAGCGCCGCGCGCGCGAAGCCGCCGTCGCGGAGCATCGTGCCGAGGTGGCGCGCGCCGAGCGCGAGGCCGAATGGCTGCGCCATGCCGTTGATGAGCTGACCCGCCTGGCGCCGCAGGCCGGCGAGGAGACGGCGCTCGCCGAGCGCCGCGCCGGCATGATGCAGGCCGAGAAAGTCGCCGAGGATTTGCGCACGACGCTCGATAGCGTCGCCGGGCCGCAATCGCCGGTGCCGCTGTTGGCCACGGCGCTGCGGCGGCTCGAGCGCCGCGCCGCGCAAGCGCCGGCGCTGATCGATCCGGCCGTGAAGGCGATCGACGCCGCGCTGGTGGCGCTGGACGAAGCGCACGGCCACCTCGAAGCGGCGTTGCGCGTCGCCGACTACGATCCCAACGAGCTCGAGCGGATCGAGGAGCGGCTGTTTGCGCTGCGTGCCGCCGCACGCAAATACAATGGGCCGGTCGACGGCCTGAGCGCGCTGGCCACCCGCTATGCCGGCGATCTGGCGCTGATCCACGCGGGCGCCGAAAAGCTTGCCGCGCTCGAACGCGAGGCGGCCGCGGTCGCGGCGCAGTACCGCGCCGCCGCGCAGGCGCTATCGGCGCAACGCCGCCGCGCCGCCGCCAAGCTCGACAAGGCCGTCAACGCCGAACTCAAGCCGCTCAAGCTTGATCGCGCCAGTTTCTCAACCGATCTTGGCACTGTGGATGAGGGCCCCGACGGCATCGACCGCGTCGAGTTCTGGGTGCGCACCAATCCGGGAACCAAGCCGGGACCGCTGATGAAGATCGCCTCGGGCGGCGAACTTGCGCGCTTTCTGCTCGCGCTTAAGGTGGTGCTGGCCGATCGCGGCTCGGCGCCGACGCTGATTTTCGACGAAATCGACACCGGCGCCGGCGGCGCGGTTGCCGACGCCATCGGCGTGCGGCTGGCGCGGCTTGCCTCGGGCGTGCAGGTGATCGCGGTCACGCACGCGCCGCAAGTCGCGGCGCGCGCCGACCGGCATTACCTCATCAGCAAGGATGCGCTCGGCGGCGGCAAGCGCGTCGCCACCCGCATCCTGGAACTTGCGGACGAGAAGCGGCGCGAGGAAATCGCCCGCATGCTGGCCGGCGCCGAAATCACCGCCGAAGCCCGCGCCGCCGCGGAGCGGCTGATAAGGGCCGCGAGTTGATATTTAGATGATGTCTTGAAAGGACTACCATGGCGCATGTCAGTCGCAATGCGATGATAAACACGATTGCAGATGATTGGCTGCTCGTGCGCCCAGAGAATTACAAGTCGGACCTCGTCGCCGTGTTGAACGGCTTTGACGATAAGTCTCTGGAAGAGGTCTACTCATTTAACGATCGGATCAAAGGCTTCTCAAACGAAAAGAAGATAAAGATTCTGAATGAATTGCCCAAAGCGTACGAGCATGAGCTCGATTTAATGTTTGAGGCTTATATACGGCAGATAGAGAGGGCAAATGACGAATACTATAATTTGGATGCTCCCCATCTTACTGATGCCCAATATGATAAATTCAAGAAGCTTTTAGAAATCACTCTAGCCCAAAAGAAGCTCTGGAGCAGTTATTTCAAAAGACTCCAGGCGGTGGGCGCAAAGCCGACGGAGCGATTCAAAAAGGTGCGGCACGCGGTGCCAATGCTGTCGCTTGAGAACGCTTTTGACGATGAAGACGTATTTCGTTTCGCTGACAGAATAGTCAAATTTTTGAGGTTGAATGACCAGAATTCAGTTGTTTTCTCGGCTGAGCCAAAAATCGACGGCCTCTCGATGTCGCTCCGATACGAAGGAGGAGAGCTCATTACTGGTGCGACTCGCGGTGATGGCTTCGAAGGCGAGGACGTCACCGCCAATGTCAGGACGTTAGAAGATGTCCCGAAAAAGCTTATTGGTAGAGGTGTGCCGAGAGTGTGCGAAGTTCGCGGCGAAGTCTACATGACAAAGCATGCGTTCCTGGCGCTTAACAAGCGTCAAACCGAAATTAGTGGTCAAGTGTTTGCCAATCCGCGCAACTCCGCGGCCGGTTCGCTGCGACAAAAGGATCCGTCAATAACGGCGTCGAGGCCACTGGGCTTTTTCGCTTATGCTTGGGGTGAGATGAGCGATTTTCCCGCTAAAACGCAGTCAAGCATGATCCGCTGGTTAGAAGGTTGTGGATTTAAAACCAACCCTCTCACCAAGAGTTGCCGCTCGGTCGACGAACTTCTTGCCTTTCATCGCGAAATCGGCGACAGGCGCGCGTCACTCGATTACGACATCGATGGTGTGGTTTATAAAGTTGACCGTATTGACTGGCAGGATCGGCTTGGCTTCGTCTCGCGATCGCCGCGCTGGGCAATCGCGCATAAATTTCCCGCCGAGCGGGCTACCACCGTGCTCAATGATATTGAGATTCAAGTTGGTCGTACGGGTGCCCTTACTCCGGTAGGTAAGCTCGACCCGGTCAGCGTGGGTGGCGTAATCGTCCAAAATGTCACATTGCACAATGAAGATTACATTAAGGGCATCGGTGGCGATGGTGAACAGATTCGTGAAGGTCGTGACCTCCGGCGTGGAGATACCGTCGTTATCCAGCGCGCGGGTGACGTGATTCCACAAATCGTGGATATCCTCATCGAAAAGCGAGATAAAGAATCTAAGCCGTACAAATTTCCGACGAGATGCCCGTGCTATTTACATACGCGCATCGAACGAGAAAAGACGGCAGCAGGCGAAGAGACGGCGCGGTCCTATTGCACCGGCGAGTTTGCTTGCCCCTACCAGAAGATTGAGCATCTGAAGCTTTTTTGTTCGCGCCGCGCCTTTGACATCGAGGGGCTTGGCGAAAAGCAAATCGAGCTGTTCTTTGAGAAGAAATGGGTGCAGGAGCCGGCTGACATTTTCACGCTCGAAAAGAAGCATCGGGACGACCTTCTTGCTGAGGAAGGCTACGCAGATACGTCAGTGCGAAACTTATTGGGGGCTATAAGACAGCGACGCCAGATTTCTCTTGACCGCTTCATTTATGCGCTCGGCATCCGTCATGTGGGTGAAACGACGGCATTGGCACTAGCGCGGGGTTACGGTTCGTGGACCGCCTTTCATGATGCAGCACTGAAGATAGCTGATGGCGACGAGGATGCTGCGGCCGAAATGGACGGGTTGGACCAGATCGGGGATACCGTGATCAAAGCCGTGCGTGCGTATTTCGGTGAAGGCCACAACCGTGGCATTGTCGAAAGGCTCGTACACGAAATGCGCGAGATTCTCGACGCCGAGAAGCCGCGCGCCGATTCGGCGGTTGCCGGCAAAACCGTGGTGTTCACCGGCTCGCTGGAACTGATGACGCGCGACGAGGCCAAGGCCTCGGCCGAGCGGCTGGGCGCCAAGGTTTCAGGCTCGGTGTCGAAGAAGACCGACTACGTCGTAGCCGGCCCGGGCGCCGGTTCGAAGCTTGCCGAAGCGAAGAAGCTCGGCGTTACGGTGTTGACTGAGGACGAGTGGGCGAAGCTCATTCGTTGAGTCCGCGCCGGAATAGCCGAAGCAATCCAACCTTTGGCGATTGGATTGCTTCAACGCGTTCATGAAAATCAGGTGGTGGTTCGGTCCCGCCTTCGCGGGACCCTCGTCAGATTCTTCCGACAAGGACCAATATGACGACGATGATCAGCACCAGGCCCAGGCCGCCGCCGGGATAATAGCCCCATCCGGTCGAATAGGGCCAAGTCGGCAACGCGCCGATGAGCAACAGAATGAGTATGATTATCAGAATCGTACCGAGCATGTTGTTTCCTCGCTCCGTTCCAAGCCAAGCGGAAAACGTCGGTTCCGGGAAAAAGTTCCAATCCCGACATGGCGGAATCAAATTACGCTTTTGCGTTGCAGCATGAGTGCTGCCGGATCAGTATCGTGCGGCGGTAAGCGGCGCCGTGGCGGCGTCGAGCCAGGCGCGCACCGGCGCATCAACGAGCGGCGTCAGTGCGCCGCGCACGCGCGCCTGATAGGCGTCGAGCCAGGCAAGTTCGTCGGCGGTGAGCATCGCGGGCTCGATCAGGCGGCGGTCGAGCGGGGCGAGCGTCAGCGTTTCGAAGGCGTTGAGCGGCTTTTCGGCACCGGCGACCGGCTCGGCTTCGTTCACCAGCACGAGATTTTCGATGCGGATGCCGTAGGCGCCGGTGCGGTAATAGCCGGGCTCGTTGGACAGAATCATGCCGCGCCGCAATGGCGCGGCGCCGAGCTTGGCGATGCGCGCCGGGCCCTCGTGTACCGACAGATACGAACCGACGCCGTGTCCGGTGCCGTGATCGAAATCGAGGCCGCAGCGCCACAGGAATTGCCGCGCCAGCGTGTCGAGCTGCGCACCCGTGGTGCCGTCCGGAAATACCGCGCGCGCGATCGCGATGTGGCCCTTGAGCACCAGCGTGAAGTTCTTTCGCGCATCGCTGCCCGGCGCGCCGACCGCGACCGTGCGGGTGATGTCGGTGGTACCGTCTTCGTACTGGCCGCCCGAGTCGATCAGAAACAATTCGCCGGGCGCGATGCGGCGATTGCTCCGGCGGGTGACGCGATAGTGCACGATGGCGCCGTCCGAGCCGGCGCCCGCGATGGTCGGAAACGACACGTCCTTCAACAGCCCGGTGTCGCGGCGAAAACTCTCCAGCGCCTCGACGGCGTCGATCTCGGTGAGTTTTCCGCTCGGCGCCTCGTTGTCGAACCAGGCGAGGAAGCGCGTTACCGCCGCGCCGTCGCGCAATTGCGCGGCGCGAGCGCCCGAGATTTCGGCGGCATTCTTTATCGCCTTCATGGGCACGATCGGATCGACGCCGCGCAACAGTTTGCCGCCGTTGTCGGCGATGAGCCGCGCGATCGCTTCGGGGCAAGCCGCCGGATCGAGTCGCACGGCGCGCTTGTTGGCGCCCAGCGCGGCAAGGTCGCGCTCGAACTCTTCTGGCGCGTGCACCGCCACGTTCTGCTCGATGAGGTGCCGGACCGCATTATCGAGCTTGCGCGAGTCCACATAGAGGCGGGGCCGCTCGTCCTTCGGCAGGATCGCGGTGGCGAGCACGATCGGCGTGTGCGGCACGTCGCTGCCGCGGATGTTGCACAGCCAGCACACGGCGTGGGGGTCCGACACGATCAGCGCATCGGCGGCGAACTTTTCCATCTCGGCGCGTACGCGTTCGATCTTGTGCGGCGTCTCTTCGCCGGCATAGCGCAGGTCATGCGTCACCACCGCGCCGAGCGGCGGCGCCGGCCGCGCGCTCCAGATCGCGTCAATCGGATTGCCGGCGACCGGTACGAGGTTGCCGCCGGCCGCCGCGCAGGCCTTGGCGAGTTGTTCGGCGCCGTCGACCGTGTGCAGCCACGGCGAATAGCCGAGCTTTTTGCCGGCTGCGAGGTTGGCTTCGATCCAGGCTGCCGGGGGCCGCTCCACCAGATGCTCGACGGCGAAACTCGCGCTGTCGACTTCCTCGGCGACCTGCACCTTGTAACGGCCGTCGACGAAGATCGCTGCGCGGTCGGCGAGCACGATGGCGACGCCGGCGGAGCCGGTGAAGCCGGTGAGCCAGGCGAGCCGCGCGTCGCTGGGCGGTACGTATTCGTTCTGGTAGCGGTCGGCGCGGGGCACGATGAAGCCGTCGAGCCCGCGCCGCGCCAGTTCGGCCCGCAGCGCTGCGAGCCGCTCCGCGCCGGCGCCGCGCTCGGCCTGATCTTCGAACGATTGGAAGCGCGCTTCGAACATGGCGGGCACTTTAGCAGTCCCCTCGCCCGGTGCGCGAGGGCGAGGCGCGCCGGATGACGAGCGTCGCCCAGCCCTCGATGGCAATGCGCCGTTCCAGCGCGAGCGGACGGTAGGCGGCGATGGCCGCATTGGCCTGCGCGGCGAGCAGGCCGGACAGGATGATGCGGCCGCCGGGCGCGA
>Ga0265313_10000239_pt1 | contig 59610 bp, 49 predicted proteins | sample 4123metaG_FD_203122 | JGI IMG/M metagenome (GOLD analysis project Ga0265313, IMG submission 203122) | Rhizosphere microbial communities from Carex aquatilis grown in University of Washington, Seatle, WA, United States - 4-1-23 metaG | ecosystem: Host-associated > Plants > Roots > Rhizosphere >... | reverse complement strand
CGGCATCGGCCGGGACCTCGACGGCGAGCTCCATCAAGACGGGCGAAATTCGGGCGACCTGAACTTGCATTGGGAGGGCGGAGGGTAATGTTCCGCTCGGGGAAAGCAAGTGTCCCCGAGCCGAAGGAGCGGGTCTGCGGCCATCACGCCGCGCTCGCTCCGACGCCCGCGCCCCCCCGCCGGCGCTCGCTACTCGTCGTCGTCGGTCTCAGGTTCGTACTCGTCGACTTGATCATCGAAGAGCAGATCGCTCTCGCGGAGCATCGTCTCTTGCATCAAGTCGTCGAGCGAGAACCCGGCCTTGTACTGGGGCCTCAGCTCTTCGCGATGAAACTCTTCGATCGTCCGATAGCTCTTGGGCTGCGACATAGTGCTCTCCTCTTGCCGGCACGTCTTCTGTGCCGAGCGCCCCGCCGGGGCTTCCTTGCCGCGACGGTTTCGTTGGTGCTGTTCGATGCGACGACGTGCAAACGAGGGATGGGTTCGCGCGCCCCCTCCCCTAGTGAGCCTAGTGAGCCGCAAGCTCCACCGAGGCCCCACGGGCCGCGAGGTCGACGAATCGTCTGCTGCGACGCGACCTGTCCTACATGTCGTTCAACGTACTACGCTGATGCGACGGCCAAGAAGTAAACGGCGACGATTTCGCGGGGCGTCGGTCGCGAACCAGGACCGCGACGTCACGACGCTCCCGGCCGCGCGGCTGCCATGCCGGCTCAAAGCGCGCTAGACAGGGCGCCAGCATGAGCAAGCTCGGCGCCCGGGATCGCAATGAGCAACGGCCCGCGCCCCGCATCATCGCCGTCGTCAACCAAAAGGGCGGTGTCGGCAAGACGACTACCTCGGTGAACCTGGCGGCGAGCATCGCCGCGGCCGAGCGCCGCACATTGCTCATCGATCTCGATCCGCAGGGGAACGCAAGCAGCGGCGTCGGCGTGTCTCCGCGCACGGTGGAGCGCAGCGTCTACGACGCGCTCATCGGGCGCGCGACGCTACGCGAAGTGATGCAGCCCACGGAGCTCGCCGCGCTCGCCCTCGTACCGAGCAAGCAAGACCTGGTCGCCGTCGACGTCGAGCTCGTCGACGACCCCGATCGGGCCTACAAGCTGCGCCGCGCAGTCGACGAGCTTCTAAGGGAAGAGACGTTCGAATACGTCTTCATCGATTGCCCGCCGTCGCTCGGTATTCTGACGGTCAACGCCCTCGCCGCCGCCGACAGAGTGCTCGTGCCGATGCAGTGCGAGTACTATGCGCTCGAGGGACTCACGTCGTTGATGGCGACAATCGATCGCGTGCGCGGAGGAATGAACGCGCGGCTCGAGCTCGAGGGGATCGTTCTGACGATGTTCGATCCGCGAAACAACCTCGCGCATCAGGTGGCCGACGAGGTCAAGCGACACTTCCACGTCTTCGAGTCCGTCATCCCGCGCAACGTGCGGCTCAGCGAAGCGCCGTCACACGGCAAGCCGGCACTGCTTTACGACGTGGAGTCGAAAGGGTCCCAGGGGTACTTGTCGCTCGCGCGCGAAATGCTTTCGCACGAATCCGCGGCGCCTGTGACGCGCGCGCAGCGGCTCGCTCGATGAGCCCCACGGACACGAAGCGCCGTGCGCTGGGCCGGGGTCTCGACGCACTGCTGCCGGCCGCGTTGCCGTCGCCGGGGTTCGGCGACAAGAGCGTGTTCTTGTGCCCCCTCGAGAGGATCGTTCCTCAGAGCGGACAGCCTCGGCAGCACTTCGACGCCCGAAAGCTCGACGAACTCGCCCAGAGCATTCGTGAGCACGGGCTCGTGGAACCGCTGGTGGTTCGGCCCGCGACGGGCCAGGTGGACAAGTTCGAGATCGTCGCGGGGGAGCGGCGGTGGCGCGCCCTTCAGCGTGCGGGCATGCGCGAAGCGCTCGTGGTCGTCAAGGACGTCAGCGCCAAAGAGGCGTTCGAGCTGGCGCTGATCGAGAACGTCCAGCGCGAGGACCTCAACCCGATCGAGCTTGCCGAAGCGTTCGACCGCCTGGTGCGCGAGCATGGCTTTTCGCAGGAGGCCCTCGCCGAGCGCGTCGGCAAAGACCGGACGACCATTGCGAACGCCCTCCGCCTGCTCAAGCTCCCGCCGCGCGTCCGGGCGAAGGTCGTGGACGGGCAGCTCAGCGAGGGACACGCCCGCGCCTTGCTCGGAGGGGGCGACGCCGCGGCCATCGAAGAGCTTGCCGAGCGCGTGCTTCGCGGCAACTTGAGCGTACGCGCGACCGAAGCGCTCGTGAGGCAGCGCGCCGGTCGCAAAGTCGACGGGCGCCCTGCGGCGAACGGCGAGAAGAGTCCGAGCGTCCGCGATCTCGAGGCGCGGCTGGCTCGATCGCTCGGGACCAAGGTCGAAGTGCGCGACCGCGGCAACAAGGGCGAGGTGGTGATTCCTTACGGCGATCTCGACGCGCTCGACCGCATCCTCGACAAGCTCCTCTGAAGGAGCGCTCCTAGCGCCGCGCCCGCGCGACATAGAGGACAGCGCCCACGACGGCGCACCCGTACCAGAACAAGCGATACAAGAGGCACACCGCGAGCGCGACCCCGGGGGTGAGCCCGGCGAGGCCAAAGAACAGAACGTAGGTCGCGTCGGCCGTTCCCCACCCGCCTGGGAGCGTCGGGAGAGCCGATACGACGAATGCCATCGCCGTGCCGATGTACACCCACTTCTCGGTCGCGGGCACCCCGCCGACCGCGAAGACCAGGCCGCGGACGGTGAGAAACTGCGCGCACGCGACGAGGGCGCTCAGGGCCGCCGCCGCCGCCAGGGCTCGTGGCGCACCGGGGTCGCGAATGGTTTCGAGCAGCGGCTTGGCGATGCGACCCATGCGCCCCTCGACGAACCAGCCGAATCGGTGAAAGGGTATGCGACGGACCGCGACAATACCGAGCACGAATGCAACGGGAAGCGCGGCCAGAGCGTTCGCGAAGGGTCCCGCCTGCGCTCCGCCCCACGCAAACGCGAGGAGCGCCGCCGTCGCGCCGATGACCGCAAGCCCGACCGCGCGGTCGAGGAGAACGGACCCCACCGCGATCGACAACGCTGCGCCCTCCCCTGCCCCCCTGGGCAATCGGGCCACGACCGCCGCGATCCGCAGAGCGTCGCCCCCGATCCCACCGGGCAAGAGGATGCCTCCCGCTTGCGCCTCGATCGATACGCGCCACGTGTCGCCGAGCGACAGGTCGACCCCCGTGAGACGGAGCAGCGCGCGCCACCTCCCGGCCCAGGCGAGCGTGCCGAGCGCGTAGAGGCCCCACAACATCGAGAGCACCCCCGGGCGCGCGTGCCCGATGGTCGAGACGATCCCCGGCTCGCACGTGAGCTTGGCACATTGCGCGGCATCGATCCGAACGTCCCCCGTTCGGGCGTGGAGCACGCACGAGCCGCCCGCGTCGGCATCGCGGGAAATGGAGACGCGGGTCGACGATGGAGAACGCGCGTCCCAACAGTGGTCGCGCACCGGAACGACCCAGGCAACGAACGCGAGGGCCACGAGCGCGAGGCCCCAGCGGAGGGCCCGCGCGATCCGACGTCCGGGCGCGATCGCGGCGCCGCTGCTGGGCATGACGGCCCTTATACCTGGCAAGCCGGTGGACGCAGAGCCTGTTCGGATCGTACACCATGACGATGGTCCGGCCTGTTTCGAGCCGTGCTCGCGCCCGTCCGTTTGCTCCGCTCGAGGTGGCGATTGCCTTTGCGCTCGTCGGGTCGCTCGTCGCGATTGCGGTCCCGACATTCGTCCGCGAAGTGCATGCGTCGCGCTTGGTCGAACCGGTAGAGGGACTCGAGCGATTGGGCGCCTCGGCGATCGCTTACGCGCAGGAGAACGCCGCGACTGCGGGCGCTCCCGCATTTCCGCCCAGCACCCCCCTGACCCCCGCCTCTCCGCCGCGTGGCCACTGCGAAGTCGACCCCCCGAATGCGTGGGACAGCCCCACCTGGATGGCCCTCGGCTTCCGTCCCGTGCCCGCGGGGACTCCCCACTGCTTTGCGTTCGCGTTCGACAGCGTGCTCTCTCCGGCCAAGAGCACCTTCCGGGCGCACGCGCACGGCGACCTCGATGGCGACGGTGTCTCGAGCACGTTCGAAGTGACGGGCCGATCCATCGAGGGAGACCCGCTGGGACCGGCTTTGGATCCCGGGATGTTCGTGGATTCGGAAGTGGAATGAGGCGCTCGACCGTCGGCGCCGCGCTGCTTCTGGCGACATCCGTTCTCGGCGTCGCCCGCACCCAGCCGCGCCTCGCCAGGACGGTGCATTCAATCAAAGAAAGCGACGAGGTCTACGCACTCCCGCCCCCTGCGCAGCTCCACGCCTCGACGCTCGGATGGGACGCCGCCGCCGTCGACCTTCTCTGGGCGAAGCTGCTGGTCGAATACGGCATTCATTGGTCAGAGCACCGCGAGTTTCGCGACGTACCGAACTACGTGGACGCGATCCTGGAGCTCGAGCCGACGTACGAGCCGGTCTATCAATACGTCGATACGATGCTCGCGTATCGGCCGCTCCAAGGCACGGAAGACGATGTTCGCAAAGCGCGCGCCTACCTGGAGCGCGGAACACGAGAGCGACCGCAGGATGCCAAACTCTGGATGCGGTACGGCCAGTTCATCGCGTTCATCGCGCCGAGCTTTCTTCGCACCGATGCCGACCGCGACGCCTGGCGAAAGGACGGTGCGACGGCCATCGGGCGCGCTGTGGAGCACGGCGCCGATGCAGAGCGCGCGCTGACGGCGGCTTCGATCCTCACCCGCGCCGGGGAGACGCAAGCGGCGATTCGATACCTCGAGCGCGCCTACGCCCTCACACCGTCGACCAGCGATGTACACGAGTCGATCGGCCGGCGACTGGCGACCTTGGAGGTCTTCGCGAGGCGAGACGCGACCGACGAAGCGGCCCGCGCCGTGCAGGCTCGGTGGCGAGAGGAACTGCCTTTCGTCACGCGCGATCAGTATCTCCTCCTCGGACCGAGGGTCGACGTCCTGCGCTGCTCAGGATTGGCGGCGGCAGAGGATCGTGCGTGCGCGCGCGACTGGTCCGCAGCGGTCGTGTCGCCTGACTCGGCCCCGGGTCCTCCATGACGGCCGCCGTTGGAGGTTTGGTCGTCGGGGGCTTCGAAGGCACTTCCCTTCCGGAGCCGTTCGCGCGGGCGCTGTCGAATGGCCGCCGCGGCGGCGCCATCCTGTTCAAGCGGAACATCACGTCCGATCCGGCGCAAGTCGCCGCGCTCACACGCGCGATCCACCGTGCGGCAGGAGAACCGCCGCTCGTCGGCGTGGATCAAGAAGGGGGGCGGGTGGTGCGGCTGGGCGCACCGCTGATCGAGGTTCCCCCCATGCGCACGGTGGCCTCGTGGGGCGACGCGGACTTCGCCGAGCGTCTGGCCCGAGCTGTCGGCGCCGAGCTGGCCGCTCTCGGGTTCACGATCGTCTTCGCCCCTGTGCTCGACGTCAACACCCGCGCCGACAATCCGGTCATCGGCGACCGCGCGTTCGGAGACGACCCTGACACCTGCGCGCGATTTGGCGCGGCTTGGATCCGCGGTCTGCAGAGCGCGGGGCTGCTCGCTTGCGGAAAGCACTTTCCCGGTCACGGCGACACGACGAAGGACTCCCATTTTGACCTCCCCGTGGTCGATCGAGCCCGCGATGAGCTCGAGCGAGTCGAGCTCACGCCGTTTCGGGCGGCTGCCGCGGCGGGCGTCGCCTCGATGATGACCGCACACGTCGTCTATCCGGCCATCGATCCGGCGCTCCCGGCGACGCTCTCGCACGCCGTGTGCACCGATTTGCGCGAGCGACTCGGATTCGGGGCCATGCTGGTCAGCGACGATCTGGAGATGCGCGCCATTGCGGCCCGCTGGTCGATCGAAGACGCCTCCGTCCAGGCGATCGAAGCGGGATGCGACGCGCTGCTCATCTGCGCGAGCGTCGAAAATCAGGAGCGAGCCGCGGAGGCTCTGACACGGAAGGCCGAGGCTTCACCGGCGTTCCGCACGCGATGCGAACAGGCCCTCGCTCGGGTCACCGCCGCCCGGCGACGCGCGACCGCCGGCCCGCCCGACGACGCGACCGTCGCTCGTCTGATTGGCGGCAAGCAAGCGCGCGAGGTGGCGGGCGAGATGGCGCGGCGGCTGGGCCGATGACCCTGCGCGGTGTGGCGGCCAAGCGTGTAGTGACCTGCGATCCGGCTCGCCCCGGGGCCCTCGGGGTGGTGGACGACGGGGCCGTAGTCTTCGATGGGGACCGCATCGCTTACGTGGGGGAGCGGACGGGCGCGCCGCACGGCGTCGCTCTCGACGACGTCGGCAATCGCGTCGTGACGCCGGGGCTCGTCGACGCGCACACGCACGCATGCTGGGTCGGCTCGCGCCACGCCGAGTATGCCGCCCGCATGCGCGGAGAGGATTATCAGGCGATTGCGAGCGCGGGGGGGGGAATTCGCGCGACCCAGCGCGCTGTTGCGGCGGCGGGGACGGACCAGCTCGAACAGGCGTTGGCGGCTCGTCTTCGGCGGATGGCGTCGCTCGGCGTAACGACCGTGGAGGTCAAGAGCGGTTACGGTCTCGAGCGCACGCACGAGAGGAAACAGCTCGAGGCAATCGCTCGGGTCGCGAATCGTTCGGACGTGCCTTCGGTGGTGCCCACGCTCCTCGCGCTGCACGCGCTGCCCGACGCGGAGCGAGGGGATCGCGCGGCGTATGTCCGGCGAGTGGCGGACGAGCTCGTGCCCGAGGTGGCCAGAGATCGCCTCGCACGGTTCGTCGACGCGTACGTCGACGCCGGGGCGTTCACGGTCGGCGAGGCGCGAATCGTGGGCGAGGCCGCGCGGGCTGCCGGGCTTGGGGTGCGCCTTCACGTCGGCCAGTTCGCGGACGTGGGCGGCAGCGAGCTCGCTGCATCGCTCGGTGCCGCCTCGGCGGACCACCTCGAGCACGTATCGCGCGCAGGAATCGAGGCCCTCGCGGCCGCGAATGTCGCGGCCGTGCTTTTGCCCGTGGCCAGCTTCACCCTCGCGCAGGCGCCGCCTCCCGTGCAGGCCCTGCGCGACGCGGGTGTCGCGCTGGTCGTCGCGAGCGACGCGAACCCGGGGACCGCACCGACCGAAAGCCTGCCCCTCGCGATGGCGCTCGCGGTTCGCGCGTACGGCTTTTCCCCTGACGAAGTCTTGATCGCCGCGACGCGAAGCGCTGCACACGCCCTCGGCCTCGACGACCGTGGAGTTCTCCGGGAGGGCGCACGCGCCGATCTCGTCGCGTGGGAGTTGCCGCACGAGCAGGCGATCGCCCAGCCGTGGGGCGTGTCGATCACGCGTGCGGTGATTGTGGGTGGCCGAGCGATATGACAGGTCGCGTCACTGCTTCAATGGCAGCAGCGCGCGAATCCGGTCGTCACGCAAGTAGAGCCCGGCCCACGCGAAGACCCCCAGCAAGACTGGCGCGACAAACCCGGGGTCGCCGATGCGCACGTGGGTGGCGACGGCCCCTCCCAAGTATCCCGTGAGCAGCACGGCCCCGAGGACCGCCGTTCGCGGGACGACGTAAAGAACCACGCACGCGAGCTCGAGAAGGCCGATGCCGGTGGCCGCCCCCTCTGCGTAGCCGAATTTTCCGACCCATTGCTCGATGAACTGCGGCGCGTGCATCAGCTTCATCGAAGCGCTGGGCACCATCGCAAGGACCGGCAGGGCGCTGAGGATGCGCCCGGTCCAGACCATCCATTTCTTGGGCGACGGCGAAGCCCCTTCCCGCTCGCCGTGAGCCACGGCCGTCATGACGGTCTCCCGAGATTGAGCGTCTTCATGCCCCTTGGATGCCGGCACCCTGTCCCAGGGTTTCTCCGGTCGCGCGGGTCACAGGCCCTGCCGGATCGGCTCGGGCCCGGCGTCGTCCGAATCCTCGGGCGAAGGCGGCGCTTTGGGCCCATACTGGCGGCGGGACGGTACGAAAGGATCTGGGATGGGCACGCGTCGCGTCTTGGTCGCCTCTCTGTTCTGCGCTTTCGGCTGGGTCCTGGGCACCGGTTCCTCCGCCTACGCGGATCCGGGTGCCACCGACCCTTTTGGGCCGCCGACCGACCCGTCGACGAGCGAAACGGCGAACGAAGTGTCACCTAGCCAAGGCGAGCCGACCGGATCGCCGGCGGATGCCTACGCCGATACCGACCCGAGCGCGCTCACCGACTTTCGCACTGCGCTCGACCCGCACGGAACGTGGGTGCAAGACCCGGTCTACGGCACAGTCTGGGCACCGAGCGCCGACGAGGTGGGTGCGGACTTCACTCCCTATTTGACCGCGGGCCACTGGGCGTACGACAGCGACTACGTTTGGATGAGCGACTACGCCTGGGGCTGGGTCACCTTCCACTATGGGCGATGGGAGCGAAGTCGCGAAATCGGCTGGTTGTGGATCCCGGGGCGCGCCTACGCGGGGGCGTGGGTTTCTTGGCGGGTGGGAAGCGAAGACTTCGCGTACGTGGGATGGGCCCCGATGCCTGCGACCTGGGCCTGGCATGACGGGATCGCCGTGGGCGCGGAGTTTCCGGCGTGGGAGCCGTTCGTCTTCTGCCCGCATAGCGATCTCTTCGCGCCCGCGGTCGCGACGCGAGTGGTCACGGGGGAGCCCGCGACGGCCATCGCGGTTCACACGCGGCCTTACGTCCCGGCAAGCCCGGTGGTCGACGGGACTGTGCCGGCGTCCACCGGCGCCGCGCCGAAATCGGCTGCGATGCGTCGCCTCGCGCGACCTGCGGTCCTACACGGGCCGCCACCTGCGCGGCTCGGGATCGAACCTTCGCGCGTGGTCCACCGCACGGGCAACGAACGCGGCTTGGCAAACGCGCTCGCCTATGCGCGCCCGTCGACCGCCCAAGCACTTGGCGCCCAGCCGCCGGCCGCAAACGTCGCGCGGAGCCCGCCGTTCGTGACGCCCCACTACCCGACGATCGGCACGCGCGCGCCGAAGCGCAGGTAAAGGCTATTCGAACGGCTTGCCCAATCCCGCGGGCGCGCGTCCCCCCATCGCTCCTGCGCCTCTCCTTCGCGCGATCAACCCGAGCGCGAGCAAGGTCGCCACGTAGGGCAGCATCTGCGCGGCATAGGCCGCCCCGTGTATTTGCTCTTGGACGACGATCTGCACAGCGTCGAGCGCGGCGAACGCGACGCATGCCGCAGCGGCACCCGCGGGACGCCAGCCGGACAAAATGACGGCAGCGAGCGCGATGAACCCCCGCCCGCCACTCATGCCGGACTGAAACTGGTGCTGGTCGTACGCCAGCGCGACACCCCCGAGCCCGGCGAGCGCGCCCCCGAGCGACACGGCGGCGATCCGCACGCGAGCCACCCGCACACCCGCCGCGGTCGCCGCCACAGGATCCTCGCCGCACGCTCGTACGCGCAGCCCAAATCGTGTGCGCGCCATCATCCACGTGGAGCACGAGACCAGCGCGATCGCGGCGAGGGCCAACGGGTCGGTCAAGGTGCGCGCCAAAAGAGCCGCGCTGCTCGCACCGCCGGGAACGAGCGCACGGAACCCACCCACTGGAGGCGAGTTGGAGCTGGATTGGTAGAGCGCACGCAGCACGAAGCGTGCGCCCCCGGCGGCGACCAGATTGATCGCGAGACCGCTGACGATGGCGTCGACCCTCCCGCGGACGACGATGAGCGCGTGGGTCGCCCCGACCGCTCCTCCGACGAGCGCCCCCGCCGCCACGCCGACCCACGCGCTGCCCGCGGCCAGGTTCGCCACGACGCCCCCGAGCGCCCCCGCCAGCAGGATCCCTTCGAGCGCGATGTTCACGACGCCGCTGCGCTCGCTCCAGACGCCTCCCAGCCCCGCGCACACGTAGGGCACCGACATCCGCAGCGTCTGAGCCAAGGTCGTCGTGCTGAGCACCGAGCCGAGGAGGGTCACGCGCCCGCCCTTGCCACCGCGTGTCGCGTTCTCGCGTCGGCGAGCGCAACGGCCACGATGATGACGCCCTGAAGGATCGTCATGATCTCCATCGGAACGCGACCGTTGACCACGAGGCCTCCCTGATCGAGCGTCCCCAGCACCATCGCAGCTAGCGGCATGCCGATAGGGCTGCCGCGACCGAGCAGCGCGACGGCAATGCCCCCGAAGCCGGCTCCGGAGCCCAGCCCGCTCTCGTAATAGCCCTTGTATCCGATCACCGGGCCGATGGAGGCGAGCCCCGCGATCGCCCCCGACAGAACGAGCGCCGCGCCGAGTCGCCGCGCGACCGGAATGCCCTCGGCTGCGCAAGCCGCCGGAGAGAGGCCGACGAGGACGACCTCGCGCCCGACCCGCGTCTTGGCGAGCCATACCGACGCGATCGCCGTCACAACGAGCGAGGCGGGCAAGGCCAGACTGACCGCGCTCCCATGCAGCGCCGCGATGCCGAGCGCTTCGAGCCGCGGGAGGCGCGCGGCACTGAGAATATCTGGCGTGCGCGTGGTCCCGGGGAGCGCGAGACCCCGGGCAAGGGCGAGGCCAATGGCCGCGTCGGCGATGCGGTTCATCATGATCGTCGAGATGACCTCGTGCGCGCCGAAGCGCGCGCGCAAGGCGGCCGGCAGCCAAGCCCATGTCGCGCCAGCGGCGGCGGCAACGGCAAAGACCGCCGGGAGAGCGAACGCCGACGGAGTCGCGGGGGGCAGATGCGCGCCTACAGTCGCCACCGCGAGCCCCGCAATCGCGAGCTGCCCTTCCGCCCCCACGTTGAAAAGGCCCGCGCGCAGCGCCAGATCGACCGCCACCCCGGTCAGCAGGAGGGGCGTGGCCTTGTAGAGCACCTGCCCGATGCCGTACGGCATTCCCCAGGTTCCCTCCAAGAGGCTCCGCGCGACTGCGTGCGGCGATTCTCCGAACGCCCAGACGAGGAGCGAAAAGGCCAGCCAGCAGGTCGACAACCCTGCGATCACCACGACGGCTCCGGCCCGTACACGCTGGCTCACGCCGATGCCTCTGCGTCCGAACGCGCCTCGTCCGCCCCAAGCATAGCCTCGCCGAAGCGAGCGTCCGACGCGCTCGGAGGCAGCTCCGTTGCAATTTGTCCTCGGGCCATCACGAGGATCCGACCGCAGAGGGCACGAAGCTCAGCGAGGTCGGCGCTCACCAGGAGCACGGCGGTCCCACGCTCCGCGGCGCGCAGGATGTCGCGATGAATGGCACACGCGGCGCCGAAGTCTACGCCGCGCGTCGGATGGGAGAGAACGAGCAGGGGTGACCCACGGCCCATGGCTCGAGCGACCACGATCCGTTGCTGGTTGCCACCCGACAGGGAGCGAACGGGCGCATCGAGATTCGCCGGAGTGACGCCGGAGGCGTCGATGCGCCTTCTCGCCTCGCGTTCGAGCGCCTTAGAGTCGACGACCCCGAAGTGGCTGAAGCTCCCGAGCTCGCCGAGCACGAGGTTATCGCCCACTGTCGCGTCGAGAACGAGCCCTTCGGTCTGCCGGTCTTCGTGCACCGTCGAGACCGCGTCGGATCGCACCTCGCCCCCATCGGGACCCTGGAGGCCCGAGAGGACTCGCACGAGCTCGCGCTGCCCGTTGCCATCCACCCCGGCGATCCCGACGATTTCTCCCGCGTGCACCTGGAATGTTACGCCTCGCAGCGCCGGAGCAAGTTGCAGCGCGCGAACGTCGAGGCGTACCGCACCGGTGGAGCGAGCCATCCGTTGAATCGGGGGGAGCGGCTCGTGTCCCATCACGTCGTACGCCGCGCGTTGCAGCGCCTGCGCATCCCCCCGGCGGACCTGGTTGGTCGAAACGAGCTTGCCCCGCCGCATGACGCTGACGACGTCGGCATGATCGCTGACTTCGTCGAGCCTGTGTGTCACGACGACTACCGCTTTGCCTCCGCCTGCGAGCCGCCGCAAGATCCCATAGAGCTCGGCGACCTCTCCAGGGGTGAGGACCGCCGTAGGCTCGTCGAGGATCAAGGCTGACGCGTCCTGCGCCAGCGCTCGGACGATCGCCACGCGCTGCCGATCGCCTACACCCAAGCGCTCGACGGGCACATCCCACGAAAACGTTCCGCCAATCCGATGCCGATGCGTTTCCACACGCGCCCGTGCGGCGTCGAGATCGAGCATCCCGAGCCTTCGAACCGGCTCACGACCGAGCATCACGTTCTCGAGCGCCGTGAGAGCGCCGACGAGCGCAAAGTGTTGCTGTACCAGGGCGACGCCTCGACGAATGGCCTCCCGGGCCGTGTGCGGACGCAGGCGGACGCCGTCGATCGTCACTCCGCCACGATCGGGAAGGACGATACCGGCGGCGATCTTGAGCAGAGTGGTCTTGCCTGCGCCGTTCTCGCCGACGACGGCGTGAAGCCGGCCCCTCTCGAACGCCAACGAAACCCCGGCGACCGCTTGCACGGCCCCGAAGCGCTTGTCGATGCCATCGAGCGTCAAGAGCGCGGCCATCGCTCACCAGGCACCGTAGCAGTGGTGCCTGCGACAGGGGCAGGCTAAGCCACGGGCACGCATGGATCCGCAGGCACACCGCCGCTTTCTCGATTACCGCGAGCGATTCGGCTACTTCGCGAAGGAGCTCAGCGCGCCCATGCTCTCGTACGAGGAGTTCGCCGCGGCAGAAGTCGAGCTGCGGGCGCTCGACACGCGGGGAGGCGCGCGGGACGACGAGGAAGAGGCGCGATTCGTGGACCTTATCAAGCGCCTTCTGCTCGACTAGAATCGATGCCCCGGCAGGCCGATTCAGCCGGCGGCTCGCCGCGCCGTACGCTTGGCTTCGTCGTCTTCGTCGAAAACGAGCTGCGGCCGAGGCGGCGAGCGACGTTGCCCGTCGGCGGCGGCCCACCCGGCGCCGGGCGATACGTTCAACCGCGCCCCCTCGAGAATCGCCTCGCAGAGTGACGCGTAGTCGATTCCCGCCGCGGCGGCGATCTTTGGCAAGAGGGACGTCGGAGTCATTCCCGGCAGAGTGTTCACTTCGAGGACGTACTCGTTCTCCCCCTCGGTCACGAGGCAGTCGACGCGGCAGGCTCCCGTGCACGAGAGAGCGCGCGCGGCGCCAAGGCCGAGGTTCATCACGCCGCGCAGCCGGGTAGGCGTCAGGCGTGGCGGGCAGACATAGTCGGTCAGCCCAGCAGAATACTTCGCCCGATGGTCGTAGAGCCCCTCCTTGGGGACGACCTCGATCGCGCCGAGAACCCGGCCGGCCAGGATGCCGACATGCACCTCCGTCGCTCGCACGAAACGCTCGACGAGCACGTGGTCGTCGTAAACGAGCGCCCCGCGTATCGCCGCCGCGAGGGACGCCATGTTCGTCGCCTTCGCGAGCCCGACCGATGAACCTTCCCCTCTGGGCTTGACTATGGCTGGAAAGCCGAAGCTTCCGTGGACCGAGGCGAGGTCGGCCAGATCGGTCTGTTGGGCGACGTAATACGGCGGCGTGGGCACGTTGTGGAGGCGAAGCATCTCCTTGGCCTTCAGCTTGTCCATCGCGAGCGCGCTCGCGAGAACACCGCTGCCCGTATAGGGAATCCTCATCAGCTCGAGCATGCCCTGGACGCAGCCGTCTTCCCCGCCGCGTCCGTGCAGCGCGATGAAGGCTACGTCGATTCGAGCCGCACGCAGCAGCTCGTCGAGCGACGGGCCGTCCGCTCTCCACACGACTCTCGCCACGTCGTAGCCACGACCCTCGAGCGCCGACGCGACGCCCTCGCCCGTGCGCAGCGAGACCTCCCGCTCTGCACTCCATCCGCCCATCAGCACTCCGATGCGTCGTTTCTTCATCGTGCCTCTAAACGCTATCAACCTTCGGGCCAACGCCGCACACCGCTGTTTTCCCGGTGCTCCGCGTGCGAGCGCCGCGAAGTCGTGCGTCCTGACGAACACGGACCTGCGGTCGCATACCCATTGGTCGATACCAGCCCGTGGACGCGAGGGTCAACTTTGAGCCATGTCCGACGTCGGAGCCCGTATGCCATGGCGGTTCGCGCAAGGTGGCCGGACGGACCCCTAGTTCGCCACCGCCAGCGCCTTGGTCAGTCGGATGTCGGCGGAGGAGCTCCCGACTCGAATTTCGATGGGGCCGGGCTCGCCGACGAAGGCCTTTCGCTCCACGTCCCAGTAGCCGAGATCCGCCGCACGCAAAGTGAGCTCGACGCGTTCCGTCGCCCCTACTGGGACGGCGACCCTCCGAAAGCCCTTGAGCTCCTGGAGCGGGCGGGCGACCTTCGAGCCGAGTCGCCTCACATACAGCTGGGCGACCTCTTCGCCGTCGCGATCACCCGTGTTCTTCACGGAGAAGCCAACGATGACGGACCCGTCCTTGGCGATCGAGTCGGTGCTGGTGGTCAGGCCGGAATAGGCGAAGGTCGTGTAGGAGAGGCCGTATCCGAACGCAAAGAGTGGTTTGCCCGCGAAGTATTGGTATGTCCGCCCGTGCCGAATGTCGTAGTCCATCATGGGCGGGAGTTGGTCCGCCGAGCGCGGCCAAGTGACCACCAGCCTCCCGCCGGGAGCGCGGGTGCCGAACAGCACGTCGGCGAGTGCGGTGCCGAGCTCCTGGCTGCCATGGGCCGCGTGGACGATTGCCGGCACGTGCTCGAAGGTCCACCCCACGGCGTACGGAAAGCTCGCGAGCAGCACGACCACGGTGCGCGCGTTCGCCGCGTACACCTTTCGAACGAGCTCTTCGTCTTCGAGCGTGATGACCTGCCGATCGACCGCCTCTCGTCCGTAGCTCGGGAGCGCGACCATGGCCCAGCTCGAGACGTCGCCGGTCGGATGATTGCCGACCACGACGATCGCCACGTCAGCGCCTTTGGCTGCTTTGGCAGCCAGCCCTCCCTGGTCGTCGCGCGCGTAAGCGAGCTTGATGCCGGCTCCGAGTTTGCGCCGGATGCCCTCGACGGGGGCCACGGTGTACGGCGGCGTGCCGCTGTACCAATCGAGGAAGACTTCGCCGGCCCGCGGACCGATGACCGCGACCGACGCGAGCTTCCCCGCGTCGAGCGGCAAGAGGCCACCCTCGTTCTTGAGCAAGACGATCGACTCCTGGGTCGCGCGACGCGCGAGCGACTTGTGCGCATCGCGCTGCCATGGTTCGTCGTGCGGGTCGACCCTCGCGTAAGGGACTTGCCCGGCCGGATCGAGCAGGCCAAGGCGCAGCATGACCCGAAAGTTTTGGCGCAGGACCCGGTCGATGTCAGCCTCCTCGATCAGACCCTGCCGGAGCGCCTGGCGCACCGGTTCGGGGTACTTGTCGAGGAACTGGCTGATGCCCGCCTTGATCGATGCCGCCGCAGCGTGCGGGAGGTCCGAGAAGGCTTTGTGCTCGGTCAGTAGCTGCGTGAGGGCCCCTCCATCGGTGCACTTGATGCCGTCCTGACCCCAGAGGCGAACGGTGATCTCCTCGAGCATCGGGTGCGTCGTGCACGGAACGCCGTTGTGCGCGTTGTACGCGGCCATGTACGCGCGCGCCCCGCCGTCGACGATCGCGCTGCGGAAGGCCGCCGCGTAATACTCGTGGAACAGTCGATCATCGAAGTCGGACGACGTGTGACCCCGTCCGTTCTCGTTCGTGTTGGCGACGAAGTGCTTTAGCAGCGACGCTGCTTGCCAGTAGTTGGGGTCGTCGCCCTGTAGGCCGCGGACGAACGCCGTCGCCATCACGCCCGCGAGAAACGGATCCTCACCGTAACTCTCCTCGCTTCTTCCCCAGCGTGGATCGCGCGCCAAGTCGGCGTTCGGAGCGCGAACGATGAGGCCCCCTCGCTCGCGGGCGTGAAACGCCCAGCGTGCCTCGGTGCCTTCGACGCGAGCGATTTCTCTCACGAGGTCGGGATCCCAGGTCTCCGCCAACCCGACGGCCTGCGGAAACGTCGTCGTCGGAATCGGCTCGCCGCGCCCCCAGCCGCCGGGGCCGCCGAGCGCGAGCCCATGAAGGCCCTCCACGTGACCCGTGAGGCGCAGGCCGAGGCGTGGCACCTTGGGACTGGAGCTCAGGCACTCGACTTTCTCGTCGAGGGTGAGCGCCGCCAGGAGATCGTCGATGCGCGTCTCCGGGGATAGATCGGGGTTGGAGAACGCCCGCGGTGCCCCCGCGGCGTCTGCGGCGGGCGCGGCATCCGGCTCGATGCGGTTGGCGCTGGACCGAACGGCGGCCCGCTCCGGGCGGCCGGCCGGTGGCCGATTGCCGCAGGCGCCGGCTGCAAGGCCACCGAGCGCGCAGCAGAACAAGACGACGAGAAAGACCGTTCGGGTGAGCATCGCCGCCCACGTCCCCTAATCAATCTCGACCAGCACCGCCGTGATGTTGTCTTTGCCGCCGCGCTCGTTGGCGAGCGCGACGAGGCGCTGGACGGCGGTCGCCCCTCCCATTGCGATGACGGAGGGGATGTCCTCGTCTTTCAGGTAGCCGTGAAGGCCGTCGCTGCAAAGGAGGAAGCGCTGGCCGATTGCAAGCGGAATGCAGCGGGTGTCGACCTGAACGTACTCGCGGTTGCCGACGGCTCGCGTGATGACGTTTCGGTGGGGTGAACGGGCGGCTTCCTGCGGTGTGATGAGCCCCTGTTTGAGTTGCCAGGCGATTAGCGTGTGGTCCTCGGTCAGTTGCTCTATGGCGCCACCTTCGACGCGATAGATGCGGCTGTCGCCGACCTGAGCGGTGATGGCGTAATCACCGAGGGTCAGCAACGCGCTTATGGTGGTCCCCATCCCGCTCTTGTCGCGGTCGATCTCGGCGATCGAATAAACGAAGTACGTCGCCGCCTGCACCGCGGCTTCCATCAGGCGGCACGCGGCGCGCGAGTCTGCCTCCGACAACGGCTCGACCAGGTCGCGTAGCCCGCGGACGCCACGCTTGACCATCCCGTAGAGCGTGTCGACCGCTTCTCGACTCGCGACTTCGCCGGCAGCGTGTCCGCCCATGCCGTCGGCGACGACATAGAGCCCCAATTGATCGTCGACGAAGAACGCGTCCTCGTTCGTTGCGCGCTTGCGGCCGAGATCCGTCAGGCCGTGGCCGGTCCGGCGCAGAGGTGCCGGTGCGACGTCATCGTCTGCATCGAGCGCCGCCTTTTCGATCGGTTCGCAGTCATCGCTCGACGTCATGATGAGGGCAGGTTCGAGTATAGCCCGATGCGGGGCCACGACGTCGAGCGAGAGTTCTTTCCGAAAGCACGGTACCTTCCCTTCCCCGTCCTCGTCCCGAGGTAGGCATGGCACCGCGCACTTTCCCCGTCTCGCTCCCACGGCGCGGCACCTTTGCCTTCGCCGATATCGCGCTCGCGGCGGTCGTCATTCTCGTCGTCGGGCTCATGATCGTCCCCCTTCCGACGTGGACGCTCGATCTCCTCATCTCGGCGAACCTGTCGGCGGCGGTCGCCATCCTCCTCGTCGTTCTCTACGTCCCGGATGCGATCGGCATCGCCACGTTTCCGACGCTGCTCTTGCTGACAACGCTCTTTCGACTCGCGCTCAACGTCGCGTCGACGCGGCTCATCTTGCTCCAGGCCAACGCTGGTGAGGTGATCCGCGCTTTCGGAACATTTGTCGTTCGCGGCAACTACGTCGTCGGCGGCGTGGTTTTCCTCGTTCTGACGATTATTCAGTTCGTGGTCATCGCCAAAGGGTCGGAGCGGGTGGCCGAAGTCGGCGCTCGGTTCGTGCTCGACGCGATGCCCGGCAAGCAGATGGCCATCGACGCCGAGCTTCGCTCCGGGTCGATCGATGGCAACGAGGCGCGTCGCAGGAGACGCCTGCTACAGCGCGAAAGCCAGTTCTACGGCGCGATGGACGGCGCGATGAAGTTCGTCAAGGGAGACGTCATCGCGTCGATCGTGATCGTGATCGTGAACCTCCTGGGAGGGCTGGCGATCGGCATGGTCATGCGGGGGATGCCGATCGTCGTTGCGCTGAAGCGCTACGGCCTGCTCACGATCGGCGACGGGCTGGTCACGCAGATTCCGGCCCTCGTGCTGTCCACGGCGGCGGGTGTGCTCGTGACGCGCGTCGCGAGCGAAGAGGCGGACACGCCGCTCGGCGACGAGCTCGCGAGGCAGCTTCTCGGCGTGCCGAAGGCTCTCCAGGTCGCGGGCGTGTTCGTGTCGATGCTCGCTCTCGTGCCCGGCCTGCCGACATTTCCGTTTCTCGCAATCGGGACCGCGCTCCTCCTCGTGGGGCTGGCCCGCGCCCGCGCGAAAAGCGCGGAGGAGCACCGCGCGGCGACCGAGCCCACCCCGAAAGAGAGAACCCGGACAGGCGTTCGTGAGCCCGCCTTCGTACCCCTGGTCGTTCCGTGGAGCCTCGAAGTGAGCGCCGACCTCGAGCCGATGTTGGACGCCGAACCGCGCGGGCTGCGCGCGATGGCGGTCAATCTGAGGGAGCAGGTTTTCGCAGAGCTCGGAGTGCCCCTCCCGGCTCCACGGGTGCGAGTCCGCGCCGATTTGGGCGAGCGTCAGGTCGTCTTGTCGCTCCACGAGGTGCCAGCCAAGGTCCTCGCGTTGCCCCAGGGGACCGAGGGAGAGGCGCTCGTGCGTTCGGTGCGCGAGGGCGTTCTCGATCTGTTGCGAAGTCGCGCAGCGGACTTTCTCGGACTGGCGGAGGTGCAGCGGTTGCTCGACGAGCTCGAGCAGTTCGCCCCAGCGACCGTGCGAAGCGTCGTCCCCAAGCCGGTGACCTTGGTGCTTCTGACCGACTTGCTGCGCCGCCTGGTCGAGGAGCGCGTGAGTGTCCGCGACTTGCGCGGCATCCTCGAGGCGCTCTCCAGCGTTGCCGTGAGCGAGAAAGACCCCCTCAATCTGGCCGAGTACGTCCGCAGCCAGATGCGCCGCGCGATCACATTCCGGCTCACCGCAGGCCGCGGCCAGCTGAATGTCATGCTGCTCGACTCACTTCTCGAGGATACGGTTCGCCGAGCGATCACGCGGACGGCGGCGGGAGCCTTTCTGACTCTTCCCCCGCAAGCGGCCCGCGACTTCCTCGGGGCAGTCCGCCGCGCCTTCGCAGAGGTGCCGGAGAGCCCGCCGGCGGTCATTCTCACGCAGCCCGATATCCGCCGATTCGTGCGCAAGCTCGTCGAGCCGGAGATGCCGGAAGTCTGGGTGGTCAGCTTCGCGGAGCTCTTGCCCGAGGTATCGCTCAAGCCCGTCGGGAAGGCGATCGCCGGGATTTAATCCATCCCGAGGGCCCTAGAGCTTCTGCCGCACCATCTTTCGCGGTACCGCGCCGCTGCGCATCAGAAGCTGCCTCGCCTCTTGCTGCAACATCGGGTGCACCTTCTTCGCACCGACGAACATCCCCAGGAGCTGCGGGCTCATCTCCGCCAGCTTTCTCAGCGCCCGTCCGGCCCCCTTCATGTCGCCGACCCCCGCGTACGCGAACGCGCGCGCGCGCCACATCTGCACGCGCATCTCCGCCAGCTCGGGATCCTCGGGATTGAAGACGTCGAGCAGCTCGCTCGCCTTCTTGCCCTGCCCCGTGCGCCCCCAGGTCTCGGCCGCCACGGCGGCGAACATCGCGCGGGTCTTCACGTCCTGCTGCTTGCCGAGCTCCATCTTGTCGACCAGCGCCCGGGCGTCCGGCAGCTCGCCGAGCTGGAGGTGGATCGTGGCGCGGGTGCACCGTACTTGATCCGCCACGGGCGCCATCTGCCGCGCCAGGTCGATCGACTCCAACGTCCCCAGCGCCTTGCGCGGGTCCTCCTGCATCTCGAGCTGGGCCCGCGCGATCGCCGCCTGCACGTCCCCCTTCTTGAAGTCGGCCTCCAGCCGCTTCAGTGCGTCTTTTCGTCCCTCTTCCGTTTCACCGGCTGACCGAAGGAGCGCCCCCAGCTCGCGTGACTTGTTGACGTAACGCACGACCCACACCCCCGCGCCGACGGCGACCGCGGTCAGCACGCCCGCGACGATGACCGGGATGATGCTCCAGTGAGCCGTCGCGATCGCGACGATCCAGATGACAGCGAGCACAGCCCCAACGCGCACGAAGGCCTTCTTCAGGTCGATGGGCGGTCTCTCGGGCGCATCCGCCGGTGGCTTCGACAGGTCGCGAAGCTCCCGCTGCATCGTGGCGATGCTCTTCTTTTTCTTCTTTTGCGAGCTTGGAACGGCGTCGGGCTTGGAATCGGACACTGCGCGCAGCGATTAGCGCGAAGCGAGAGCGGCCGCAAACCTCAGCGCCCACGACCGCGATCGGCCTGCGCGGGCACAAGCCGGCGCACTCACTTAGGCGACCGCCTGCGCTGCCACGGCCGGTTGCGTCGACACCACCCGCTGACTCCCGGCCTCGTTCATCTTGACGCTTACGATCTTCGAAACGCCCGGCTCGCCCATCGTCACGCCGTAGAGCACGTCGGCGAGCTGCATCGTTCGTTTGTGGTGCGTAATCAGGATGAACTGTGACCGATCGGTCATCGAGCGCACCGTTTCGTTGTACCGAGCGACATTCGCTTCATCGAGCGGGGCGTCGACTTCGTCGAGAATGCAAAATGGCGAAGGTCGAATCTGGAAAATGGCGAAGATGAGGCTCACTGCCGTGAGGGCCTTTTCCCCGCCGCTCATCAGCTCGATGCTCGAGAGCTTCTTGCCGGGCGGCTGGGCGATGATGTCGATCCCGGTCTCGAGCAAGTCCTCTGGGTTGGTCATCCGCAACTCCGCTCGACCTCCTCGGAACATCCGGGGAAAAATCTCGCGAAAGCGTGCGTTGACCGCCTCGAACGTCTCTTCGAACAGGCGTCGCGACTCCCGGTTCATCTGCTGAATGGCGCGTGTGAGATCGGCAAGGGCCTTCTCGAGGTCGGCCTTCTGCGTGGTGTAAAATTCGTGGCGCCGCTGGCTCTCCTCGTGCTCGCGCATCGCGTCGAGATTCACACTCCCCATGCGCTCGATGAGACGCGCCAGCTCGTCGATCCGAGAATGGGAGACTTCGTCGGGCGCTGCTCGCATGTGGTAGTCGCCGATGATCCGCGGCAAGCGCAGGCCCCGGAATTTCTCCGCAACGCCGCCAAGCAGGTGATCGAGCGCGATCTCCTTCTCGCGCAGGAAAATCTCGTGCTTTTGCAGCTCCTCGCGCATCGCCTCGAACCGCGCTCGTAGATCTTTGAGCGCCCCTTCGCGCTCGAGGAGCCTCCCGCGCAGTGCCTCGAACTCGGCCCGCACGTTTGCAAGCAACTCTTGTGTCTCCCGTGCGCGGTCGAGCGCGAGCTGCAGGTGTTCCTTGTGCCCCTGCAGCGCCGCAGCGGTCTCCGACCGCGCCCCTGCGTTCGCGACGAGCTCCTCGTCGAGTCGGCGAACGCGCTCGTCGAGCTCGGACGCGCTGCGCGCCAGGCGAATCGCCGTGCCGCGCGAAGCTGCGAGCTTCTCGCGCGTGCCCGCGATCCCGACTTTGCACGCCGTGACCACCTGCCTCTGCCCATCCAGCCGGTCGCGCGCTTCGGCGAGTGCGGCGTCGGCGTCGGAAAGCTCGGCCTCGGCGATCTCCACGCGCGCTCGAGCCTCCGACAGCACCCGTGCCGCCTCGTCGCGCTCGGCGGCTGCCTCCTCGATCGCACGCTGGAGCTCAGCCTCCTCGATCGCAATCGCCTGGAGACGCGCGATCACTCCTTGGAGGCGCTCGTCGGTCTTTTGAAGGTCTTTCTCGGCGGTGACGAGCGCGAGCTCACGGGCATGCACCTCCTGCCGCGCTCGGTCCAGCGCAGCGCCCGTCTGCGCGAGCTCGCCGCGCGAAAGCTGCAGGGCCTCGAGGCGCTGGGTCACCACCCGGTCCAACCGCTCGATCTCTTTCGCGAGCTCGCGCGCCTCTCGCTTGCTCTCGAGCATCCCGGCTGCAACCGCGTCGCCCTGGCCGCCGGCTATCCGCCCATCCGGGTGGACCACCGCCCCGTCGAGGGTGACGATCGCCGCTCGAAGTCCCGCGTCGCGCGCGCGACGGGCAGCCGCGAGATCGCGCGCGACGACGGCGTCTGCGACGAGCGCTCGCACGACGCCTTCATCGTCGGGCGAGAAGCGCAGCCCGTCGGCCAACCGGCCCAAGACGCCATCGGTCGCTTCGCCGGGCAGCGCGGGGTGGGCGCCCGAGACGAACGGCGCGTAGAGCGGCACGATGGCCGCCCGCCCCTTCTGGGCGCGCGCGAGGTCTTCCAGCAGCGCCACGCCCCGCTCCACGTCGCGAACGACCACGTCTTGCAGTCGCGCCCCCAGCAGCCCAGCGAGAGCCTGGGTCAGCTCGGCCGGCGCTTCCACACGATCGGCTACGAGCCCGGCGATGCACGGATCGCGCGTCGCGACGAGCGCCTTGGTTCCGGCGCCGACGCCCTCGAGGCGCGCGTGCATCTCCTCGAGCGCACCGAAACGCGAGCGTCTCTTGGACAGCTCCGCCTTGCTCTCGTCGAGCGCCCGCTCTTGAGCCTGAATCCGATCTTTGAGCTCGGCCAGGCGCCCTTCCAGACGCGCCTTTTCCGCGGCCGTCGTCACCCGTCCGGCGCGCACGTCGTCGACCGATCGCGCCAGCGCCTCCGCGCGGGCCGCCACTTCGACGCGCGCTGCATCGAGCGACTCTCTCTCGGCACCCACCTTCTCGCGCCGGCGCGCCATCTCTTCCCGGCGCCGCTCGAATCCTGCGAGCTTCGCGTCGGCACCGGCGATCTGCGTCTGCCCTGTCGCCACCGCCTGCCGTAACTCCTTGCCGCGGGCGTCGGCAATCGCGTGGGCGGCGGCGAAATCGGCGAGCTTGCCCTCTTCCCCGGCGAGACGGGCGGACTGGGTCCCTTCCTGCACCTCGATGGTCGCTACTTCGCGCTCGACGTTGGCGCTCTCGGCCGCCAGACGGGCAGCGTGCTCGCCCATCTCGTTCTTCTCACCCTCCGCCTGGTGCGCGCGATGGTCGAGCGACGCGACCCGGTCGTTCGCGCGCTCGATCGCGGCCTCTTCTCCGCGCACGGTGTTCTCCGCGCCAAAGCTGGCGTTCTGCGCGGCGTCGAGCACCTCTTCCGCGGAATGGACCTCGAGCCGCGCGGCGTCGATCTCGGCCTGGCGGGCGTCGAGCTGGGCCCGCGACTCTTCGGTCGACTCGGACAGCCGCTCGACCTCGCCGCGTTCCAGCTTGATCCACCCCACGAGCTCCAGGTACCGGTGCGCCGCCACGTGAAGCTGAAGGTCCTCGAGCTCGCTCCGGTAGGCCACATATCGCTCGGCCTTGGCCGCCTGGCGCTTGAGCGAGGCGACGTTTCGATCGATCTCCGCGACGATGTCGCCGACCCGCAGCAAGTTTTGCTGGGTGAGCTCCATCTTTCGCTCGGCTTGCTTCTTGCGGCTCTTGAACTTCGTGATCCCCGCCGCCTCTTCGATGAGGAGGCGCCGATCCTCCGGCTTTGCGCTGACGATCAGTCCGACTTTGCCCTGCTCCACGATCGAATACGCCTTCGTTCCGGCGCCTGTGCCCAGAAACAGGTCCGTCACGTCGCGCAAGCGCACAGGCGTCTTGTTGATGAGGTATTCGCTATCACCGCTGCGAAGCAGGCGCCGCGTGACCGCGATCTCGGCGAATTCCTTGTACTCGAGCGGCAGCTCCGCGGGCGAGTCGTTGATGAATGTCAGGGTCACTTCCGCGAGGTCGTGCGGCGAGCGCGATTCGCTGCCGTTGAAGATGACGTCTTCCATCGATCGGCCGCGCAAGTGGCGGGCGCTCTGCTCGCCCATGCACCAGCGGATGGCATCGACCAGGTTGGACTTCCCACAGCCGTTCGGCCCCACGATCGCGAAGACGTCGTGGTCGAAGTGGAGGATCGTGCGATCCACGAACGACTTGAAGCCATAGAGCTCGAGCTTCTTGATCTTCATCGGCTTTCCCCGCGTCGTCGGGACATCATGTCACTCCCCATACGATCAGCACCACGCTTCACCTGTATCTCCCGTTCGCCTGTTCAGGGCAAGCAGGAAAAGGAGCCATGGTCTTGCTCCGGAGCTCGCAAGCGTCTGCCTCCGGTATCCTGGCACTCCGCTTGACAGAGTGCCAAGGCAGCCATACCCGTAAGGATATGCCGACCTACGAGTACGCTTGCTCGGCGTGCGGGAACGAGTGGGAGCAAACCCAGCGAATCACCGAGCCCCCGGTGGAAGTGTGCCCCAAGTGCGCCAAGTCGAGCGCGCATCGTCTGATCAGCGCGGGGACGAACTTCATCCTGAAAGGCGGCGGTTGGTACTCGGACCTGTACGCGTCGCCCAAGGCCGAGAAGCCCGAAAAGGCCTCTTCGGGTGAGGCTACGCCGTCGACGGCCGAGGGTAAGGGCACGGCGGACGCTAAAGCAAAGGCCGGCGCCAAGCCCGCGACCACAGACAGCTCGACCACTGCCGCGAGTGCTTCCCCCTCCCCCTCCACTCCCACGGCTCCGCCCAGCTCCGCCACCTAGTGCAGCCTCCGCTCCGCCCCTCCGGCGTGGCCTTCGTTTGGACGCAATTCGGGCCTCCGCTCCGGACGACGCGATAGGACGCGAGGCCCTGCGCTTCGCGCGGCGGCTTATCCCCGCTTCGCGAGCGCTTCGGCGAGCTTCGTGTCGTAACGCCCCCCGCGGAAATCGGCATCGGCGAGGACCTTGCGCAGAAAGCCGAGGTTTGTCGTGCACGGCGCGATGGTCGTGGCAGCCAGGGCTCGGTCCAGCTCGGCGATCGCCGCGTCGCGGGTCTCTCCCCACGCCACGACTTTGGCGATCATCGGGTCATAGAAGGGAGTCATCTTGCTCCCGGCCCGCACGCCCGACTCGATCCGCAATCGCGGGGTCTGCGCCTCCCCCTCCCCGCCCGCCCAAACGAGCTCGTCGATCGCGCCGGGCTTTGGCAGAAACCCTTTGCTGGGGTCCTCGGCATAGACGCGCGCCTCGATCGCATGCCCCCGTCGATCCACGCGCGACAGATCCGGCAAGGGCTCGCCTGCGGCGACCCGGAGCTGTAGCTCGACCAAATCGAGCCCCGTCACCATCTCCGTCACTGGGTGCTCGACCTGAAGTCGCGCGTTCACCTCGAGGAAGAAGAGGTCACCGCTTGGGTCGGCGAGAAACTCACAAGTCCCCGCGCCGACGTACCCCGCTCGCGTGACGACCCGCAGCGCCGCGTCGAAGAGCCGGCGGCGGCGCGCGTCGCCCGCTTCGCCCGCAAAGAATGCCGCTGGAGACGGCGTTTCTTCGATGATCTTCTGGTGGCGGCGCTGGATGCTGCACTCGCGCTCACCGAGCGCGTACGCCGCTCCATGGGCGTCGCAGAAGATCTGGACTTCGATGTGACGCGGCTCCTCGATGTAGCGCTCCAAGTACACGCGCGCGTCGGCGAACGCCGCCTTGCCGCGGTCCGAGCAGGTCTTGAGAGCGCGTTCGAGGAGGCTCGGTTCGGCGACCATTTGCATCCCGATCCCACCGCCTCCGCCGACGGCCTTTGCCAGGAGGGGATAGCCCACGGCCGCTGCGATACGGTGCGCGTTCGCCACCTCCTCCGCGCTGTTCACCGAAACGGGATCGTCGGTCCCCGGAACGGGCCGCGTGCCCGCCGCGAGCGCGACGTGACGGGCCTTCATCTTGTCGCCGAATGCTTCGAGCGCCTCGGGCGGCGCGCCGACGAACACCGCACCGGCATCGGCAACCGCGCGCGCGAACGCCGGCTTCTCGCTCAAGAAGCCGTAGCCCGGGTGGACCGCTTGCGCGCCGCTGCTCTGGATGGCGGCCACAATCGCTTCGACGTTGAGGTACGACTCCTTCGGCGAGGGCGGCCCGACGAGCACCGCTTCGTCCGCGTCCGTCACGTGCGGGGCGTCGCGATCCGCCTCGGAGAACACGGCCACCGTGCGAATGCCCAGTCGCTTGCAGGTGCGCATGACGCGCCGAGCGATTTCGCCGCGGTTGGCGACGAGCACTTTGTCGAAAGGCCTGCCCATTCGGGGAGAGTTAGCATCGTGGAGGCGGCGGACGAAGGTCGTCCGGCACCCGGCATCGCTCAGGTGGCATCCGGAGAGTCCGTTCTGGCACTCTCGGAGGCGGGCAATGGCCCCGCATCGGGTGGGGATGACCCCTTCTTGGCACCGTATGGCGCCATACCAGCTCGCCGTGGCTCCATGGCCACCGAGGGCGGCACCCCACAAGCTTCGTGCGATGCCGCATGAGAGCGGGAGGGTGACATCCAAGGCCAGGAGGGTGACATCCAAGGCCAGGAGGGTGACATCCAAGGCCGGGAGGGTGACATCCAAGGCCGGGAGGGTGACATCCCCGGCAGGGACGATGACAGGCAGCGCAGAGCCTGGGACACTCCCGCGCGGCGAATGGCTCACCGCGCTTGGATCGTCGACTGCCTCGGACAGCCCGCGTTCGAGCGACTCGCAGCCGTGCTGCCGGGCACTCTGCTGCAGTCGGTGCTGCTCGAGGTGATGCAGCGACGTGCGAACGGCCGCACCCCGGCCGACGTCCTCGCGCAGTACGGCCGCGACCGGTTCTGCAAGCCTGCGTTGGTCGACCAGCGAACGAGCGTTGCTATCGATGCGCACCTACTCGCCGCAGCGGTCGACTTCGAGGCGATTGAGCTGTCACCGATCGCTCCGCTGGGCGCGTGCTCGGCCGTCGCGCTGACCGACCAGAACCGCGTGCTGTCGGCGCTGCGCTCGACCGAGATCGTATCGGACCCCACGAATGTCCTCGTACTCGAGTGCGCGCTGCGGCTGCGCGCGGATCCGGCGGCACCCGTGCATTTCGCCACGTGCCAGCGCGTGATTCGAGCGCAGCCCGTTCCAAATGTGCCTGGTTACGCGCCGCACTTTCGGATCTTCGTGCTCGCGAGCGGAGGTTGCGAGACCAAGGATCACACGTTCACGATCGCCACTCTCGTACGCCACGTTCGCACGATGCTGGGCGCCCTCGATCGCCTCGAACGACACGGCTACGCCTTCGGTGCCCGCCGAGTCGACGTCCTGGCCACGGCGGAGCGCGCCAAGCTCGGCGATCGAATCGCAGAAGGGCTCGGCGCGATCGCGACGCGAGGCCCGCTCGATCACAGTTACTACTCGGGCGGGCTCCGTTTCATGCTCTGGGTCACTGCCCAGGATGGCCAGCGGATCCCGCTCATCGACGGCGGTGCGTTCGATTGGCTCGCCAAAATCGCGTCGAACCGGCGCGCGGTCTTCGTCGCCACGGGGGCCGGGGCACAGCTCATCGCCACCCGGTTTCGCGCCTGAACATCGACGCACCTCGTAGCAGGGCCCCGACGGTTCGACCGCCACGAACGCCATGATTGCACGAGCTAAATCCTCAGGGATTGTTCCCTTGGCGATCCTGGCGTCCTGGCGGCTTTCTCTCGTCCGCCTTTACTCGGCAGCCAGCTACGGAGCCCGCAGAGTCAGCGGTCCGAGATAGTCCCGCTTGCCGATGTTGACCCCGTTATGCCTCAAAATCGCGTACGCGTGCGTGATGTGGAAGAAGAAGTTCGGCACGGCGTGCTCGAGGAAGTAGTCCGCGCCGGACATCACTTTGCCTTCCCAGCGCGGCTGAGTGATGACGCGCGTGGCGGCGGCGTTGAAATCTTTCGCGGAGAAACCTTCGAGATAAGCGACCACGGTGCGGACGCGGGCACGGAGCTCCTCGAGCGTTTGCTCCGTGTCGGGGTGAGTCGGCGCATCTTTGCCGGCCAGCCGAGCCGCCGCGAGCTTCGCGGTGTCGCAGGCCGACTGCACCTGGCGCGCAAACGCGAATTGATCGGGCGCGAGGCGAAGGCCCACGAAAACGTTCGGGTCGAACGACTTCGACTGCGCGTATGCCGTGGCGGCCTCGAGCCACTTGTCGAGCTGGCCGAGCATCTTCTTCATCTGACCGAGGGTCTCGTAATACATGGGCGCCACCCTACTCGACTTCGCCCAGCCGCGGAACGCTGGCGCAACGGGTTCAGACAACGAGGCCGGGCAGCGGGCCCGTGAATTGCGCCTGGCTGCCGAGTGACGCGAGGTTCACGCCGAAGATCGGCGCGAGCGCCAACCACACGTCGTTCACGGGACGGTTGCCCGTCGTCGCGCCGGTTTGCGCGCCCAGTGGGCCGCCGCTGACCTTCAAGAACGTTCCCCCTTGAATTCGGGTGTTTTTGCCGCCGAAGACCAGAAACGGCACGTTCTGCTGGTTATGGTCCACGCGGCGAGCGAGCTCGCTGACGTACGGAATGACCGTGCTGTCGAGAAGCGTGCTCCCGTCGACATCCGTGGCCGCGTCGAACTCCTGGAGCGCTTGCGAAGTCTGGTCCGAGTAAAAGCGATCGACCGCTGCCCACCACGCGGCGGTCGCTGGGTCTTGCGCGCTCAGCGGTCCGTAATGTGGCGCGGACACTGGGGCTCCGGGGAGCGTCGCTCCGTTGAATGTGCCAGGGAAGGCCACCCAGCTCGTGCCCGACGACCAGCTGAATGTTGCCACCCGGGCGAGGTCGCAAAGAAACGCGGCTTTGATGATCGATAGGTGCAGCCGCCCGACGACTTGATGGGGGTGGCTGGCGGGGTCCGCGGCGACCCAATAGTCGCACCCCGTCAACTTCGTGCCGCCCGCAGGCATCGCGTACAGATAGCCGCCGGGCACAGGCGCGTCCTGCAGAATCATCGGTGGCATCGCCGGAACGACACACGCCGATCCCGGAAGGCTCGCGACCGCGCCTCGCAAAGTGGCCTCGAGCGCCTGGATCGCGTCGGCGTACGCGAGCAGCTTGGTCTTCTCGGAGGCCGGGACCAGCGTGTTGAGCCGCGCCAGGTCGCTGCGCATGAAGTCGAGAACGCTCAACTTCTGAGAGAGCAAGCTCGCCGCCCCCGTTCCCGACGGGAGGGCGACGCCGAAGATCTTCGTGAAGGCCGCCAACGGATCGGTCTCGGGAAACATCGGCTGCCGCTGCAGAGTGATGTCGGCGTTCGCGAGGTTGGGGGGGCGATACGAGAGAACGCGGGGGCCGACTTCGTCCCTGTCCGACCGGATATCGCCGGCGAGCTGCAACGACCCGAACGGCGTGCGGTTCGACATCGGCGCACCCGCCCCTCCGAGGACGGGAGATTGGTCGAGGAACAACTGGTCGATCGACTCGCCTCCGGCGCAGTGATCTTGCTGGCCGACCAGACCGAGGGTCGGTACCCCGGTCATGAGCGCGACGGTTCCGCCTTCGGACGTGTTGGTGCCCGCGTTGCCGCCGACCTTGCTCGCGCACACGATGTTCAGCCCATCGATAAGGACCATCTTCGATTGGAGAGGGGCGAACGCCACGCTGTTGGCAGGCAGCGTGTACGTCGTCGTCGTCGCCGCGTCGGCCGGACGCCACTGATCGAGCGGCGACCCTTGGGAGTGGCGAATGGTGAGAAACCGCAGCGGCGGCGGAAGCCCCTGCGCTCGCGCCTCGATACCGCGGAGCAGCGGCAGAAGGATCGCCGCCGAACCCCCGCAGCCGCGCAGGAACGAGCGTCGCGCCATCTTGTACGAGATCAACTCACGTCTCCGTCATCGCCCCGCCGAGGATCCCCTCGAGCTCGGCGTCCGTTAGCACGACGGGGTTATTTTTCATGCTCCCGCCTCGCGCGCCTGCGACGATGATCGATACGTCGCTCCCGCGGGCGCCATAGGCGCCCAGTGGCTTCGCACCGAGCCGTCGCCGGAGCGCGTCCAATTCTTCCGCGAGAAGGATTGGGTCGCTGCTGCCCGTGAGCGCCTCGGCCAGCGCGCCGTAGCGCGCGAGCGCCGGGGCATCGCGACCGCGGGCGCGGAGGGCGTCGACGTTTGCCCGGATCGTTGGCGACAGGAGCGCGGCGCACGCGGCGCCGTGCGGAATCGAGCAGCGCCCGCCGAGAGGAGCGGCCAGCCCGTGAACTGCGCCGAGCCCCGCATTCGCCAGCGCCATACCGCCCCAGAGGCTCGCGAGCGCGAGATTGTCCCACGTTCCCGCGCCCGAGCGGTGCTCGGCCAGAGTGCGAAGCGCCGACGTCGCCCGACGGGCTCCTTCGAAGGCCAAGAGGTCGGTGGTCGGCTGCGCGCCGAGCGACACGTACGCCTCGATGAGGTGCGTGAGCGCGTCGAGTGCGGCGGCGACGGCCACGTGGGGGGGGGCGGTCGCGGCCAGATCCGGATCGACGATGGCGACACGCGGCAGCATCCGGTCGTCGCGCATGCTGCGCTTCAGCCCCGCTTGGGGAACCCGCAAGACCGCGTTGCGCGTGACTTCCGAGCCCGTTCCCGCCGTCGTGGGCACGGCCACCAACGCAAGCGGCTGCTTGCGGAGCGGGCGGCCCCCGCCGCCGGGCAAGTCTTCGAGATAGTCGATCGCCGCGCCTTCGTTCGTCGTCACGGCAGCGATCGCCTTCGCCGCGTCCAGCACGCTACCGCCGCCGATCGCGACGATGGCCTGCGCGCCCCATTCCCGTGCGATCGCGGCGCCGCGGTCCACCGCATCCACGTCAGGCTCGCCGGACACCGACCACGCCTCCACTGCAAGCCCACCCGACAGGAGCCCTTCGCGCGCCCGATCGAGCTCGCCGCTCTCCGCGAGCGACCGCGCCCCGGTGATCAGGAGCACGCGCCGCCCGAAGCCTGCAGCGGCGTCCGCGGCGCGGTGGCGCGTTCCGCGGCCGAAGACGACGGTGCCCGCGGTACGGAAGGCAAACGGAGCGGGCTGCGTATCGGCGCCCTTGGCCATGCTACCGCTCGGGAAAGAGCAAGACGTGTTTGACGCCCACGCGCGGCTCGGCCATGAGCGGCGCCACGGCCGCCTTCCACGCGAGATAGTGCGCCGTCTGCTGGTGCTCGCGAAACCCGTCCTCGTCTCGATAGACCTCGTAGAGAAAGAAGCGAGCCGGATCGTCCACGGCACGCGAGACGTCGAACCGAACGTTCTTCGGCTCGTGAGCCGTCGCCTCCGCGTTGGCGCGCGTCGCAGAGATGAACGCGTCTACCTGCTCGGGTACGACTCGGACGGTTACACAGACGACGAACATCGGCGACACCTCCAGCCACTTCTCCGTCTATTGTACGACGCTAGGATCGCGAATCGTGAAGACGCATTTCGACTGCGCCTCCCAGCTGATGACGTTGAACCAGAACTGCGGAACCTGAAAGACGTTCGCCGCGGAGTGCTGGTAACAAGCGTTGTTCGGATCGGTATACATCGCGCTCGTGTTGACGCTGGAGGCTCCGAGCCACTGGCTCGTATAGGTCACCCACTCGTCCGTGAACGCGAACACGCGCCCCTTGCCGACCGTCTCGTGGGCCGCGTACGTGTGCGACGCGTCGGAGCAGTCGACGGACGCGCTCCCCGGGTTGATGGAACGCCCGTGAAAGGCGCCGACTTGCGTGATGTTCTTGCCAATCGGACCGGGCGCCCACGGACCGAGCGGCACGGAGTTGCCCCAGCAATAACAGCGGTTCGCGACAGCGGCCGGGCATGCGGCGAGCACGTCGTCGGTGTTGTAGGAGATATCCGTGAACGACAGCAGCCGGTTGAGTGGAACGACTTCTTGGGAATTGGAGTCGTACCCGGACAGCGTGACGAGACCGCCGCCGCCGTTCACCCACTCCTTCAGCGCCTCGATCTCGGCGTCGGTGAATGTCCAATAGGGACCCGAATTGCTGTCGGTGAGCCACTGGACGATGAGGACGTCGTACTGCGAGAGGAAGGCGCCCGTGAGGGTGGGATGCGCCGGGAACATGTCGACGGCGGCAGTGCTCTTCGAGTTGAGCCAGTCGGTGAATGCGGCCGTGTCGCCGTAGTGCGCCGGCTTGCCGATCGACGCGATGTTGACGCACGTGCAACGCCCCCCGTCGCAGTCGAGGGGGATCCCGCCGCCGCCGAGGCCGCCGCCGAGGAGGTCGCCGGGGCTCGCTCCGGAGGCCGGGCTCGCTCCCGAGCCGGGGTTTGCTCCCGAGCTCGACGAGCCGACCTCGCCCCCGTGGGCGCAGGCACCCGCGGCGAGCGCGGACGCGATCGCGGCGGTCCCCCCGACAAGGCTAACGCTCACGCGACGAGGAGGGCCAAGCATGCCTTGTCCTGCCACATCTTTCCGCGATGCGCGACTATTGATGCGGTCATTGCGGGTTGATCACGGTAAGCTGCGTTCCTCCGGCGTACGCGTAGCTCACGTACGAATCGAAGCCGTAGGCCATCACGCCCACGGGCGCGTCGGCCTGGATGTGATGGACGCCGTCGTTCTGTTTGCCAGGCAAGATGTTGTTCGGCGGCTGCTGGGTCGGGTCGATGACCGGATACGACAGCTGGTATCGGTACGACCAATACGGCGGCGACGGTGACCCACGCTGGACGTCGTCGAGACCATCGGTCGGCGTGACGTCCGAATTGGTCGAGTCGAGCGGCAGGGCGTCGACGTACACGTGCGCGCCGTTCGGCGCGACGATGACGAGGTAGTCGAAGACGTATTTGTCCGGCGTGAGAAGGACGTAGTCACTCCTCCACTGCTCGACGGGCGCGACGTTCGGCAAACTCGGGTCGCCGCCCGGCAGCCCGCGCGTGACGCCTCCCGCGTCTTGCCCCGCCGTCACGTCCAGCACGATCGCCGGCCGGGAGGCCGTGAGGACGAAGTCGGACTTCGACGGGATGACCTGCGAGTCTCCTTGCGCGTTCAGAGAGAAGCTCGCCCACGGCGCGGGCAGCGTGGTCGTGACGTACGTGGTCCCGGGCTGGACGGCCACGACGCGGTAATACTCCGTTTCGATCACTTCGCCGATGGCCCCGCCCGCCGCGATGACCGCCGTGGTTCGGTTCGGCATCTTTGCGAGCGCGTACTTCTTGCCGACGCTTCGAACCGGGGCCTCTTGGTGCTCGAGGTGGTCCGCGCAGCAGAACCGGTCGGCGAGCGTCTGGAATATCGGCGCGTCGGACGCCTCGCTTCCCGGAAAGACGACGACGGGCTTGTCTGCGTCGATCGTCGACCCGGTGAAGTCCGCGTTGAAGTCGCCTGTCTCCAGATTGAGCACCTCGTATTGCTGAAGCGTCGCCGTACCGTCCGACCCCAGGTCGAGACCGCTGCCGAAGGGTCCTCCGGGAATGACGCGCGCCGTCGTGTGAAAGCGAACGTGGGTATCGTCGCGCGTCGCGATGACCGCGACGAACGCCCGCAAGTCCGTGCCGAAGTCCGTGGCTGGATCCGGGCTGTTCGCGATGGTCTGGGGCCAGCCCGCCACGACGTATGCCGGGGCCGCGGCGACGTTGAGCCCCGACACCGGCAGCAGCTGCGACGCGTCGTTGGAAAAGACGTTGACGTTGTCGAGCGGGTTGAACTGATAGGCCGTGATCGGGTAGTCGCTCGTGACCCGGTACGCGTGGCGAGTCAGAGCCGTTCCCGTGCCCGTGTTGAACGTGCCGTCGGGTGAGCCATCGACCTCGCGAGGGCCGAGCTTGAATACTTCCAGATTGCGGGGCGCGATGACAGCGGTGCCGACGACCCGCTCCTGGTGTGTCGCATCGCCGGGGAGCGAGTCGTCCTCCTGGACCGTCACGCTCGCGGGAAGGTCAGGCTGCACGTTCGATACCACGATCGCGTACTGCTGCGCTGCTGCGTTGAGCGAGGGGGAAATGACCGCGTTGTCGAGGTCGGCCGCAAAGTACTCGCAGCCGATGTTCGACTGGTCCACGGCGGCCTGATCGCAGAGCTGCAGGCAGGCCCCCAGCCGGCACGCGTACCCGTGCGATACGTCGCAAGTCGTCGTGTCTTGCCACGTTTGGCCGGACACGTCGCACGTGATGACGGTCTGTCCACGACAGTCCAGCGCTCCCGGTGCGCAGGCGGTACAGCTCGCCAGGGACGGCGCACAGACGAGGCCCCGCGCGTGGCAGTCGTCGGTCGACTGCCACGACTGCGCGTGGATGTCGCCCACGCACGCTTCGAGGCTCTCGCCGCTGCAGCGCACGGCCCCGACCGTACACGTCGACGTCAGCGGCTCTGGGACATCGCGGTAGGCTGGGTCGAAGCGGCACGAGGCTCCGACCGCCAGAACGCAAGCGGCCAGCGCCAGCCGGCGCGTTCTCCGCCGGGAAGCCTTGTTCGGTGCCGTAGCCATGCCACTGCGTATTGTCCCGGCGAGCGAGCCGCCCCGCAAGCCCTCACGCCTCGGCGTAGCCTTCGGGCGCCCCCGCCGGTCCCGAGCTGCCGCCGTTCCGGCGATACCTCTCGCGATAGTGGTGCGCCACGACGAGAAGCGGCGGCTGAATGAACCGCGCCACGAGCCCCAGCATCATCGCTCCTCCGATGACGACGATCGCCAGCGGCTTCTGCGTCTGCGCGCCGATGCCGTTCGACACCGCCGCCGGAAAGAGCCCGATCATCGCGACGAGCGTCGTCATCAGACACGGTCGCAGCCGCTTCTCCGCCGCTTCGCGCGCCGCGTCCTCGATCGAGTGTCCCTCGGTCTCGCGCAGCCGCTGGAAATAGGTGACGACGAGGATCGCGTCTTGAATGGCGATCCCGAAAATGGAGATAAAGCCCATGGCGGCCGACACCGAGAAGTTCACCTGGGTGACGAGCAGCGCCAGTACGCCCCCCGTGCACGCGACCGGGATATTGGTGAGCACGATGAGCGTGTCGATCCAGTTCTTGACGGCGCTGTAGGTCAAGAACGTGATGAGCAGGATGGTCAGCGGGATGATGATTTGCAGACGCCCCTCGGCCTCGTGAAGCTCGGTGATCTCGCCCGCCCAGTCGAGGCGCATGTCGTACGGGCGGCAGAGCTTGATCCAGCTGGGCGCCTTGTCGCACGGCGGGATCTCGCGGTCGACCTGCGTCTGCGCATCGGCGATCGTGCTCGCCAGGTCGCGGCCGCGCACACTGAACTTGACCGGCGAGTACCGCACGCTGTCTTCGCGATAGATGATCGCCGGGCCTTCGACCACTTGAATGTCCGCAAGCTGACCCAGAGGCACTTGCGCACCCTCCGGCGTCGAGACCGTAATTTCACGGATCGCTTCCAGGCTCATCCGGTACTCGGGCTTCCAGCGCACGGTCAGGTCGAAGTGCTTCTCGCCCTCGTAGACCTGCGTTACCGCTTGGCCGCCGATCGCGGCCTGGATGACCACGTCGACATCGCCTGTGTTCAGGCCGTAGCGCGCGCACACGTCGCGCTTCGGCGTGATGCGGATGTTCGGTTGGCCCATCGACTTGAACTGCCCGAGATCTTTGATCCCGGGGACCTTCTCCATTACGTCGACGATGGCGTCCGCGACCTTCTCGTTGACCTCGATGTCGTTCCCGTACACTTTGACCGAGTTCTCGCCTTTGACGCCTGAAACGGCCTCTTCGACGTTGTCGCTGATGTACTGGGAGAAATTGAACACCACGCCCGGGAACGCGTCGGCGAGCTCTTTGTTCAGCTGCTCTGTGAGCTTCTCTTTCGTCATGCCGCTCGGCCACTCGTCGAATGGCTTGAGCGGTGCGAAAAACTCGATGTTGTAGAAACCCGACACGTCGGTGCCGTCGTCGGGCCGTCCGAGCTGCGAGACCACTGTTTCGACCTCGGGGTACTTGCGGTGTGCGTCGTCGCAAGGGTCGCTGGTGTCCACGGGGCAGCCTCGCAGAATGCTGCGCATTCGCCCGACGTATTTCGCCGACTGGTCGAGCGAGATCGACATCGGCAAGGTGGCGCGAATCCAGAAATTGCCCTCCTCGAGCTTGGGCATGAACTCCCGGCCCAAGATCGGAAAGAGCAGGACCGTGGCCACGATTGGCACGAGCGCGAATGGCGCCACGAAGCGCGCGTGACGAACCACGAACGAGAACATCGGGTTGTAGAAATTCGAGAGCCCGCGCATCGCGAGGCTGTCTTTTTCCTCGCTCTGGGCAGGAATCAGCTTGGAGGCCAGTACGGGCGTCAGCGTTAGTGCGAGGCAAATCGCGCCGCCGATTGCGAACGCGTAGGTCCGCGCCATGGGTGCGAAGATCACCCCCGAGACACCGGTCATCGTAAAGAGCGGCAAGAACGCCACGCCGATGATGAGCGTCGAGAACGTCATAGGCGTCGCGACCTCGCGCGCGCTCTGTTCGATCCGTTCGAGCATCGACCCTTTGCCGTGAGGGCCGAGGTGGCGGAAAATATTCTCCATCATGATGACGGTCGAGTCGACGACGATCCCGAAGTCGACCGCCCCGAGCGAAATCAGGTTCGCCGACGTTCGCGTGCTCACGAGGCCGCAGAAAGCGATGAGGAGCGCCAGCGGAATGTTGATGGCGGTGATGAGCGCGGCGGCCGTGTGGCCGAGGAAGATGAGCAGGATGGCAGTGACGAGCACCATGCCCACAATGAGGTTCTCCATCACCGTGTGCGTGGTGACTTTCACCAAGGCCCCGCGGTCGTAGTAGGGCTCGATATCCATTCCCGGCGGCAAGATGTGGTTGTTGCGGATGTAATCCACGCGCTCGTGAATGCCCCGCAAAGTCGTCGGCGTCTCGGACCCATAGCTCATGAGCACGATCCCTTGCACGACGTCCGGGTCGGCGTTGTAGCCGACGATGCCGAGGCGCGGCGCGAAGCCGATGTCCACGTCGGCGATGTCTTTAATGCGGACGGGGGTGCCCTTCTGGGCGGCGACGACGACGCTGTCGATGTCGTGCTCCGCCGACGCGTGCGATCCGAGCAGGCCGATGCCGCGTACGTCGTAGCTCTGCTCGCCCATCGGCAGACGCTGACCGCCGACGTTCTGGTTCGCGTTCTGGATCGCGCTCGTGACCTGGCCGAGCGTCACGGCATGACCGCGGAGGCGATAGGGGTCGACCTCCACGTGGTACTGCTTGGTCTCGCCGCCGTAGCTCGTGACGTCGATCACCCCCTGAACGTGCTTGAACTGGCGCTCGAGGATCCAGTCTTGCGCGGTCTTCAGGTCTTTGAGCGTGTAGCCCTTGCCGACGACTCGATACCGGAAAAGCTCGCCGATCGCGTTCCACGGCGAGAGGCCCGCCTGCATACCCGTCGGCAGCTGCACGAACTGGACGCGGTTGATGACCTGTTGGCGCGCGTCCTTGTACTCGGTCGCCCACGTGAAGTAGCACTTGACGTCGCTCAGCCCGAAGAGCGACTGCGACCGAATGTGGTCGAGCCCGGGCATGCCGAAGAGCCCGATCTCGAGCGGGATGGTGACGTAGCGCTCCGTCTCCTCCGCGCTCCAGCCGTCGGGCTGGGTGATGACCTCGACCATCGGAGGTACGGGGTTGGGATACGCCTCGATGTCGAGCGACTGGTACGCGGCCAGCCCGAGCGCGACGAGAAGGACCGCGGCGACGAACACGATGAGCGGCATCCGCAGTGCGCCCGCAACGATTCGCTGGATCATGTGGCTTCCGGAGGACCGCTACGGGGTCGCTGCGACGGGCTTCAAGCCTCTCAGAGCTTCTGCGACAGCAAGATGGCGCCGCTGACGACGACCTTCTGCCCCGCCTCCAGCCCGTGGGTGACTTCGAGCCACGGGCTCGACTCGCCTTCGTCGACTTCGACGGGAACGCGCTCGAATCGAGCCTGCCCCTGGCTCTCGCCGACCTCGATGAACACCACCTTGTATTCGCCGAGGCGCAAGAGTGCGCTGCGCGGGATCGCCAGAGCCCTCTTCTGATCGACCGAGATCCGCACCGTCGCGTACATCTCCGGCCGGAGCAATCGATCCTGGTTGTCGAACGTGCAGCGAACCTTCGCCGTACGCGTGGCGGGATCCAACATGCCGCTCACCCAGTCCACGCGACCGCGGAACACCTTGTCCTTGTACGCAACGACCGTGACCTCGGCGGGAGAGCCGACGTGCACGCGCGCCAGATCCATCTCGTAGAGGTCGCCCAGCATCCACACCCTGTCGAGCTCACCGATCGTGAAGAGCTCTTGCGTCGCCCCGCCGCTGTACTGTCCCTGTACTTCGGTTCCCGGGTTGATGTTGCGCAGCAAGATCTCTCCATCGATCGGAGACGACAGCGTGTACGTCTGCGTCACGGAGTCGACGCTCCCCGCGCGCAGAAGGTAGGCCTTCTGCCGCGCGCGCTCAATCTCCGCTTTCGCCCGGCGCCAGCTGTCTTCCGCGACTTCCAGATCAGCGGCTGAACCGGCCTTCTGCTCGAACAGCTCCTTCCTTCGCTTGTAGTCGTGTTCGGCGGCGATGACGTCTGCTTCGGCCTTGTGCACGTCGCTCACCGCGTTGCCGATGTCGGGCGACTCGATCACCGCCAGAGGATCCCCCTTCTTTACGTGCTCGCCGAGCTGCGCGTCGATCTTCACCACGCGCCCCGTCACCGGCGAGAAGACGTGCGCCGACCGCAAGTCGTCGAGCGTGACGCGGCCGCTGGTGAGAATCGTGTCGTCCACGTCGTGCTCAGTCGCCGTTTGTAGTTCGATCTTCGCGTCTTGGACCTGCGCGGGCGTCAACCAGACCTGCCCCATGGGCGGCTGCGGCCCAACCGGCTCAGTGGACGCCTGCGACTTGTGGCACGAGACCGCAGCCCCGCCGAGAAGCGCGACGACCCCGAGGGCGGCCACAATCGAGGGGCATGGGATTGGAAAGGTCACGAATTTCATCGACGCAACTCCGTGCCGACTGCCTGCGCGAGGGCGGAGCGGATCGCTCCAGAGATTCGGGGGATCGCGGGTGACGTCATTGGCGAGGAAGCGGCTAGCAAGCTGTGCACCAGGTCCAGCGCGGAAACATCGGGTGGGCCATTTCCGCAGCTCGTGCCGCCCCGAGGGTAGGGCAGAAACAGCCTCGATTTGGGCGAAACCAAGCGCCGGGGCAATGTGTCCGGGCGCCTGGCCTCCGCGGGACGTGGTGACGCACTGGGCGGCCCCACACGGAGGGATGCTTGGCGACCGAGCCATCGGGTCGTAGCGGCCCGGAGGGGGACGTGACGCTAGGGAGAGTGGCGAACCTGGCGGCGCGCCATCGGCGCCCTGGGGACCATGAGGGGCAACTGGCCACGTCGACACATCTCAAGTGCTCATTGCAGGTAGTCACGGTCTCTGAGCTTCTTCGGAAGGTACTCTTCGGTGATGAACGAGATACTCTTCGTGAGAAACCCGTCGACTTCCATCTTGAAGCCGTTCTCCAGTAGCGCCTCGATCTCGGCCTGCCATTTCTTGTCCTTGAACCAAGGGTAGGCCTTCATCTGCTCGGCGCGCGCGACGTCCTCCTTCTTCAGGTTGATCTTCACCGCCGAGGTCAGACCGAATTTCTCGTAGTCGAACGCGCTCATTCCGAGAAAGCGCACGCTAGGAAGCGCCATCCGTATCGACTCGTAGGCGAGGTTGATGCTGCCTTGCTTGAGCACGGAGTAGATGTAAAGACCCCACGGGTCGTTATCGACGAGCACGTAAACGGGTATCTTGAGCTCGTAAGCCATTCGCTGAAGTAGGCGTCTCGCTCCGCGCGTGGCTTGGCCGAGGCTCGTCATGAGGATGCAATTGTGCTTCTTCCAGAAGCCGTCCTCGTTGAGCCTGCTGAAGACTGCGTCTTTCTCGACGAACAGAATGAACTCCGCCTTGCACTCGAGGAACTTGAGCACCTCGGGCTCGCAAATGCTCGGGATGCTCCAACCGCCGCGGCCCATTCGCGCCAAGTCGATGCGGTCGCCGGCATCTTCGATGACCAGCTTTCCGACGGCGCTACCCTTGCGATTGGCGAATAGATGGAGCTCCTCGCGAAGCGCGTCGATCCCGACCTCCAGGTCTTCGATGATGGGGTCGCTCTCGTCCTGGTCTTCGAACGTGTTCTCGTTCGATCCCTTCAGGGTGTGCTTGGACATGTAATACATCTGGCGGATGCTGATCGTCTTGTCTTCATCGATCAGCGTTTTGCAGCCGCTGGCGACGAGCATCGTCTGCATGAATTTGCGCGCCATCGAGGCGTTGAAGAACTCGCGGGACTGGGCGCGATCTCCGAGCTCGATGATCTTCTTCTTCTCGTTGAACGAGACGTTTGTCAGCGTGCGCGTGCGGATCTCGACCGCGGGGTTGCCGCCCTTGGTGACTTGCCCGAGAACGTCGCGAGCGAGCTTCTCGATCTTCGACAAGGTCACCGTGTCGCGGTTGGGCTTCTTTCCGGTCTTCGTCTTGGCTGCCATCGTTCACTCCGGAAGGCTGAGCTGTTCTCCGCGCTTCTTCGCGACGCCCCGCGGAGCTTTGGCGGCCGGCTTTGCCCGCTTGGGTGGCGACGTCGGGGCCGTGGCCTCTGCGGCGGCAGGGGGCCCGCCGTCTCCTTGGCCGTTGCCCTCCGCCTTCGCCTGCGTATCGTCGGCGAAGCGCACGAAGCTCGGAAGGGCCGCGTAAAATGGCTTCTCCGTCTTGTCCTTCGGAATGCCGAGGATTTCCGCGAGGGCCGTGGCAACCTCCGGGATGTATTTCTCGAAGAGGCTCCGCCGCATTTCGTCCCGTTGCGCGTGGGCGCGCGCCCGTAGGTGCGCGGCGAGCTTGCGCCCGCACTCCTGGATGGCGAGCTTCATCTCGCGCAGGAGCTCGTCGTAGTGGGCGACCGCCTCCTTGGCCTCGCTCGTGAACGGCACCCACACGCTCGCCAAGTGAACGACGATGACGAGCGGCGCGACGGGCAGGCTTCCCTTCGGCTGGGCGAGCTCGTAGCCGCGCCAATTGGTCTGGTACACGCTCTCGCTGATCGCGCATGCCTTCGGCTGGTATTGAAGCGGCACCCGGTTGGCGAAACGCATGATCTCCGCAGGCTCGTCGAGCGGAAGTTCGCCCCCGTACGCCAGCCCGACCTCGACCACGAACGGATTGCCCCGATAGACCGCGGGAGGACGGGTCGCCGACACGTAGAACTCCGCCCGCGAGAAGCGGCGCTTCAGCCCCTCGATGAGGAGCGCCTCTCCGATGGGGACGACCGCCGTCGCCGGCGGCGCCATGACCTTCACTTCGCCGAGCGCCTTGTGCAGCCGATCGAGCTCGTCGCCGTGCACGCGCGCCGCGAGCCCCCGCGGGTTGACCTTCGCCAGCTCGCAAACGCGCTGCGCGATGGCCGGCGATATGCGCGAGAAGTCGTCGACCAGCACGTCCTTCACGCTTTTGCCCGGTGAATCTTGCAGCATCGTGTGCAGCATCCCGAGCTCGACGCCGTGCGGATGGGGCTTGATCTCCTCGGCCTCCCGGGGAAGCTCGTCGCTGACGCGGGGGAATTCCAGCCGCTCCCCCTTGGGCGACACGTAGGTCAGCCCGAGGTGCGGATTGGCGACGACCGTCTGTTCCAGGTACTCCTGCACCCCCGTGCGACCGCCGCGGTAAGCCGCGACGAGCTCGATCTCGACGCGCGTGCCGTGTTCCTTGTCCCAGTCGACGGTCTCTTCTTTGACCACGTCCGGCTGGTTGCGCTTCGTGTCGATGCGCAAATCGATGCGGAACGCGGGTCGCCCCTTGCCCGTCTTGCTGGTGATGACCACCGGCTTGCCTGTGGTCAGCTGGCCGTAGAGGCCCGCCGCGCTGATCCCGATGCCCTGCTGTCCGCGCGACTGCTTGAGCCTGTGGAATTTCGAGCCATATAAGAGCTTCGCGAAGATCTTCGGGATCTGGGGCTTCACGATCCCGGGGCCGTTGTCCTCGACGACCACGCGAAAGCGCGATGGCGCCCCCGGGTGGGTCCGCTCGCCTTCGCCCTCTCGCTGCTTGCCGGCGACGGCGGCGACCTCGTGAATCTCCACCGCAATGTCCGGCAGGATGCCCGCCTCTTCGCAAGCGTCGAGCGAGTTGTCGACCGCTTCTTTGACCGTGGTCAGCAGGGCTTTGGCCGGGTTGTCGAAGCCGAGTAGGTGGCGGTTTTTGGTGAAAAACTCACTGACCGAAATCTCGCGTTGCCGCCCTGCCATCGTTTCGGCCGTGGCGCGGCGCTTCGGCGCTGCCGTCTCGGACGGCGCCGGCGCAGTCCTCTCGGGGCCTTCGGTGTTCTTCGGCATGGCAGCGGTGGGAACGCGTAGCGGCTTGGGTGAACGGGTGTCAAGCACGGCAGGGCCTGATAACGTCGCGTCCGTGTTGGCCCCAGGGAGCCGCGAATCGAGGACTCTCCCGACCGGCGTCGTCCGCAGCCCGGCGGCGATTCTGGTCCTTCTGACCGCGCTCAACCTGCTCAATTACGTCGACCGGTACGTGATGGCGGCGGTGTTGCCGAGGGTTCAAGACGACCTCCATCTATCGAATTTCTTGGGCGGTTCTCTCTTCACCGTGTTCCTTATCGGTTACTTCGCCACCAGCCCAATTTTTGGCGCACTGTCCGACCGCGCCGGCACCGGCGCCCGCAAGCGCCTTCTCGCGCTCGGCGTCTCGGTGTGGAGCGTCGCGACGGTCGCTTCGGGCATGGTTCACGGGTTTGTTGCTCTCGTGGCGGCGCGCGCGGTCGTGGGGGTCGGCGAGGCCAGCTACGCAACGATCGCACCGACGCTGATCGACGATCTCGCAGCCCCCGCGAAGAAGGGGCGCTGGCAGGCGATCTTCGCCGCCGCGACTCCGGTCGGGTCGGCTCTCGGCTTCGTCGTCGGCGGGCTGGTGGAGCACGCCCACGGTTGGCGCGCGGCGTTCTTCGTCGCCGGGGTCCCGGGAATGGTGCTCGCCTTGCTCTGCCTGCTCATCGCCGAGCCCCCGCGCGTGCGCGACGCGGCGCCCCTTCGCATCGCGGCGTCGGCGCGAACCCTCCTGCACATCCCGCTCTACCGCCAGGGAGTCTTGGGCTTCTGTGCGTACACGTTCGCCATCGGCGGGTTCGCCTATTGGGCGCCGAAGTACCTGCACGCACGCTACGGCCTGGAGGCCGGAAGAGCGAGCGTCGACTTCGGGTTGATCACCGTCGCGGCCGGCTTCGTCGGAACGCTGGCCGGCGGCTGGCTGGCCGACGCCGCGATTCGCAGGCGCGCACGGCGAAGGGCGCGGATCGCGCTCGAAGCGACCGAGGCCGAGGGAGAAATGGCCCGCGCCAGTCTTTCCGTCTGCGCCCTCTCGGCGGGGCTGGGCGCCCCGCTCGCCGCGGCCGCGATCGCAGCTCCGACCCCGCTCGGCTTCTTCACCTGCGTCGCTGCATGTGAAATCGCGCTCTTCTTGTCAAGCGGGCCGATGAACGTTGCGATGTTGCGGAGCGTGCCAGGGGGCCTCCGAGCGAGCGCCATGGCGCTCGGAATCTTCGCCATTCATCTGCTCGGCGACCTGTGGTCGCCGCCGCTCATCGGCCTGGTGGCCGACCACGCGCCGATGATGTGGGCGATGATGGCGGTGCCGCTTGTGTTCGCGCTCGCTGCATTCATCTGGTGGCGAGGGGCCATCGGCACTTCGGATCGGTTGACCTGAGCCATTCCGGTGCGCTAGGCAGCGGTCGTCTTTTGCGCCTCGTGCGACGCGCTTCCGCTCGCACGCGCACCCCCGATGCGAACCATTCGTCTGTTTGCCGTTCTGGCCGCAGTGCTCGTCGCGCTGCTCCGCACTGGGACGGCCCAGGCAGCCTCCGCCGACGCGGGAGCGCCTCGCGCGAACGACGCCGTCCCGAGCGGCGACGCCGGCCCCGCGCAGGGCACAGGGGGCGACGCCGACACCCCCGCCTCCCCGGCCGCGCCGGCGGCGGACCTTCCGTTGTCGGCCGCACAGCAGGCCGAGGGCCTGCCGATCGCGTCGACCGAGGTGGTGGGCAATCGTCGCGTCGCGCGCGACGACGTCCTGTCTTACTTGCGCGAGAAGCCCGGGCAGCTCTTTCGCGTCGAGAACCTCACGAGCGACGTGCGCGCCCTCTGGGATTCGGGGTTCTTCGAGGACATCCAGGTCGACCTGACGACGAACGACCGCGGCGTGGCGCTGCGATTCATCGTCCGCGAGCGGCCGAACATCAAGGAGGTCGCGTTCGAGGGCAACGACGAGATCGAAAACGACAAGCTGACCGAGGCGGTCGAGATCAAGCCCAACACCATCCTCAGCGTGCCGGCCGTTCGCCGGAGCGTGCAGAAGATCAAGGACGCGTACGCCGAAAAGGGATTCTTCCTCGCCGAGGTCGAGTCGGAGGTCGTTCCGCAGCGCGAGAACGAAGTGACCGTGCGGTTCAAGATCACGGAGCACAAGCCGGTCACCGTGCGGCGTGTGACGTTCATCGGCAACGAGCACGTTTCGGACTCCGAGCTCCGCGACCAGATGCAGACCGGAAACGGAGGCTTCTTCTCGTTCGGGTCGGGGGGGCCCTACCGGCAAGACGTCTTCGAGCGCGACGTGCTCATGATGAGCGCCCTCTACTACGACAAGGGATACCTGAGCGTTCAGGTCGGCACGCCGCGCGTGATGCTCACCGCCGACCGCGAGGGAATCGACATCGCGGTCGTCATCCACGAAGGGCCGCGATACAAAATCCGGCAGATGCGGGTCTACGAGCGCGACAACGAAGGTCGCGAGATCGAACCTCTCGGTGGCCGGCGGGCGCTCCGCCAGATGATACGCGAGCAGTCGGGGGACTATTTCAACCGCGCGGAGCTCATCAAAGACTTGCAGGCCGTGCGCACGCTCTATCGCGACGCCGGCTTTGCGAACGTCGAAGCCGAGCCGGAGACCGAGCTCGACCCGGTGCACGAGCAGGTGGACATCGTCGTCCCCATCCGGCGCGGGCCGGCGGTCCGCATCGAGCGAATCGAAGTAAAGGGAAACACGAAGACGCGCGACAAAGTCGTTCGACGCGAGATGGAGCTCGAGGAGGGGCAGCTCTTCAGCGAGACGCGGCTGGAGAACAGCAAGCGCAGGATCACTGCGCTCGGATACTTCGACCGCGTCGACGTGTCGACCGAACAGGGATCGTCGTCCGACCGGATCGTCGTCGACATCGAGGTCGCCGAGAAGCCGACCGGGACGTTCCAAGTCGGGGCGGGCTTCAGCTCGATCGAGAGCTTCATCGCGACGGCGCAGGTGCAGCAGGCGAACCTGTTCGGCAACGGACAGGCGCTCGCGATCCAGGCGCAGGTGTCCGCGCTCCGGCGGCTGATCACAGTCCGGTTCTTCGAGCCCTACTTCTTGGACTCGGACTGGAACTCGAGTGTCGAGCTCTACGACACGCTGTACGTCTTCCCGGACTTCGCGCGCCGCAGCCAGGGCGGGTCGCTCACGTTCGGCTACGCGCTCGTGCAGCCGTGGCTGCGCCTGAGCCTGACCGGAACCCTGGAGTGGGACTCGGTCGATACGTCGGGGCAGAGCGCATTTCTCGGCACGACGCCCGGGTTCACGAGCGTCTTTCAATCGCTGCCGCTCGCCAACCTCTTCAACTCGGGGCGAATCGCGTCGCTTCGGCCGACGATCACGTACGATACGCGCGACAATCGGCTCTTCCCGACTTCGGGCATCTATCTGCAAGCCTCGTCCGAGATCGCGAGCAGCTTGATCGGGAGCGAGTTCAACTACCTGCGAAACCGCTTCACCGGGCGATTTTACTATCCACTCGGCGGCGGCACGGGACAGCCTGGGTCCGGCTTCGTCCTCAAGCTGAACACGGAGCTCGGGCTCATCACGAGCCCCGACCCTCAGGGAGTGCCGATCTTCCAGCGCTACTTCCTCGGCGGCATCCTCGACGTTCGCGGGTTCTACCTGCGCAGCATCGGCCCGAGGCTGCCGCTGACGCAGTCGCTCGACCCGAACTCCCTCCCCATCGCGAACGGCGCCAACATCGGAGGAAACCTCGAAGCCTACGAGAATCTGGAGCTCGAGTTTCCGATTATCGACAAGGTCGGCATCCGGGGCGTCGTTTTCTTCGACGCGGGCAACTCCTGGAACATCGAAGACCAGTTCTGCAAAACCACCCCCGCGCCCCAATTCGACAAGGTGGTCAGCCCCTGCTTCTCATTTGCCGGAAGCCTCGGCTATCTGCGGACTTCGACCGGCTTCGGCGTCCGGTGGTTCTCGCCGCTCGGCCCGCTGCGCTTCGAATGGGGCTTCCCGCTCGCACCGCTGCCGTACGAGAACCACAGCGACTTCGAGTTCACGATCGGAAACTTTTTCTGACCCGGTGATTGTCTCGTGCCGCCCCTCGACCGCAGCAGATCGAGCGGCTAGAAAGGCCCGGACACCATGGCCGAGACTCCGCCCACACCGACCTCTCCGCAGCAGAAGGTCCCCGTCTCGATCCAAGACGAGATGCGGACGTCGTACCTCGACTATGCGATGAGTGTCATCATCGGCCGCGCGATCCCTGACGCGCGCGACGGGCTCAAGCCGGTGCACCGGCGTATCTTGTACAGCGCATTCGAGCAGGGAATCGGCCCCACGACCGCGCACCGAAAGAGCGCGAAGATCGTCGGCGACGTCATCGCCAACTACCATCCCCATGGTGACGCGGCCGTTTACGACGCAATGGTGCGCTTGGCGCAGGACTTCTCGATGCGCTACCCGCTCATCGACGGCCAGGGGAACTTCGGGTCCATCGACGGCGACCCGCCGGCCGCGTATCGATACACCGAAGCCCGCCTCACCCGCCTCGCCGTCGACCTTCTCAACGACATCGACAAGGAGTGCGTCGACCTCGCCTCGAACTTCGACGACTCCAGGCAAGAGCCGGTCGTTCTGCCGGCGCGCGTTCCCAACTTGCTCATCAACGGGTCGGGCGGCATCGCCGTCGGCATGGCGACGAACATCCCGCCCCACAACCTCGGCGAAATCGTCGACGCGACCGTCCACCTGATGCGCGCGCCGGACACGAGCATCGACGACCTGATCCGGCTCGTCCCCGGCCCCGACTTTCCCACGGCGGGCCTCGTCTTCGGCCGATCGGGCATCGAAGCGGCGTACCGTACGGGGCGCGGGTCGATCGTCATGCGCGCGCGTATGAGCGTCGAGCGCTCGCCCGGACGCGGCGAGAAGGAGCAGATCGTCGTCACCGAGTTTCCCTATCAGGTCAACAAAGCGCGCGTGGCGGCACGCATCTCCGAGCTCGTGCGCGAGAAGAAGATCGAGGGGATCGGCGAGGTGCGCGACGAGAGCGACCGCGACGGAATCCGGCTCGTGGTCGAGCTGAAAAAAGACGTCATTCCTCAGGTGGCGATCAATCAGCTCTACCGGCAAACGGACCTGCAAACGTCGTTCGGCGTGATCAACCTCGCAATCCTTCAGGGCCGGCCCGCGGTCCTCAACCTCAAAGAGACCCTCGAGGCGTTCATCGCGCACCGCCGCGACGTCGTCACGCGACGCACCCGGTTCGAGCTGCGCCAAGCCGAAGGACAGCGCGAGATCATCGAGGGACTCGGAGTGGCAGTGACCGAGGTCGACCTCGTCGTGAGGACGATCCGCGAGTCGGCGGACCCGGAAGCGGCGCGGCAAGCCCTCCTGGCGCTGCCGCTCTCGGGGCTCGAGGCCTTCGTGCGCCGCGCGGGAAGGCCACAGATCGAAATCGACGAAGCGAAGAAGAAGCAGCCGTATCGGCTGTCGGAGCGGCAGGCCAAGGCGATCTTGGAGATGCGCCTGTCCCGCCTGACGGGGCTCGAGCAGGAGAAGCTGGCGACCGAGTACGCGGAGCTCAGCGAAGCGATCGCGCGGTACCGGGCGATTCTCGCGAGCCCCAAGCTCCTCGACGACGTCATCGTCATGGAGCTCGAAGAGATCCGGACGAAATATGCCGACAAGCGGCGCACGGAGATCGTCGCGAACGACGCCGAGATCCAGGACGAAGACCTGATCCAAGAAGAGGATATGGTCGTCACGATTTCGCACGCCGGATACATCAAGCGCACCAGCCCGAAGGACTACCGCGCGCAAAAGCGCGGCGGCAAAGGGCGCATCGGCGCCGGCGTCACCGGCGGGCGCGCGTCGATCGCTCCGGCCGCCGACGGGACAGAGACGCGCGACGAAGACTGGATTTCGCAGCTGTTCGTGTCGTCGACGCACGGGTACGTCTTTTTCTTCAGCGACAAGGGGAAGGTGTACGTCAAGAAGGTCTACGAGATTCCCCAGGCGACCCGCACGAGCAAGGGGCGCGCCATCGTGAATTTCATCGGCATCGAGCCGGGCGAGATGGTGGCCGCCATCGCGCTCGTGCCGAAGATCGAGAAGGGCAGGTTCGTCGTCACGGTGACGCGAAAAGGCCAAATCAAGAAGACCGAGGTCGACGAGTACGAGAACTTCCGCGAAAAGGGGATCATCGGGGTGAAGGTCGACGACGGGGACCAGCTCCTCAACGCAGCGGTGACCGACGGCACGCGCGACGTGCTGATCGCCACCAAAGCGGGCCAGTCAATCCGCTTTCCCGAGGAGCAGGTGCGGCCCATGGGGCGCGCGACGCACGGAGTGAAGGGAATCGACCTTGCGGAGGGAGATGAGGTGGTCGGCCTCGAAGTGAGCGACCCGTCGCTCCCGCACGTGCTCGCGGTGTGCGCGAATGGCTACGGAAAGCGGACCAGCATCGAAGAGTTCCGCAAGCAGAACCGCGGCGGCAAGGGGATCATCTTGATCGACGCGAGCGAGCGCAACGGGCCGGTGGTGGGGGTGAAGCTCGTCCGAGACAGCGACGAGGTCATGCTGATCACCGACCGCGGGCAGACCCTTCGCACGCGAGTCGACGAGATCCGCGAGACCGGTCGCAACGCGCAAGGCGTGAAGCTGATGACGCCCGGCGAGGGCGAGCGCATCGTCGCGGTCGAGCGGCTGGCCGAGAGCGTCGATGTCGACGAGGGAGGGGGGGGCGAGAGCGTCCCGCCGACGACGAACGGGGGAAGTATGCCGCCGCCGGGTGAGTTGAATTAGGCACCTACGGGGATCTGTCTTCCCGGTGAAACCATCCATATCGCCCAAAGAACGCCGCGAGCGCCGAAAACGCGCCCGGGGCGTCGCGCCGGAGACCATCGCGCGCCTCGCCGCGCAGCATCCCACGGCGCACTGCGAGTTGGATCACCGCTCTCCGTTCGAGCTTTTGGTGGCGGTCGTCCTCAGCGCGCAGACGACCGACGTGGGCGTCAACAAAGCGACCCCGAAGCTTTTCGCGCGGTATCGCGACGCGAAAGCGCTCGCGGCCGCCGAGCCGAAGGACGTCGAGCCCTACGTGGCGAGCCTCGGCTTCTTCCGCAGCAAGTCGAAGGCGATCGTCGGGCTTGCCCGCGCTCTCGTCGAGAAGCACGGCGGCGACGTTCCGCGTTCGATGGAGGAGCTCCTCCACCTACCCGGCGTCGGTCGCAAAACGGCGAACGTCGTGCTGGGCGTGCTCTGGAACGCGCCCGAAGGCGTAGTCGTCGACACGCACGTCATGCGACTGAGCCAGCGGCTCGGGTGGACCAAGAACACGGAGGCCGAGAAGATCGAGCGTGACTTGTGCAAGATCCTTCCGCAAAAGGAGTGGGATCACGCGAGCCACGTGCTCGTCTTCCACGGCCGCCGCTGCTGCTACGCCCGAAAGCCCGACTGCCCGGTATGCAGCGTGAACGACGTTTGCCCCTGCGCGTTCGACGCGGAGAACGTCGGACGCAAACCGCCTCGGTAGCGATCCTCCCGGGTTCCTGTTCCAATCGCCTTTGCAATGGCCGGCCCCGCGCGTCCTCTCGAGCCCATCACGGGCGATGCCGTCGTGCTCGTGAACGAGCTCATACGCCTCGCGGTGGCGCAGCGGGCGAGCGACATCCACCTCGAGCCCAAACACGACAGGATGCACGTGCGGATGCGCGTCGACGGCGCCCTGGTCGACGTGCAGCCCATCGCGCTTTCGGTCGCTCCCAACGTCGCGTCGCGCGTGAAGGTCCTCGCCAAAATGGACATCGCCGAGCGCCGGCTCCCTCAGGACGGACAGATCGCCATCGAGGTCGAGCCGGGCAAGCGCGTGCACTTGCGCGCTTCGACCTTTCCCTCCTCGCAGGGCGAGAAGGTCGTGCTGCGGGTTCTGTCGAGTCAGCAGATCATCCCCTTCGACAACCTCGGGCTCGAAGACCACGCGCGCACCACATTGCGCGACGTTCTGCGGCGGCCGCAGGGGTTCGTCGTCACGAGCGGCCCGACCGGCGCCGGCAAGACGTCGACGCTTTACGCGCTGATGCAGCTCATCGATCCCCACGAAGTCAACGTCGTCACACTGGAAGATCCTATCGAAGTCGAGCTCTACGGGCTCACGCAGGGACAGGTGAACGTGCGCGCCGGCTTCACGTTCGCGACCGGGCTGCGCGCCATCTTGCGACAGGACCCGGACGTGATCCTCGTCGGCGAGATGCGCGATGCGGAGACAGCCGGAATCGCGATGCAAGCCGCGCTCACCGGTCACCTCGTTCTCTCGACGCTTCACACGTCGGACACCGTCGAGACGATCGTCCGGCTGGTCGACCTCGGCGTCGAGCCCTGGATCGTCGCCAACGCGCTCTCCGCCGTTCTCGCCCAGCGACTCGTGCGCATAGCCTGTCCTCACTGCAAGCGACCCTCCAGGCTCGAGCGCGACCTATGGGACGGCGACGACCTGCTCTTGCCCGCCGGAAGCGAAGTGGTCCGGACGCAAGGATGCGAACGGTGCATGCGAACGGGCTACCGCGGGCGGACCGGCATTTTCGAGGTCGTCGAGTTCGACGACGACCTGCGAGACCTGGTGAAGGCGAAGGCGCCCGCGCGGGCGTACCGCGAGATCTACCTGCGACGTAGAATTCCAAGCTTGCGGAGGGCGGGGATGCAGAAGATTCAGTCGGGGGTCACGACCGTCGACGAAGTGCTGCGCGTGACCTAGCGCGTCGATGTTTTGGCGCATTGACGGGCCGGCGAGATGGAGCGATTCGTTATTTCGTAATGCGGTGTTGGGCGATCACGATCGCGGTGGCGCTCGCCGCCGGGTGCGGCGCGAACGAAGCGCCCCCGGCCGAGGCGCCGTCGAGCGCATCGCCCGCTGCTGCCCCTGCTGCGAACGACCCCAATCGCCGCCTCACCAAGACCGATTGCGAATCACTGGCGTCGACGATCATCGACGCGTGCAACAACCGCGGCAACGACCGCTCGTCCGAGGCCGACGGCTGGTGCAGCGAAATGCTGCGCCGAAACGAAGGCGACCACTCGTGGATCGCCAGCGACTGCGAGCCGCACTTCCGGTACATGGATGCGTTCTGCTTTCAAGGCGCGAACAACGCCCACTCGATGATGGACTGCGACAGAACGGTGGATCGCACGCGCTAAAGGTGGCGTGAGTCCGACGGGCCCGGGAGTGCGCTCGCGTGGCGATACGAGCGCTGCTTTGGCCTCCGTGAGGCGTCCCTCCGTATGGCCGCGAGAGGTCCTCGGTACGAGGCGACAGCTCCCTTGGTACGACAGCTCCCTTGGTACGAGGCGACAGCTCCTTCTATCCCGCCCCCCGCCCCCGAAACCACTCCACCAGCCTCTCCGTCGCCGAATACGGGTCTAGCTCCCTCCCCTCCACCTCTCGAACCGCCCTCTCGATCGCGTCTCCGAGGTCGTGCACCGCCGCCTCAATCAACGCCTCCCGCAACGCCTCCCGCACTTCTTCCGCCAACCGCGTTCGCCGTCTCGCTCGCCCCGCCTCCGTCCCTTCCCCCCAGGCGCGGTGGCGGTCGAGCGCCTCCACGAGATCCCCAATCCCCTCTCCCCGCGTGGAGACACACTTGACGATAGGCGGCCGCCAGCGCTCGCTTGCCACCGCGGGCGAAGCGGCGACGAACCCGTCCGCCGCGGTGTGCGTCGTGTGCTCTCGCGTCTTCGACAGCGCGCGGATCGTGTCGTCGCCCAACGCAATCATGAGCTCGAGGTCGCGGACGGCCCCGTCGGCACCCTCCCGATCCGCCTTGTTCACCGCGAACACGTCCGCACACTCCAGAATGCCTGCCTTGATGGCCTGCACCTCGTCGCCCATTCCCGGCGCCATCACGACCAGGGTGCTGTGCGCGGTGCGCGTGATCTCCAGCTCGTCCTGGCCGACGCCGACCGTTTCGACGATGACGACGTCGTGCCCAGAAGCGTCGAGCACGCGCACGACGTCGCGCGCGCTGCGCGAGAGACCCCCGAGGTGGCCGCGCGTCGCCAGCGATCGGATGAACACCCCCTCGTCCATGACGTGCCGCGACATGCGGATGCGGTCGCCCAAGATGGCGCCTCCGGTGTACGGGCTCGTCGGGTCCACCGCAACGACCCCGACGCGGTTGCCGCGCCCGCGATACGCCTGAATCAGGCGATCGCACAGAGTGGACTTCCCCGCGCCCGGGTTTCCCGTCACGCCCAGGATCCACGCGCGCCCCGTGTGCGGCCAGAGCGCCTTCAAGAGGTCCCTGCTCCCGGGCGTCCGGTCGTCGACCAGCCGCATGGCGCGGGCCACCGCGCGCACGTCGTTCGAGAGAACCCGCTGCACGAGGTCAGAAATGGGACTCACGTCCTCAGCGTAGCGTCGCGAGCTTCTTCTGCACCGCGATCCGATCGACCGGGCCGCCGCTGGAGAGCGCCTTGTCGTACGCCCCGCGCGCCGCGCTCTTTTCGCCTTGTCCGACCAGAGCGTCCCCGAGCGCCGCCCAGCCGGGACCCCACGCAGGGAACTCCTGCGACGCTTTCACCGCAAACGCGCGCGCGCTCGTATCGCGACCTGCGGCGTGGCACGCCTCCGACGCATGCACGAGCGGCGTGGGGTCGAGGCGATCGAGCCCATAGGCCGCCTGATACGCCTCGAGCGCCCGATCGAGCTCTCCCTTCTTCGCGTTGGCGTCGGCGACCAGAAGCTTTGCCGGCGCCGAGTTCGCGAGGATTTGGAGCGCGCGCTCCCCCTCCTGAACGGCATCGTCATAGCGACCGTCGGCGAGCGCCACTTTGCCGAGGAGCACATGCGGGCCCACGCGCTTCGTGTCGCGTCGCACCGTCTCCTCGCCGGCTCTCTTCGCCTCGGCCAGACGCCCGGCCGAGAGCTCCTGTGTTCCCAGGGCCAGCCAGGCGTCCGCGAACGACGGCCGCTCGCGCGTCGCTCGATCGAGCAGCGACGCGCTTTCGGCGCTTGGAGCCAGGGCCATTCCCAGCTCGTACAGCGCGTCCGGCCCGGCGGGGTCGAGCTGAATGGCCCTCCGGAGCTCGGCCAGCGCTTCGTCTCGCCTCCCAGCGCGGAGGAGCGACCGCCCGAGGCCGAGGTGCGCCTCGACTCCCTCGGGACGCCATGCGATCGCAGCCCGGAATGCCGCCTCGCTCTTCGCCGCGTCGAGCGCGAGCTCACCCGCCCGGCCTTCGGCGATCTTCGCTTCGTAGCAGCGGGGGTCGACAGCGAGGGCCGCGGCGACCTCGGACAGCGCCTCGGTCGCGCGCTGCCACACGAGATGCGCGTCGGCTGCGCAGGCGTGGCCCTCGGCGGCCGCACCAGGGAGCGCGCCGAGAGCGTGGCAGGTGGCCCGCGCTTGCGCGAAATCGTGCAGGTCCATGTACGCGCGCGCGAGCTCCCATTCGATGGGCGCGAGAACGTCCGGCTTGGACGCCGGGAGCCTCGCCGCACGGCGGAGCTCTGCGACCGCGCCCGCCGAGTCCCCCGCGCGGCGCAAGGCGCGGCCGTAGGCGAGCGCCACCGCGGGACTCGCGGCGTCGGACCTGGCCGACGCATGCAGCGAATCGAGCAACGACTCTTGCGCCCAGGCGGCGGACGACAGCCGCAGTGCCATGCCCCCCGCGCACGCGATCGCAACGACGGCGGCTTTCATTGCGTAATTCCTGACGCAGTTCGTAGCACGGCCGGCCTTAGATGCACTCGAGGTACCAACGGTGTTGAACCGGGAGCCGGCTTGTGGTCCCCTCCCGGGCGCGCTGCGCGCCGAGACGCGAAGAAAAGAGAAGAGGAACCCAGTGAACAAGTTGACCGATCACGTCGCCTTCCGCGACCCGAAGCTCGCCGCCCGTTTTGCCACCGGGAGAATCCCGATGACCACGCTGTTCGAGGCCTACCTCGACGGCGACATCGACATTCCCGACGTCGACGCGCTCTTGGACGCGCGTCGCGACCTGGTCAATTACGCGCTGACCAAGCACAACTTCGAGTTCTTCTTCACGCGCTTCATCCCCGAGGTCGCCATCCACTCGAAAGCGCAAGACAAGCGCATCGTGCGCGAGCACTACGACCGCGGCAACGACTTCTTCGAGGCTTTCCTCGGCGAGCGTATGGTGTACACGAGCGGGTTTTTCAACGACGAAAAAGAGACGCTCGAGCAGGCGCAAGACAACAAGATGGATCTCGTCTGCCGAAAGCTGATGGTTCGTCCGGGCGACGAGATGCTCGACATCGGCTGCGGCTGGGGAACGCTCGCAATGCACGCCGCGAAGAACTTCGGCGCGAACGCGACCGGGATCACGATCAGCAAGAACCAGACCGAGTTCGGCAACGGGCGAATCACCAACGCGGGGCTGCGCGACCGGGCGCGGATTCAATGCCTCGATTACCGCGAGATCCCGCAGCACAAGTTCGACCGCATTTCGAGCCTCGAGATGGTCGAGCACGTGGGCGTGAAAAACCTCGGGAAGTACTGCAAGATCGTCTACGACCTTCTCAAGGACGACGGACTTTTTCTCGTGCAGTTCTGCGGTCTGCGCCGGGGCGGCGGCGAGGGCGTGCCGGTGATCGGCCTGCGCCCCGAGGATCTCATCTGGGGCTTGTTCATGAGCAAGTACATCTTCCCGGGCGCCGACGCGTCGCTCCCGCTCAGCGACATGGTCAAGGCGCTCGAGAAGGTCGGCTTCGAGATTCACTCGGCCGAGAACGTGAGCGTCCACTACTCGCTGACGATCAAGCGCTGGCACGACAACTGGCTGAAGAATCGTGAGGCCATCGTCAAGGTGTACGGCGAGCGCTGGTATCGCCTGTGGAACATCTTTCTCGCATGGTCGTGGCGCATCGGGCTGCAAGGAACGTCCGCGTGCTATCAGGTCGTGGCCCACAAGAACGTCGACCATTTCAACCGGCGCGTCTTCATTGGTCGCCCGGGTTTGGCGGACGGCGGACGAGCGGCCGAAAAGGATGGCTCGCAGCGCGAGCGCTACGTCGCCGCCAACGGCACGGCGCACGCGGAGTAATCTCCGCGCTCGATGCGGGAGACCGCCCACGACGCGGCCTCCCGTACCAACGGGTGGTCATGGCCCGCCGCGGCTTCGCGAAGCGCGGGAAGTGCGCTCTCGTCGCCCCGGTTGCCGAGGGCGATGGCCGCGTTGCGCGCGATCCCCGCGCGTCCGACGCGCCGGAGAGGCGTCCCCTCGAAGAGCGCCAGCCATGAAGGCTCGTCGAGCAGCAGCAGGGACTCGAGACGGACCCGTGACCAACGCTCGAGCGGGGCGAAGGGATCACCGTCGCGGGTATCGATCGCGGCGCGCGCACCGGCGCCGGCATTGAACGGGCACACGGTCTGGCACTCGTCGCACCCGAAGATGTGCGTCCCGATCCCCTCCCGTAGCTCGGCCGGGATCGCGCCTCGGTGCTCGATCGTCAGGTAGGACACGCAGCGGCGCGGATCGAGAACGAACGGGCGCGCGAACGCGTCGGTCGGGCACGCGTCGATGCAGCGCGTGCAAGCACCGCAGCGCTCCTCCATAGGCATGCGCAAGCGCTGGCGCTCGGGGGAACGACGGCCGGGAACGTCGGACGACGGATCTGGAGAGCGATCGCCGCCGAGGTCGAGGGTCGTCACGACCTCGCCGAGGAGCACCATCGACCCGAGCCCGGGTACGATGAGCATTCCGTTCTTGCCCACGAAGCCGAGACCGGCGCGCACCGCCCATGCGCGCTCGAGCACTGGCGCGTCGTCGCAGAGCGGTCTCGCGCGGACCGGAGCCTCGGGGGTACCGAGCGAGCGCAAGAACGATGCGAGCCGCCGCACCCGCCGGCGAAGGAAGCGGTGGTAGTCGCGACCGCGAGCGTAGCGGGCGATGCCGTGGATGAGGGGGTCCCGCAAGTACCCTTTTTCCTGGCCCACTTCCTGTTCGGGGCCCGGGACGGGGCGCTGGTAGCGCCGCGCAACGCATACGACGCTTTTCGCTCCGGGAAGAATTCCTTCGCCATCGAGCCGCGCCCGCACCCCCTCGTGAGCCGCGAGCCACCCCATTTCGCCGTGCATTCCAGCCGCGATGAATGCCTCGTACCGAGCGAAGTCTCCGTCGATCGCCTCGCTGGCACGCGCGATGCCCACGGCGTCGAAGCCGAGCCGCGCCGCGGCTGATCGCACCTGATCGGAAAATGAGACGCCGGAAGAGGGGGGGCTCACCATACTTAACCGAGTATGGTTCAGTTTGCGCTCTGCGAGGAACGTCGGACAGGCGCCTCGTGGGCGTACCTGCGAACGGATGGGCGGCTATGGCTGGCTTGAGCGGCGGGGCCCTTGGTGGCGGCGTGCCGGTCGAGGCGACGCAGGACGCACTGTTCGGTGGGAGCGTCGTCTTGTTCCAGCCGCAACGCGGAGCTGGCTACCGAACGAACGTGGACGCTCTGCTCCTCGCCGGGTTCGCGACGGGGACTCACGCGGCGCCCGTGGCTTTCGACTTGGGGGCCGGGGTCGGCGCGGTGGGTCTCGCGTTGCTCCGGCTCGGCGCCGCGCGGCGGGTGGTCCTGGTCGAGATCGACGAACAGCCAGCGGCCATGGCGCGGCGCAACCTCGACGCCAATGGGTGGACCGAGCGCGGCGAGGTCGTTCGCGGCGACGTGCGCGACGTGGCACGCTCGCGGCCAGGCGAGGCCACGCTCGTCGTCTGCAACCCGCCGTACGTGGCACCCGGGCGGGGCCGGGTTCCGCCGGCGCAGGCTCGGGCCCGCAGCGGGGAGCTCTCCACGTTCGTCAAGGCCGCCCGACAAGTAGCCGGGCGCCGTGCCCGGGTGTGCTTCGTATACCCCGCGTCCGAGCTGGGCGCGCTTCTCTCGACGCTCGGCACCGAGGGTCTGCACGCGAAGCGGCTTCGCTTCGTGCACGGTACGCCGGAAGCCCCGGCCCGCGTGGCGCTGGTCGAAGCGGTGGCCGGGCGCGCGGGGGGGTTGTCGGTGATTCCACCGCTCGTGGAGCACGGGCAGCGGGGATACACCCCTGAGATGCAGGCGCTCCTGGCGCGGGGGTAGCCCATCGCTTCACTCCCTCGGTCCGGCCCCAAGAGCCAATGATCCAGCACCGCGCAGGCGGTCGAGCGCAATCGCGCACGCCGACCGCACGCTCAAGTGGTTGTAGTCGCCGCCCATCGCGGAGATAGGCTCGAGCCGTGCGTCGGCAGACTCGAGGACGCTCGGCGCCAGCCCCCACCCGGTGCCAAAGACGAGCAGGACCGGCCTTTCGCCGCGCTCCAGGCGGGTCCGCGCGTCACCGAACGAGAGGGATCGGCCGACCGCCCGTGCCGCGGTGACCCACACGTCGACGGCGTCGCGCCCGCCGAACGCGGCGATCGCGTCGTCGAGCGAGGGCACGACGCGCAGCACACGAAGGGCCTCGCGCCGATCCGGAATGCGCCGACCGCTCGACCCGTCGGTCCAGTGGGCGCGGATGCGCTCGACGAGCTCGCGCTGCGCCAAAATGGGGTGCGCGACGAAGTAGTCGCTGCACCCGTAGGTGCGGGCGCTTCGCGAGAGATCGTGGACGTCGAGGTTGGTGACCGCGGTGGTCACCGTCGCCCCCCGTCCGTCGAGCACAGGATGGTGAACGAGGGCGATGCCGAGCTTCACGGCTCCCCCTCGGTTTCCGGCTTCGACCGACCTCCGGCGAAGGGGGGGACGCCCGCGCGGCCTCGTTCGAGTCGTTCCCACAAGTCGGGTCGGCGCGCGCGTGTGCGCTCGATCGACCGATCGCGGCGCCATCGGGCGATCTCCGCGTGGTTGCCCCCCACGAGGACATCGGGGACGTCCTGGCCGCGAAACTCCGGCGGGCGCGTGTAGTGCGGATACTCGAGCAAGCCGCCTGTGTGAGGGCTGTGCGACTCCTCGATCGTCGAAGTCTCGTTGCCGAGCACCCCCGCGAGCAAGCGAGCGCACGCGTCGACCACGGCCATGGCCGCGACTTCGCCGCCGGTCATCACGAAGTCGCCGAGGGAGATCTCCTCGCTGACGTGCGCGCGAACGCGTTCGTCGAATCCTTCGTATCGGCCGCACACGAGCATGATTGCGTCGCGGGTGGCCAGACCTTGGACTTTGCGCTGGTCGAGCAGCTGACCTTGCGGGGTGAGAAGAACGCGGTGGGCGCGTACCCCTCCGGGCGCGTCGGCATCGAGCGACTCCATGGTGGGCACCAAGACGTCTACCCGCATGACCATTCCGCCGCCGCCGCCGTACGGCGTGTCGTCGACGCTCTTGTGCCTGCCGAGGCCGAAGTCGCGCGGACTGCGAAACCGAACGACCAGCCGCCCCTGCTCGATGGCCTTCTTTACGAAGCTCGTGGCCACGAACCCCGCGAACATCTCGGGGAAGAGCGTGACGACGTCCACTCGCACGGCTATTCCCTTTCCACGCCGACGAGGGTCGCGAGCGTGACGATGCCCGTCGACACGTCGACGTTTCGCACGACTTCACTGACCAGCGGAACCTCCCACGGCCGGCCACCATCCGCGGCGTCGACCACGAGCACATCGGTGCTCGGATACGTCCGAAGTGCGCGCACACGGCCCACCTCGCGGTCGGGCTCTTCCGCGCCTTCGAGTACCACGCGCGCCCCTTGGATGTCGCATGCGTAGAACTCTCGGTCCTCGAGCGGGGGAAAATCGCGGCGCCTGGCGCACACGACCGCCCCCCGCAGCTCGTCGGCGCGCGCGCGGTCGTCTACGGAGAAGAGCCTCATCAAGATCGCGTCGTTCGCGCGGCGAGCGCTCTCGACACTCACTTCGTGCTCTGCGCCGTCGGGGAGGCGCACGAGAACTTCTTCGAGCTCGAGCAGGAGGTCGCTATCGCGATTGAATAGTCGCAAACGAAGCTCGCCTCGCACGCCATGCGGCCGGGCGATCTCCGCCAGCGGCACCCATGCCTCGGCCGCGAGGGTCATCACGCAACCCGGCCCCGCAGCACGCGTCAGTCGACGATGTCGAGGTGCGCGCGGCGCCCCAGCTTCGTCGAGACGGCCGTGAGAATGGTCCGCATCGATTGCGCCGTGCGGCCGTCCCTTCCGATGACCTTCCCCACGTCGTTCTTCGCTACCCGGAGCTCGATGACGCTGTTGTGCTCCCCTGCGATCTCCGTCACTTGCACCTGGTCGGGTTGGTCGACGAGCTCGATGGCGATCGCGTGGATCAGCTCTTTGAGCGGCATCGACTGTTCCGCTCCCATGAGGGTCACTTAGCCCGTTCCGGTGCTGCGGTCTCGGCCGGCGCCGCCGCGGCCGTCCTGGCCTGGCGCTTGATGAGGCGGTCGACCGTCGCGGACGGAAGCGCTCCTTTGGAGCGCCAATACGTCAACCGCGCGTGATCGATGAGGAAGTGCCCGGGCTCACGCGTGGGATCGTACGAGCCGATGTTCTCGAGGAATCGACCGCCGCGCGGGCTGCGCTGGTCGGCGACGATGATGCGGTAAAAGGGGCGCTTCTTTGCGCCCGCACGAGACAACCGAATGTGGACAGCCATCGGGGGATAAACCTTCGCTCTTCAGCCGGGGGCGCGAAACGTACGGGCCCCCTCCTCCCCCGTCAAGCTGGAAGGGCGGCGCTTTTCGCCGAGACCGGCGCGATGCCGGCGTCGGCTCGCTGCGGCGTACGGTCGTACGCCTCGCTCGCCTCCTTGGCCTCGCTTGGTCTCTGCGAAAATCGTCGCCCTTC